>Ga0265309_10001195_pt1 | contig 11279 bp, 11 predicted proteins | sample Helome_FD_192492 | JGI IMG/M metagenome (GOLD analysis project Ga0265309, IMG submission 192492) | Marine sediment microbial communities from subtidal zone of North Sea - Hel_20160524 (Illumina Assembly) | ecosystem: Environmental > Aquatic > Marine > Subtidal zone > Sediment ...
GCCGCGCGGAGGCACGTACACCTTGCCCGCCTCGGGATCGCGTCCGCCAATGAGCTTGCCCTCCTGCAGGCCGCGGAGATAGGCGCTGTAGTGCTTGCCGGGATTCACGTCGTACTCGAGATGAACGGGACTCGGCAGGTAAGGAGCCATGGGCTCGAAGCAGGCGATGTCACGGATGGTGCCTTGCTTCTCATCCGCCCAGCGCAAACGCACCCGCATCCCGGTGTGCATCCGCTTTGCCTTCCCCGCGTCGACGGCATGCACCATCGCGTTGTCCGCGCCGTCGATTTGAACCAGGGCCCATGCGAAGGGGCGGTCGAACGGATGGCCCTTGCGGGGCTCCTGCACCCATGACCAAGACTTCACCGTGCCGGACGGCCTCAGCTGGACGAACTCGTCCGTCGTAGGCTCACCGTCTTCGTCGTATTCGAGAGGAGGGCAAAGCACACGGCCGTCCGCCGTCTTGACGCCTTCGAGCACTTCGTACCGAAGACTTTCCAAGAAGCGGCCGACCACCGGCCCGGTGCTGCGGGTGTACGTGTATTCGAGGACGTACGGAGCCGAAAGAATCTCGCTCATGCCTGTGTTCCGCGATGCCCTACTGATTAGCCCTGAGGGAAAAACTTTTGCATCTTCTGGGCGAGGGCGATGTTGCCCTTCACCTTGAGCTTTCGGGTGAGGAACGCTTTGCGGCCGTCGAGGTCGCCATTCGCCATCTCGACGAATTTCGCAGCATCCATCATCACGTTCAGCGTCGGCTTCTCGACGCCACCGGTCTCGACGCCCTTGAACTCGCCATCGGCGATCGTGATCGTCCACTCGCCACCACCGTCACCGGACAGGGTGTACTGGATGGTCGCGTTCACACCCTTGGCCTGGTCGGCCAGGAAACGATTGGCAAGGGTGTCGAAGTACTCTGCTGTGTTGGCTACTTTGGCCATGTCCACCTCCCGGTTCCGGGTAGAAAAAGGTCCACTAGAAGTGAAACGTGTTCTATTTTGCCGGAGGCTCCGCGTCAAGCCGCCCGGTCGCCGGGGCTCAAAAAGGCCTGCGAAACACGGCGCGACGGCTACTGCGGATCGGGAGGAGGCACGATGGAACCGACCACGTGCAAGCCGGCCACGCACTCCTCGCCGACTCGACGAGCCCAAATGACCCGTGCTCGCTTGAAGATCACCCGCCCTGTATGGGTCGTGATGCGCAAATCGCAGAGCGCGCCGGTCGAGAGCCATTGGTCGAGGGCGACCTGGATGCCCATCGCACTGACGTCGAGGGCCGTTGCGTGCGTTTGAATCGGCGAGAGGATCTGAATCTTGGCGTCGGAGGCCCATCGGGCGGCTTGACGCCGTTCATCGGGCTGCACGGCGGGACGAACCTGCGAATGCTTGCGCCGCGGAGGCGGTGGATTCGAACCTTTTCGTGGGAGCTTGGTGCTCATGAGCGACCTGAACTTAAATGATGCCGAGCCGATGATTGGATGTCGACAAAGTCACGGTGTCCTGTGCGGCACATCACAGACCGCAGCGCCGGCACGAGAAGCAACCATCGATTCAGTCCCCAACTGAGGAGCCAGCCGACCTCAGCCCAGTCGTTCGATGATGGTGACGTTGGCCTGACCGCCGCCCTCGCACATCGTTTGCAGCCCGTAACGGCCGCCGGTGCGCTCGAGCTCGTGCAAGAGGGTCGTCATGAGCTTGGCGCCGGTAGCGCCCAACGGATGACCGAGGGCAATGGCTCCGCCGTTCACGTTAACCTTGGCGAGATCGACGTCGAGCTCCTTGGCCCAAGCACAGACGACCGGAGCGAATGCTTCGTTGATCTCGACGAGGTCGATGTCATCGAGGCTCATTCCCGACTTCTCGAGGGCGTAGCGGGTTGCGGGGATCGGAGCCGAAAGCATGCGAATCGGGTCCTCGCCCCGCACGCTCAAATGGTGGATGCGAGCCCGCGGTGTGAGCTTGTGCTCTTTGAGGGCCTTCTCTGAAACGACGAGAAGCGCCGCAGAGCCATCCGAAATCTGACTCGCGACCGCGGCGGTCAGCCGTCCGCCTTCCATGAGGATCGGTAGCGCTGCCATCTTCTCGAGCGTGGTGTCGGGACGAGGGCCCTCGTCGGCTGTGACGTCGCCGAATGGGATAATCTCGCGATCGAAGCGGCCTTCTTTTTGGGCCTGCAGCGCGCGTCGGTGGCTTTCGAGGGCGAACTTCTCGAGCTCTTCGCGGGAGAGGTCCCAGTCCTTGGCGATCATTTCGGCGCCATAGAACTGATTCACGGGCCTATCGCCATAGCGTTCGCTCCAGCCGACCGACGTAGAAAACGGATCGGGGATTCCGAGCTCCTTGCCGGCGATCATCGACGCACCGATCGGGATCATGCTCATGTTCTGAACGCCACCAGCAACGACGACGTCCTGCGTGCCGCTCATGACGCCCTGCGCAGCGAAATGGACCGCCTGCTGCGAGGACCCACATTGGCGATCGATGGTCACCCCGGGAACGTGCTCCGGGTAGCCAGCGGCCAACCAACAGGTGCGAGCGATGTCGCCGGCCTGGGTCGCGACCGAATCCACGCAGCCAAAGACGACGTCGTCGACGACGCCTGGGTCGATCCCTGTGCGCTCAATCACGCCTTTGATGACGTGCGCGCCGAGGTCCGCGGAGTGGACTTTACTCAGGCCGCCCTTCTTTCTTCCGACGGGCGAACGAACTGCTTCAACGATGTATGCTTCGGGCATCTGATCCTCGCTATCACGGTGTTTTTAGAGGGAGTGGAACTCGCCCGCAAGGGGCTGGTCCGTGAGCTCAAAGGATGTGACGGCCTATCCGCTCGCGGTGGTGAGCTGCGTCACCATGCGCCGCGGCAAGCGCCCAGGCGCGTTTCATCCACATATGCAGGTCGCATTCGATCGTGTAGCCGATCGCGCCGTGTACCTGCAGGGCTTGTTTGGCCACGAATTTTGCAGCCTGGCCTGCGTAGATCTTCGCAAGGGAGACGTCGACCTCCGCGTCGCGGGCGGCGGTCGCCAGCGACCAGCCGGCACGATAGACGGTCGGCCGCGCAAACTCTTGCTCGATGAGCGCGTTCGCAAGTCGATGCTTGATCGCCTGCTGTGCGCCGATCGGCTTGCCAAACTGCTCGCGATCCTTGGCGTACTGCACGGCCATGTCGAGCATGCGGCGCGACAGCCCGACGAGTTGAGCGGCTGTCCCGAGCGCGGCGCGCTCCCTCCCTAGCGCGAAAAGTTCTACCGTGCTGAGGTCGTCGCGCATTCGGTATCGCGAGCTCGGCTCGAAAGAGACCCGGCCGAGCTCGCGTGCACGGTCGACCGAGCGCTCGGATTCGACGGAGACCTCGTCGATCGCTACGCAGTATGCAGCGCCGCCCCGCTCTGCGATCAAGATGTCAGCGGATGGCGCGTGCGGCACAATCTCTCGCCCTTCGAACGAGACGACGATACGCAACTCGCCGGCTGCGGCGAGGCCAAGCCAACGCTCCTTTTGCGCGTCGGTGCCGGCCGCTTCGAGCAGGGGAATTCCAACTGCCGCTGTATCGACGATCGGGCCCGGCATGGCTGCATAGCCGGTTTCTTCCAAAGGAAGCAGGAGGTCGAGCTCGCTCATCCCCATGCCGCCGGCCCCTTCGGACGCCGTCATCCCGATTACTCCGGTTTGCGCGAGCGTATTCCAGGCGGCTCGTGCGCCTTCGGTCTTCCCTTCCCATGCGCTGCGCACGATCTCCGGCGCACACTCGCGCTGCAGAACATCGCGGACGGTATCTCGAAGCATCTTCTGGTCGTCGGTGAATGCAAAACGCATGAGGTTATTTCCGCGGGAGGCCGAGGACGCGCTCCGCGATGATGTTGCGTTGGATCTCGTTCGTGCCTGCATAGATGGGGCCAGCGAGTGCGAATTGGAAACCCTTCATCCAATCGCCCGCATCGACGGCGCTTGGCGAGCCTTCGTCGAGCTCGAGCGCGTCACCGATGATCGCAAGCGCCGTTTCGTGCGTTCGCACGTCCATCTCTGACCAGAACACCTTGTTCATGCTCGAGTCGGGCCCGACCTCTTCGCCCTGGCTCATGCGAGTGACCGTCTGGAAGGTGAACCAGCGGTAGACTTGCGCGTCCATCCAGGCCTGAATCACTTGATCACGAAGGACGGGATCAGAGCGGTCGCGGAACCGATGGTAGAGGTCGATCAAACGGGATGCGGTGGCCATGAATCGGCCGGGGCTCCGAAGGCTCAAGCCTCGCTCCGAGCCCGTCGTCGCCATCGCGACCTTCCAGCCCTGGTGCACCTCGCCAAGGATCTCGGCATCGGGCACGAACACATCGTCGAGAAAGATTTCGGCAAAGCCTTCATCGCCGTCGAGTCGATCGACTCCGCGCACCGTGACACCCTCCGCGCGAAGCGGAAACATGAAATAGGTTAGCCCGCGATGACGCGCCTGATCGGGGTCGGTACGGAAAAGGCCGTAGGCCATGTCGCAGAAAGCCGCACGGGTGGACCAAGTTTTCTGTCCGGTCAGTCGCCAGCCGCCCTCGACTCGGCGCGCCGTACTCTTGAGCGAGGCCAGGTCGCTGCCGGCGTTCGGCTCCGACCAGGCCTGCCCCCAAGTGACATCACCGCGCGCCATCGGGCGAAGAATTCGGCTTTTCTGTTCGTCGGTACCAAACTCGAACAAAGTCGGCGCCAGGAGAAAGATGCCGTTCTGGGTTACACGGCTCGGCGCGCCCGCGAGGTAGTACTCCTCCTCGAAAATCAGCCACTCGAAGAGGGTAGCTTCCCGCCCGCCGTACTCTTTCGGCCAGGAGACCGCGGCCCAGCCTGCGTCGAAAAGCTTATGCTCCCATTGCAGGTGCGCTGCGAATCCCTCCTTGGTGTCCCCGGAGGCGAGAGCTTGTGCGGGCACATTGGCTTCGAGCCAGGACCGGCACTCGTGGCGGAAGGCGTTCTCTGAATCGGTGAAGTTGAGGTCCATCGCTGCGACTCAGGCGCCGAGGCGTTCGAGCGTTGCTTCCGCCTCAGCCATGATTCGTTGAAGCAGCTCGGCTACGCTTGGAATCTCGTCGATGACGCCGGTGATCTGACCCGTCGGCAAGATCCCCGCCTCGACGCGCCCATCGACGATTGAGGCCTTGGTCAGCATCGGGGCATTCGCCGCCATGGCCAGCTGCGCCCAGGTGAGCTCTTGATTTTGCTTCATCGCGAGACCCTCTTCGAGCAGCTCGGGCAGTGAGGTGCCGGTGACCTTCATGAGAGACAAGGCGTTGAGCGCCGCACGCGGGAACCGGGTCAGTGGGTTGGCCTTTTCGAGTTGGTCGATGAGCAGAGTTCGAATGACGCGCTGAGGATAGCCGTCGACCGCCTTGGTCACCACGGTACCGTTGGCCTTCGTGTCGAGGTAGATCTGCTTGACGTGCTCCGGCACCTGGCTCTCCTTCGTCAGCAGGAAGCGTGTTCCCATCGCGATGCCCGCGCCTCCAAGCGCCAAGGCGGCAACCAGGCCGCGTCCGTCGCGGAAACCGCCTGCTCCCACGACGGGAATATCAACCGCGGCCGACACGTCTGGAATCAGAATCGAGGTCGGGATCTGTCCGGTGTGGCCGCCTCCCTCCTGCCCTTGAGCGATGACTGCATCGACGCCCCAGGCTTGCACCTTTTCCGCATGTCGCCGAGCGCCAATCGTCGGCATCGTGAGCACGCCGGCGTCCTTGAGCGTCTTGATGACGCGCTCGCCGGGCGCCTGCGCGAAACTGGCGACCTTGATGTTCTCGTGAATGAGGAGCTCGACCCGCTTCATGATGTCCGATTGATCGGCACGCATGTTGATACCGAACGGTTTGTCGGTTCGGCTTTTGACCTTCGCAATCGCCTCTTGGAGCTCCCGAAACGTCATCGTCGCGGCGGCCAAAATACCGAGACCACCGGCGCCGCTCGTCGCCGAGGTGAGGCTCGCGCCCGAAACCCAGCCCATCCCAGTCTGAATGATCGGATACTCGATGCCGAACATGTCGCAGATTCGCGTGTGCAGCGCGGACTTCGTCGTCTTGGGCTTGCTGGCGCTCTTGGGTTGCGACGCCTGCGTGGCTGTGATTCGGACCGGGGGCTTGCTCTTGCGCACCCTGGTTTTGGGCTTCGCTTTCCGAGCCACGGACGCGCGCTTCTTCGGGCTGGCCTTTTGGGCGCGCTTGGCCTTGGGCGCAGCAGACTTTGCGGGAGGCTTCGTCGGGCGCTTCGCCTTGGGCGCCTTAGAGGCCCGCTTCTTTGCAGGAGCCTTGGTCGGCCGCTTGGCTTTTGCCTTGGGCGCTGTTGACTTCCGCTTCTTCGGGGGCGGCTTCGTCGTCCTTTTCTGAGCACTCATTCTACGACTTCTTTCTGGGCGTAACCTTGCGGATCGAGCTCACGCAGGATGCTGATTTGTTCTGGGGTCGGGACTGGGGTCGCGTCCAGCCCATCGGGGATGACGAGCTCGAAGCCGGTGCTGTCGATCACCTGCTCGAGCTTCACACCGGGATGCAGTGACACCAAGCGCATGCGGTGGTCGGGGGTGTTGAAGTCGAACACGCCGAGATTGCTCACCACGCGCCGAATTTCATGAAAGCGGCTCGCTTTTGGACCGAGAGCAGCGGCGCGGTCGTACCCGACCCCACTGACCATGTCGACCTTGGCCACGAGCGCGCGGGCGTTGTGATTGGGAACCCAGTAGCTGGTCACGTGGTTGATGGTGTTGCCAGGCGCTCCCCGCACGCCCAGAAGCTGCGCTTTGGGTTTCTCCCAGCGACCGATGCACGCGATGTTTTGGTTGCCGAATTGATCGATCTGGGATGCCCCCATCATGACGTGACGGCGTCCCCACCACAGAGTGTCAAACACCGCTCCGAATGGCATCCAGCCCTCGACGTCGCGATCGCTTGGCTCGACGCCAAGGGGGAGCGCCTTGCGGAGCAACAAGTTGAACCCATCGGTCATCAGCAAGTCGGGCTCGAACGTCGACTTCGCCAAACGGGCGCCGAGGCTCGGGCTCGTCCCCATGGCGCTGACCATGATCTCACCGTCATTGCGAAAGCACTCCGCGATGGCGAGCACGCAGACGTCGGCGCGCGTAAGATCGCTGCGACTCATCGCGACACCGCGTTCTGGTAATCGGACTCGGTCACGTCGAGATACTTCGCTCGAAACGCGTTCCACGCTTCTTCGTCCTTTCCGGTCGCCGCGTACTCGCGTTGGAGCTTCTCGTCGCGCGGATAGTCGGGCGGGCATTCGGTGAAATGCGCGCCGCCAGGGGCTTCGACCACGCCGCGCACCATCATGCGGTTGATCAGCAAGCTCTGAAGCGGACCGCCAGCGACGAGCTCGTCCGTAGATACGATTCTCTCGCAGCTCATGAACGCCTTTTTGGCCGCCATGCAGAAGAGGTTGTCGAAGTACGGGTCGCGGCCGAGTGCCTGGCCGTTTCCCGCGGCGTCAGCGCGATTCATGTGAATGAAGGCGACGTCGACGTTGAGCGCGGGCACGGCGACGAGCTCTTCGCCGTCCTCGTAGGGCGACGTCACGGTTCTCAGGTGCGGGTTGATCTTCAGCACATCGGAGCCCAGACCCGCCCGCGTCGGCAAAAACGGCAGCCGCTGTGCCGCAGCCCGGAGTCCGAGAAGGAACATTCCCTCGTCGAGCTCCACTGACTCTATCGCCCCGTTCTGCCGTGCTTTTCGGAAATGCGGCTCGAGCGGAATCGAGTCCAACGAAACGAAACCGTACACGGCCTTTTTCAGCTGCTCGGTCGCACAGAGGATACCGATATCGGGACCGCCGTAGGAGACGACCGTCAGATCCTTCACGCCTTTGCGGACCAGTGCTCGCACGAAGGCCATCGGCTTGCGCCGTGAGCCCCAGCCCCCAAACCCGATGGTCATGCCATCGGTGACTTCGGCAACGGCTTCGTCCACCGTCATGCGTTTGTCCATTACGAAGCTACCTCACTTCTTGTCGGTGTCGCGCTTTTCCACGAACGCGTCACGCGCCTCGTCCGCCACACCCGCCAAGTTGAGCTCGAATGTGAAGCCTTGCTCGAACCGATACGAACGATTCACGTCGACCGGATCGATGTTGTTGAGGCACTCCTTGGCCACACGGACGACGCGCGGAATCTTTTCGGTGAACGTGCGAGCAACTTCTCTCGCCTTGTCGACGAGCTGGTCGGCTTCGACCAGGGCGTAGACCGAACCCCAGTTGTGGAGCTCCTCTGCCGTTGCGGGCTCACAGGTGAGCACCATCGCCCGCATTTTGAGCGGCGGGACGAGACGAGCGAGGTGAGTCGCTGCCCCGAGCGCACCTCGGTCGACCTCCGGCAAGGCGAACTTGGTCCCCTTGGCGGCAATCAGGATATCGGAGTTGCCGGCCAGGCCGATGCCACCACCGACGCAGTAGCCGTGCACGGCGGTGATGACCGGGACTTTGCATTCGTAGACGGCTTTGAACGATTCCCAGCAGCCCCGGTTCGCGCCGAGTAGCGCGTCGAAGCCCTCGGTGTTCTGCATCTCCTTGATGTCGACGCCCGCGTTGAAGCCTCTGCCCTCGGCCCGCAGGATGACGGCACGGGTCTCCGGGTCCGTTCCCGCCGCCGTGATTTGCTCCGCCAGCTCGAACCAGCCTGCCACGGGAATGGCGTTCACGGGAGGATAGTCGACGACGATTTCGGCAATTCCATCAATGATTTCGTGCGAAATGGCCACAGCGCGTCCCTTCGAAGCAGGGCCGAAGTGAAACGCGTTTCAGTCCATCGGTCAAGCCGACGCAAGGGCGCTCAGTCGGCGAGGGAACCGAGGAACCCTTCGATCTTGGGGCCGATGGGCTGCCTCATCCGTTTGAGCTCCGCACGCACAGCCTCCACGGCGCTCGCGAGATCAGGGGTCGTGACCGTTCGAACGGGCGGCTTCCGGAAGCGGTACACGACCCGGAGCACGGCGCGATGAATCGGTTCCGGCACGACGACGACAACAGAAAGGTCGTCGCGCTTCAAGGCGTCGCGACGTGTGAACAACCACTCCGCCAAGGTTTGCCGGTGGCGGGCCGCGATGACGCCCGTGCCTCGGCGGTGCTGAACCAGCGCGACAAACGGAAGCCCACTTTCAAGGTGAAAATCCGCCATATCGAGCATCAGCTCGATCTCATGGTCCTCGACGAGTCGAGGCTGCTTCATGTCGTATAAAACGACGGGCGATAGAGTCCCGTCGACGCCTAGACGCTCCGACTCATAGGTCGGGCGTGCACCCCAATCCCAGTCCATCAATCAAGCCAATCTCTAAGAAATAAGTGTCGCGGAACCGTAAGTGAGGAACCCTCATGACATGAGCGGCTCCAAGAAACGGCCGGAGTATGAAGACATTACACTCAGCGTCAATCCGCGAACGGTGATGAAATAAACGGTGACCGGACGGTCCTGTGTTGCCCAATTTCGGGGTTGGGGATATCACGGGCGCCGTGCTCGAGACGATTCCCAAGATGCTGGAAAAACAGGCCGAAACCCTTGCCGGCCGGCCCGCCATCGTTGACGGGACGACGACCCTCAGCTTCGTCGACCTCGCGGAACGCGTCGACGAAGCCGCCCGGGCGCTGATCGCCACGGGGATTCAGAAGGGCGATCGGATCGCTATCTGGTCGCCGAACAGCTGGGAGTGGATCGTCTGTGCCTTGGCGATTCACTCGGTCGGCGCGGTTCTGGTCCCGGTCAACACCCGATACAAAGGGATGGAAGCCGCGTACCTGCTCGAAAAGAGCGGAGCGAGGGCGCTGTTCACGGTGACCGGCTTCCTCGATGTCGACTACGTCGAGCTCCTTCGCGAAGCGGGCGCGGACCTTCCCCAACTCGAGCAGATCATCGTGCTGCGCGGGGACGCGCCTGGGGGCACGCTCGGCTATGACGCCTTTCTCGCGCTCGCCTCGGAAGCGCCATCGGCTGCCGCGAAAGATCGCGCGAACGAAGTCAGACCCGACGATCTCGCGGACATCCTCTTCACGTCAGGCACGACCGGCAAACCCAAGGGCGCGATGTGCACCCACGCACAGAACCTTCGCACGTTCGATCAGTGGAGCTCGATCGTTGGGCTTCGCGAGGGTGACCGATATCTGATCGTACTGCCGTTCTTTCATAGTTTTGGATACAAAGCAGGCTGGTTTTCCGCTTTGATGCGCGGCGCCACGGTGTTCCCAGAGGCGGTCTTCGACGTCAACGTCGTGCTTCGGCGAATCGAAGAGGATGCCATCACCATGCTGCCGGGGCCTCCCTCGCTCTATCAATCGATGCTGCTCCACCCGGATCGCGCGCGGTACGACATCTCGAGTCTGCGCCTGGCGGTCACGGGGGCGGCCGTCATACCGGTTGAGCTGATTCATCGGATGAAAGACGAGCTCGGGTTCGACACGGTCATTACCGCTTATGGCCTCACCGAAAGCTGCGGGGTGGTTACCATGTGCCGACTCGACGACGACCCGGAAACCATCGCGACGACCAGCGGACGGGCGATCCCGGATGTGGAGGTTCGGATCATCGACCGCGAAGGCAGCCCCGTTCCGGCGAACCAGCCCGGCGAAATCGTCGTTCGCGGCTACAACGTCATGAAGGGCTACTTCGATGCTGGTGACGAAACCAAGAAAGCCATCGACGAAGAGGGCTGGCTCCATACCGGCGACATCGGAACCATGGACGAGCGGGGCTACGTGAAAATCACCGACCGCCTCAAAGACATGTTCATCGTAGGCGGCTTCAACGCCTACCCGGCGGAAATCGAAAACACCCTGCTGCAGATGCCCGGCGTGGGTGAGGTTGCGGTCATCGGGGTGCCCGACGAGCGACTCGGCGAGGTCGGGATGGCATTCGTCGTCCCCGCACCAGGTCAGGTCCTTGCAGCCGACGCGGTGATTTCGTGGAGCCGGAAGAACATGGCGAACTTCAAAGTTCCGAGGCGCGTCTCGATCGTCGAAGCCCTACCCCGCAACGCGACCGGCAAGGTCGTGAAGTTCGAGCTCCGGGAGCTGGCGAATGGCTGATTTTCCAAAGGGCGTAGCGCTGGTTATCGGCGGGAGCGGTGGTATCGGAACTGCGATCGCGCTTGGTTTTGCGGCAGCCGGGGTTCCGCTGGCGATCACGTACCGCCGTCACGAGGATGCTGCCGTCGCGGTCGCGGAACAAATCCGCGCTGGGGGTGGTCTTTGCTCGGTGCACCCGATCGAGCTCGGTAACCTCGACTCCGTCAAGGCCTGCATCGATGAGCTCGTCGAGCA
>Ga0265309_10001196_pt1 | contig 11270 bp, 10 predicted proteins | sample Helome_FD_192492 | JGI IMG/M metagenome (GOLD analysis project Ga0265309, IMG submission 192492) | Marine sediment microbial communities from subtidal zone of North Sea - Hel_20160524 (Illumina Assembly) | ecosystem: Environmental > Aquatic > Marine > Subtidal zone > Sediment ...
TCACAAAAATCTATATATGCGATCTGCTGCCCGAAATGTCAGGCCGAGTTTAAAACGAGTTTATTTGATTCGGTCAATGTCACAGAAAGCCCGGAAGATAAGCTGAGCTTGCTCAGAAATAAGCTGAACCGCGTGGATTGCCCGGAATGCAATTATAATTTTCGCATAGATAAACAATTAATATACACAGACTTAGAACGAAAATTTATGGTGCTCCTGATCCCTGCAACCCTGGAAACACTCGAAGAGGCAGAAGAAGAGTTTCAATTATCTATTCTATCTTTAAATGAGCTTTTGCCGGACGGGACCGATGCGCCGAGCATATATTTAAGCATTGACTGGGCTGAAATGATCGAGCTCATTTTCCTTGATGCGGAGAAAATAGATGCCCGGGAGGCGGAATACATAAAATATTTAATTTATACGCAAAACCCGGAAACCATAGATCCTGAGAAGAAAAGACTTCTCTTTAACAGGCAGGAATCAACCCCGGAAGCGCTAAAATTCGTCGTTCAGGATGCCGAAACCTATGCTTTAGAACAAGTGGTCGAATTTGAGCAGAAGGCGTATAGTGCCATCAAAGAAACCTTTGAAGATGATGCACATACAGGTTTAGTCATGGAAATGTTTTCAGGGCCATATATTTCAGCTCGGCGCTTATTGCTGGAGAAAAAAATTTAACCGGGTTGAATTTTTCGCCTTAGATCAGTTTTTTCAATCTTCTAACCATACCCGAGCCCAGCATGGCATCACCGGCGCTGACAATGCGTTGAATACTTTCCAAAAGATCTCTTTCGCCTGCCCAGTAACGTTCTATTTTTTGCAGATTGGTATCATTAATCAGTCGCTTAAGTACAAAAGCCGCAAGCGCTATATCATCTATAAAACCAATCGGACCGGTAAACATTTCAGGTACAAAATCCAGCGGGGTGATGAAATAGACGATGGCCACGACCAGCGGCGTTTTTTGGCGAGCGGAGATCTCTTTATCCCGGGCAAGTTTAAGCAAGAGGTGAAATAAATCAGGTGCCATCATTAAGAGTTCAGCCCATTTATGCTTTGCGCCTTCTGTGCTGTTTAACCAATTCCGCATTTTTATGCGCATGCTTTGATAAAAGTCATCGCTCTCTGTAGGAATTTCAATTGTCATGTCACTGGTACTCATAGCTTTATTCAATAGACAAACTGGAGCGGCATATTACTCGAAAAAAAAGCATTTCTTTTAAACATAACAACGCAGGCCAAATTTACAGTAACTGTTTATCCCATCGACAGTTAGAAATTAACTTAAACCCTTCGCGGATGTATTCATTTATACCCGAGGAGCTCGGGGCGCGGTCCTTTAAGCCCTCCAGGGTTTTAACCGCAGCCTGGGTAGAAACTTCTATGTCATCTAATACTTTTGCGTCTCCCTTTCGCAGGAGATAGTTTTGGTATTTAGCATCCGCCTTTTTTAACTCAGCGACTGCTTTTTGAAATTGAGGGTTGTCCCAACCTCTCGCGATGGTTTTAACTGCTTCAGGCTCTTCTTTTTTAGGCTCCGTTTTCACTACAGGGGCTTCTTTGGCGGGGTTGGGTTTTACTTCGGGGGGCTTCGTTTCGGGAGCCGCAACGTCCTCCACTTTTTCCTGAACGGGCTTGTCGCTCTTTTTAATTACTTTTTTTTTAACTTCGGGTTCCGCTGTGTTATTAGAAGACATATTAGCTGCAGCGGAGGCTGTGACCCCGGTAAGCTTATTATTTGTGTCACCCATCTTGGTGGTAATGTAAGTGATTCCATATAATATGGTACACAACATGGCGCACATAACCATGAGCACCATCGCCTTGCTCAGATCATTTGGATTTTCTTCTTTGGGTTGCGCAGCGGAAGCTTTTAAAGACTGTCCTGCTTGCTTATTTATTTTAAACTTCTTGGCCGGTGTTTTTGGAATGTTGGATTGACCGCTGGTTTGCGAGGCCGCTAACACGGCTTTGGCTGTGGCAAGTTGTTCAGGCGTAAGTTCTTGCGTAAATTCTGAAGGGCTGCTTTCCGAGGGGGCCGCAGCTGATTCCCCATGGGGGGCAGCTACCGCTGTGTCCGGAATATGGGCGGAAGGTATTTTTCTTTTGCTGCTTCGGCCTATAGAACTTAAACCGGCCGGGAATTCACCGCCCGCAATCATGGTACCTTTTTTTACATGCTTGATATCCGCCTCTAAGCTTTCCCAATTGGGGTAGCGATCATCCCGGTTTTTTATCAGCATTTTTTCAAGCATCCAGGCAAAGCCATCATTAATATAGGGCAGCTTATCTTTGATATCATCGGCCGTATTTTTGACATGACTATGGAGCATTTCTTCCTCCGCCTGGCCGTCAAAAAGACAATGACCTACGAGCATGTGGTAAAGCAGCGCAGCTAAGGAATAGATATCCGTGCGCAGATCCAACGTTTCTTTTCCGAGAGCCTGCTCAGGAGATATGTAAGCGGGAGTGCCAATGGTCATTTCCTCATCATCAAGCTCTGATCGAGTAAGGCCGAGAACACGGGACAGCCCCAGATCGGTAATTTTTATATTTCCCTGCACGTCGATGATGATGTTTTCAGGTTTTAAATCACAATGTGTTAAGCCGTATTCTTTCCAGCAATATCGAAGTGACGCCGCTACTTTTTCTAAAACCAGCATGGCATCATTCAGCTCCATCTTTTTACGCATGAGTAAAAGTTCGCCTAAGGTCGCGCCTGAAATATATTCCATGATATAGTAGGGGCGTTTGTCTTTTTGCCCGGCATCATATACCTGTACAATATTTGGGTGGTTCACCCTTGCGGTAATACGGATTTCGTTTTTGAAGCTCTCTAAATCATCTTCGCTTTGAGAGAGTTCGTGAGTTAAGACTTTAATAGCCACAGTACGATCTAAAGCTATATGCTTAGCCTTATATACATGTGACATACCGCCTTCGGCGAGAAGTTCTTCTATTTCATAACCTGGAAGAGTGAACGTTTCCATTGTTTTACAGTCAAAATCCTATTAAGATAAATATTTACTAATATTAAAGGTCGTGTAACTTAGCTATAAATTTTAATATACGTCAAGGGTTTAGCGAATTGGGAGTAACAGTATGATAAATAAAAACAGATTTAAGAGTTTATACTTCGCACTTGCGGGATTAACGCTAGGCGCAATTTCAGTTTTTGCGGCACCGGATATCGCATGTGAAAATAAAACATTTGATTTCGGGAGCCGGAAGGACACAGAAGGGGTGAAGCATACCTTTGTCATAGAAAATAAAGGAGACGAAGACCTGATCATATCAAAAGTAAAGCCTTCGTGTGGATGTACCGTAGCTAAACTTTCTTCTAAAATCTTAAAACCGGGCGAAACAGCTAATATTGAAACAAACCTCAGTTTAAAAGGCCGGCGCGGCAAAATGAATAAACCCATCACCGTGTACAGCAACGATCCTGATTCACCGACCTTAATGCTTAAACTCGTTGGCGAAGCAGTAAGTCTAATCAACGTAAGCCCGACCTTTCTGAATTTAGGCAGCATACCGGTTGGTAAAATCATCGAGAAAAAAATTAAGGTTACATTGAATGGGGATGAACCAATTAAAGTAACACATATTGAAAGCCTGGGTAAAAACACAGGAATCCTTGCTGAACTTATTACCCTGGAAGAAGCCAAGAGTTACGCAATAAATGTCAAATCACCGGTGGATGCGAAAGAAGGATATTTTTCTGATCGATTACGTATTTATACCGACAACAAAAAAACGCCCTATGTGGATGTTTCTGTTAATGGCAACGTAACAGGGGGGCTGATTGTTTCCAGAAAAAATTTAATACTGGTGGAAAAAAGTGACACAAAAATGTCCCGCTCTTTCCAGATCCGACCGGGCTCTATAAAAGAATTTAAAGTACTCGAAGCTCTTTGGCCCAGTGATGCGGTTGAATCGGAAATTAGAAATCTGGGCCCGTCACGCGGATACCACATCACCTTTTCAAATATTGAATCCAGTAAATCACTTGACGGTAAAGAGATTATAATCAAAACCGATGCAGCAGAGTATGAAGAAATAAAAATCCCCATTACAGTACGATCTCCAATAACAGGCAGCTAAGGGATGATTCGTGCACGCAGAAAGCGTAGCGTTGTATTGGTATGGATGCCGAGAGTGCAGCTTATTGTTTTGTTTAAGACCACAGTTCCCGGAAACCGTTTGAGTGTATAGATGAAATTAATTATAAGATGTTCTCTCCTTATCGCCGGGATGCTTGCAAGCAGTCATGCGGCCCTCACAAATGATTATCAAAAAACAGTGAGCTTGCTCGAAAGCCAAGGGATCAAGTTTGACTCAGCCTCTGCCCAAAAAGCCGCGATCTCCGCTTATGTAAAAGAGATAGACCCGCATGCACAGTTCTTAAGTAATGAAGAGAGCAAACTCTTAGTTGCCTCTAAAACAGGAAACTTTTATTATTTAGGATGCAGCTTAACCTTTAGTAATGCGGTTCCCGAAGTTGCAGAAGTAAAGGAGTCCAGCCCTGCGGAGAATTCAGGCTTGCAGGTAGGCAGCATCATTCAAAGCATTGACGGTAAAGCTCTGGCCGGACTCCGTTTTGCAGAAGTGTTAGACCGCTTACGCTTTATTGAATCAAGAGAGGTCGTTCTCAAGGTGCTGCAGGGAGAAGAAGAAAAAGAACTCTTGCTAACGCCCCAAAGCATCAGCGCAGAATCCATTCAGCGCTCGGAGATCCTTCCGTTTAATATTGGTTATATAAAACTTAATGGACTTTATACCGGTAAAACCGAAGCGCTGAGTTCGCTAATTAATAAATGGACCGAAGACGGGCTTACCGGACTCGTACTGGATTTAAGAAACGCAAATGGTGATGACGTAGCATCCATCCCTAAAATAGTGGATTCATTTTGCCCGCCAAAAAGAGAGCTTTTTCGGGTAGTAGAAACCCAAAGCAAAAAAGTACGTATTTTCAGAGACCTGGGCCAGCTTCCCGAGAAGCTTCCTCTCGTCTGTCTGATCAATAAAGAAAGTGCGGGAGCCTCGGAAGTATTAGCGTCCTGCCTTAAAGAATTAGGTGCAGGCACCATGCTTATCGGCGAAAACAGCAGTGGAGATATGGGCCTGCGAACCCTGGTCAGCTTAGACAAAAATTCTCAATTCTATCTGGCCACTAAAACCATTACCGTGAACCAAAACCAGGAATTTACCGGGCGGCAAAGCGTTCAACCAGACATACTGGTGAACGACATAAACATCAGCGGGGAGGGGATCTCACCCCGTTTAGAACAAGCTGCCGAAAAGGATAAAATGGCCAAAGATGCCATCCTGTTAAAAAGCCGACTCAGCTATGATGCCTGCCTTCAACGCGCCACAGACATACTGCTCGGCCTTAAAGCCCTGAATATAAAGAACAGCTAAGTTGACCCTCCTTTTTAAAAGCTCAGATGCAGAGATCGAACAAGCGGCAACACTTCTTAAGCGCGGAGCCCTCGCCATCATTCCAACTGAAACGGTCTACGGAATAGCTTGTGACGAACGAAATGAAGCCGGCATCGAACGGCTTTATCAGATAAAAGGAAGGGATAAAAATAAGCCCGTCGCCCGCCTCGTCTCCGGCATAGAGCAGATCATCGCCCATGGCGGCCAAGTGACCGACACACTGAAAAAACTCATAGAAAAGTACAGTCCCGGTCCCATTACCTATATCTTAGATCACCCTGAATATGGCAGCATGGGCTATAGAATTCCTGATCATCCTGTAGCGTTAAAATTGTTAACAGCGTTAGATGCGCCACTTATGGCAAGCTCTGCCAACAAAAGCGGAGAGGCCGATGCCAGTACCTGTCAGGAAGCCCTGGTGTATTTTAGCGAAGATCAGATTGATTTCGCCATAGATGCCGGCCCTTCAACGTTAAAGCGCGCATCAACCGTTGTACAATGTTCGCATAATTCACTGGAAATTCTGCGCGAAGGCAGTATTTCAAGAGCTGAAATAATGCGAAACCTAAATGAGCGATAAAAATACTCACATCTTATTTGTCTGTACAGGAAATACCTGCCGCTCCCCCATGGCTGAATATCTGTTAAAAAAACACTTGGGCGACCAATCACACATTAGTATTTCATCCGCCGGCATTATGGCAGGGGACGGATACCCCGCAAGTGACACAGGTGTTAAGGCCCTCAAAGAAAAAGAGATTGACTCAAGCACCCATCGAAGCCGCTTCCTTACGCCGGATATGATTGACGAGGCGACCATGGTCGTGGTAATGACCGCCCACCATAAACAAATATTAGATGATGTGTTTCCGGAGTCAGGAGAAAAAACCGTTCTTTTGAAATCCTTTATAGAGTCTGCAGAAAATTTGGATGTGCCGGATCCTGTAGGCGGGTCACTTGACCTGTATAGGCATACGCGCGACATAATAGAGAGTGCGATAGTAAATTTAATTTTAACCCTGAAAGAAAAAGGCCGCCTTTAAAAGGCAGGTGAAAGGTACTTGATGAAAATAGCAATAGGTTCAGATCATGGAGGTCTAGATTCAAAAAATAATGTAACGGCCCTGCTTGAAGCAAAAGGCGTTACCGTTGAAGATGTAGGAACGAAGACAACCGAATCGGTAGATTATCCTGATTTAGCCGCCATCGTTGCGGGCAAAGTTTCACAAGGACAAGTCGATCAGGGAGTACTGATCTGCACTACAGGAATTGGTATGAGCATCGCCGCGAATAAGTTTCCACGTGTACGCGCCGCACTCTGCAAAGATGCGAACTCTGCAAAAATGGCTCGCTCTCACAACAATGCAAACCTGCTCGCACTCGGAGCAGATATTCAAGGCGAGGAACTGGATCAATTACTTTCAACCTGGCTGGCAACAAACTTTGAAGAAGGAAGCCGGCATGATCGTCGTGTAAAGAAAATTTCAGCCATTGCGGCCAGTATAGCAGAACCGGTGACCGTTCGTGAAAGCGACCCGGAAATATTTGCCTGCCTGCAGCGCGAAGAACGCAGACAAAAAGAAAACATAGAACTCATCGCATCTGAGAACTACGCAAGTCGGGCGGTTCGTGAATGCATGGGCTCTCTGATGACAAATAAATATGCAGAAGGCTACCCGGGTAAACGTTGGTACCATGGCTGTGATCACGTGGATGCGGCAGAGACCCTCGCCATCGACCGGGCCAAAGAAATCTTTGGAGCGGAACATGCCAACGTACAGCCACACTCGGGTTCCGGAGCAAACCAAGCTGTATACTTTGCGGTACTCGAACCGGGCGACACCATACTTTCTATGAGCCTTGCTCATGGCGGTCACCTGACCCACGGAATGGCAACAAACTTCAGCGGACGTTTCTATAACATTGTTCACTACGGAGTGGACCCTGAAACCGAACAGCTAAACTACGATGAAATTCAAAAACTGGCTGAAGAATGTAAACCTAAAATGCTGCTCTGCGGAGCCTCCGCTTACTCACGTATTATCGACTTCAAACGCATGCGCGCCATAGCCGACAGCGTTGGTGCCTACCTCATGGCTGATATGGCGCACATTGCCGGCTTAGTTGCTGCGGGATGTCATCCAAGCCCCGTACCACATTGTGAGTTTGTAACCACGACGACCCACAAAACATTACGTGGGCCACGTGGCGGATTAATTCTTTGCCAAGAACGTTTTGCAAAAGACATCGACAAGCAAATCTTCCCGGGTATTCAGGGCGGACCCTTGATGCATACGATTGCCGCAAAAGCCGTTTGTTTTGGCGAGGCCCTAAAGCCCGCCTTTAAAGACTATCAGCAACAGGTAGTGAAGAATGCACAGATACTCGCTGAAGAACTGGAAAAGCAGGGTCTTCGAGTCGTCTCAGGCGGAACCGATAATCACGTCATGATGATCGACTTAAACCCCATTGATATGACCGGCAAAGATGCCGCGCACTTCTTGGATGAAGCCAAAATCACGGTAAATAAAAATGCCATCCCGTTTGATAAGCGTAGTCCTTTTGTAACTTCCGGTATTCGTATTGGTACCCCAGCAGTGACCTCGCGCGGAATGAAAGAAGACGACATGGTTACCATTGCCGGCTTTATAGGTGAAGTACTTAAATCTAAAGGTGATGAGCAAGTGCTCGCAAAAGTAGCGGATGAAGTGAAAAGCTTTACCTCACCTTTCCCGATCCCGTAATATTTCATGCGTTCACGCGCGCGGTTTACCGCGTCGCTGTGCAACGCTTTGTTCGATGGCCTTCATCTTTGCCATCCTTCTATCTTGAAAATGCGTTCCGCAAGCTTTCGGTCGGGTTCTCCTGAGTTTGGTGCAAACCAGGCTTCGAAGCGAGCAGCATATGGTTTGCCCCAGTCACCTTCGTCAATCATGAATCCAGCCTTCGCACCGAACAGTTCTGAAGAGTCGGCGGACCATATCATGCGAGTCTTCGAGCTGGCTTCCAACCCCTCAACGGATAATGGGGTTCCTTTAGTGACCTCGAATGCTTTCAGATAAACAGATCCCGGTTCTCCAGTGTTAAGCGAATAGACTACTCCGTAAATGCCTGGCGTCATCCCTCTAAGCAGTCGGATGGGATGGGCGCCGTCGCCTGCAAGACGGATAGCCAACTCTCGGGATCTGGTGCGGGCGGCAATCACTGCGCCTTCGGGGTTCTTTAGGAACTCCGAGAACTCCTTTTCAAGATTGGCCACGGTGGCCTTGGTCACCCGTCGTTCGGGATTGTCTGATTGCTCAAAGATCTCGACCCAGACTCCGCCACACTCAATCATGACTCGGCTCTCTTGAAGCTCGTTGCCCACGCTCATATCAGGTTTGATCGGTTCGCTTCCTTCTTGCTCATGCTGTACTGAATACCTGCTCCACTGTTTGCGATCCAAACAGAGGAGGCAGCGGGTTTGAAACCGGGAATTGAACTCCGAAATGTAGCCATGCAATGTATCCCGAGGTTTTCCCCCGTAGCTCCACCGTCTCGACGCAAAGTGATTTGGCTGTTGGATAAACACATTCCAGTCCGGAGAGGCTTCAACGTAGTCACGAAAAGTCTTGGGGTGATCTGTCGACGCCCTGCGTAGCGAGGGCATCGATGGCGTAAATTTTGATTTGCCGGTTCCCGGAACAGCTAGAGCTGTGCGAATGGAGTTCTGAAATACATCGCTTCTCTTGGGTGTGCTTGCACTCCAAGGATCAGTTATATTCAGAACTGGTTCGGCAATGTCGATGCCCTCAGGGATCGTCAGAGTGTCTGCAAAGCCGTCTTCGCTTGGACCAAACATGGATGCAACCAACACGAATCCCAAGGCGAAGAATGTGGCCGCACCGCAGCCGAAAACGAGAAGAAGGTTGATGAAACCTATACGGAGTCGTTTATTGATGAAGTTCCATATGGATGCAGCAATTAGGCCCAAGAATGCGAGACTCATAGCGAAAACGATCACATTGGCCAGAATGGCCAAAGGTCTCCATTGGATGTTTGCCGTAATCGCGAACCCGCCGAGAAGGCAGATGTAGACAAGTGCAGGAAACCACCAGCTATTGAAATACCGTGTCAGGATTCTCTTCATCATTTCTCATCGAACGTCTGAGCTAAGGCGCGCGGTTTACCGCGTCGCCTTCAGCTCCTTGTTGGCTCATGGCTTCTCTGAGCTTGTCGGTGTCAAGGGTTCGTGTAATCCTGTAGATCCCTGCAGGAGTCGAGTACCGGCCACAGTAGATGAATATGTGTTGCACGCCTTCATCTTCGTCAATGACAGCTCCTCCGGGGTGAGCGGCATCGACATCATCAGCACTGATATTCAACATGCCCGACTTCAATCTCAGGAGTGTGCCTTCGAATCGCCATTGATCAGCACGTCCGGCATACATATCGTCCTTTGAGATAGACCATAAGTTTACCGTCTGCTCATTCTGCTCATTCTTCTCATCCTTTCCAGCACCGCCACTGCGGTTCGTAACGACGGCCTCGAACCGCTTGGTCACGGGGTTGAAATCGACATCGGTCGTGTCAGGCCAACGGTAGGAAGATATGTTGGTCAACTCCTGATGCTTCATAGGGAACCAGCCCGCGTCTGAGACCATCATGGCCGGCCGCTGAGTGTCTTTCAATCGACGATGAAACTTGAGTGGAATTGTATGATTTCGAGAGAGGAAGATGAGCCGACCGTCGTGATAGATGGCCGTTGGTTCCAGCGGATGAATTCTTTTGGAGAGTGTGACCCTCTTATGGATCCACGTTAGACCTTCATCCTTGGAGGAGTACATGTCTATGTACGGGGATCGCTCGACTCCGACTGGAATGACCAGCCCTTTCTCTGGATGAACTATCATACGTGGCCCGAAGTTGTCGGCGTACTTGTGTCCGGTCTGTTCCTGGGTCAGCGCGTCTGGGACGAGTTCCCAGGTCTTGCCTTCGTCCTCTGAGCGGTACAAACCATACTTGGTGGCAAGAAAGACTTTCTCATTTAGAACCCCGAAGCAGTTTCCGAAGTTCAGAACCATTGCCTTTTCACTTGTGCCGAATTGTCTAATATCAATCGGATTCGACCAGGTCTCGCCTCCATCAGTCGAGCGTACGATCACCGCATCGCTGCTATCTGCGTCCTCCCTCTTGCCCCCGTGATGTCTCAATGTCTGATGGTAGGCACAAAGCAGCGACTTTCCGACTTTGATTCCGACCGGCCATCCAAGGTGATAGTTGTTTCCCTTGAGGTGTGGACCCACGGGAAGTGCGACAGGCTCTACTGACATAATGCCTCTTGTCTCTAGGTCGCTCAGCCTTTCCTTTTCGGCTGCAGAGATAACGAGTGTTTTGGTGACCATTCTATCTGTGGATAAATCCTCTTGAGCGTTAGCGACGCTGAGAAGGCAAAGCCCGCTCGCCATGTATATTGCAATATATTTTGTCATCGGGATGAGATCTTCTTCATGAGCCAACGTCGCCGGTGATCGACGGCTGTAAAGCCGTACGATCGACTGGCTTGTTAGGTGTTCTTATCACCCCGCGTTTGTTGACATCTCAGATGTATCAGTTGCCTGAATAAATAGACGCAGCCACCAGAAAGCATCAGACCACCTACGTAGGCAATAACCATGCCGAAGGTATTTGGTGTATTGCTTAGACCCATGACCATTAGCATGGGACCAAACGTAAGCAGGGCAGGTACTACCGATTCAAATGTTTTCATCTAGATCCTCCTGTATTCAGAAATATTCACATCTAATGTTGCGCGGATCAGCGGAGCTGTCAAGGAAAGTTCACTT
>Ga0265309_10001197_pt1 | contig 11262 bp, 8 predicted proteins | sample Helome_FD_192492 | JGI IMG/M metagenome (GOLD analysis project Ga0265309, IMG submission 192492) | Marine sediment microbial communities from subtidal zone of North Sea - Hel_20160524 (Illumina Assembly) | ecosystem: Environmental > Aquatic > Marine > Subtidal zone > Sediment ...
GCGCGCAGCCCGGTGGGGGGCGTAGGGCAGTTTATAGCGGGAACCGCTTTCGTCTGGGCGCTGTTTCAACTCTATATTGCCTCCAATCTGCCATTCTGGTTGAGCGATGTCACTGGCCTCGGTATGGTGGTGACCAATTCCAATGCGCGCCTGATCCACCTGGCGTTTGGCCTGTTTCTGGCCGCGCTGGCATTTCCGTTATTCAAATCGAGTCCAAAGAACAAAATCCCCTGGTATGACTGGTTACTGGCGGTGACCGGGGTTGCCTGTTGCCTGTACATAGTCGTATTTAGGAACGAAATCGCGGAGCGCGCCGGGCTGCCGACCCAGAGTGACCTGATTGCCTCGTCCATCGGCATGCTCATTCTGGGCATTACCGTTTATCGCTCGCTCGGACTGCCATTGCTGATTGTCGCCTCGGTTTTTGTCAGCTACGTATTCTTCGGCAATTCCGAGTATTTACCGGAAGCAATCCAGTGGAAAGGAGCCTCCTATGGCAAGGCCATGTGGCACTTCTGGATGCAGAATGAAGGCGTATTCGGGGTTGCTCTCGGCGTGTCGGCGTCGTTGATATTCCTCTTCGTGTTATTTGGCTCGATCCTCGAGAAAGCCGGTGCCGGAAACTATTTCATCAAGATCGCGTTTGCGCTGCTCGGGCACCTGCGCGGGGGACCGGCCAAGGCAGCGGTAGTCGCGTCTGCGCTCAGTGGCCTCTACTCGGGTTCATCGATTGCGAATGTGGTGACCACCGGAACCTTTACTATCCCGTTGATGAAGCGTACCGGGTTCAGCGCGGAAAAGGCCGGCGCGGTTGAGGTTGCGTCATCGACCAATGGCCAGCTGACGCCGCCGGTGATGGGCGCCGCAGCGTTTCTGATCGCCGAATTTACCGGCATCAGCTACACCGACATTCTCAAGCATGCACTGGTGCCGGCGTTGGTATCCTATATAGCGCTGGTATATATCGTGCATCTGGAAGCGATGAAGATGAATTTGAAAGGCCTGCCCAAGCTGCCATCGAATAAAAGCTTCTCCGCAAAACTGATCGGTTTCCTGAGTGGTTTCATCGGCATCTCGGTGCTCGGGATTGCCGTTTACTATGGTCTCGGCTGGATCAAGGTAGCGATTCCAGAATTTGCTTTTGCCATTGTCGCCATCGGCTGTGGGGGCATGTATCTCTATTTGCTGTGGCTGGCATCGAAGCAACCCGATCTCGTGGTCGATCCGCCGGATGCACCGATTACCGAACTCCCCCATGCCGGCACCGTCGCGATTACCGGCCTGTATTTTATTCTGCCGATCGTGATCTTGATCTGGTGCATCATCATCGAACGTCTGTCGCCGGCACTGTCAGCATTCTGGGCAACCATTGCGATGATTATTGTCATTCTGACGCAGGATCCGATCAAGGCTTATTTCCGCGGTACCGGTAACTATGGTGCAGCCTTCAAGGTCGGCGTGGGGCACTGGATCGAAGGTATGATCGCCGGTTCGCGCAACATGATCAGCATCGCAGTCGCTACTGGCGCCGCCGGTATCATCGTCGGCACCATTTCGCTGACCGGCGCGCACCAGGTGGTCGGCGAGTTCGTCGAATTCCTCTCCGGTGGCAGCCTGATCTTCATGCTGATCCTGGTAGCCCTGATGAGCCTGATCCTGGGCATGGGACTACCCACCACCGCCAACTACATCGTGGTGTCATCACTGATGGCCCCGGTCATCCTGACGCTGGGGGCAAAAAGCGGCCTTATCGTGCCGTTGATTGCGGTGCACCTGTTCGTGTTTTACTTCGGTATTCTGGCTGACGATACGCCCCCGGTCGGGCTGGCTGCATTTGCCGCCGCCGCCATCTCCAAAGGCGATCCGATCAAGACCGGTATCCAGGGATTCGCTTACGATATTCGTACCGCGTTATTGCCCTTCCTGTTTATTTTCAATACCGAGTTACTATTAATCAATGTGGGGGTGGCAAAGGCTTTCTTTGTTTTCGGGGTCGCGGTGGTGGCGATGATGCTGTTTGCATCCGCCACCCAGGGTTACATGTTTACCCGCAACCGCAAATGGGAGTCGGTCGTGTTGCTGCTGATCGCGTTTACGCTGTTTCGACCAGGCTACTGGCTGGACAAGGTTTCGCCGCCTTATGATTTGCATAATCCTGACCTCGTTTACGAAGTGATCGATGAGGTCACGCCGAACGGAACCCTTACCATTGTTGTCAGCGGGCCGGATTTCGATACCGGTGAAATCGAGTCGACCACGATACTGGTTAACCTGGAGGATGCCAGCGACGCGGCAGAACGCTTGCGCAATGCCGGCTTGACAGTCATCGTCGAGAGCGGTCGGGCGATCATCGAAGAACCATTTCCCGGTACACCGTATTTTGAAAGCCTGGGTAAATCGTTCGACTACTATGCTGACGAACCAGTGGAAATCGCCGAAGTCCGTCAACCCGCCGAACGCATCGCCAAGGAAGTGTTTTATATTCCGGCAGTTTTGCTGTTGGCATTAATCATGTTTATGCAAAAGCGGCGTTCGCGTGAAGAGCGGGCAGCGAAGGTCGAGGCGCCAGCCTGATTTTTGTACAGCGTTGATTTAACTTTGTAGTTTGGTCGATGTCGCCGTTTATCATCGGCCTGGTTTTGCTGGCTGCACTCTTGCATGCCAGCTGGAACGCCATGGCGAAGTCCGGCGGCACGCCGCAATTCAGCATTGCCTCCTACCGCTTGATCAGTGCGCTCTGCTGCCTGCCGCTGCTGTTCCTGTTTCCGCTTCCGCTCGCGGCAAGCTGGCCGATGCTACTGGCTTCGGCCATTATTCATACTGCCTACTACGGAACCCTCTCCATGTCATATCGAACCGGGGATTTATCCCAGGTTTATCCGCTATTTCGTGGCCTGGCGCCGGTGCTGGTGGTGCTCGGTGCCGCCCTGTTTGCCAACGAGTACCTGCCGGCGGGTGCGATGATCGGTATCGGACTGGTCAGCGCGGGGCTTATCAGCATTACCTTTGCCGGCGGCGCTGTCGGCAAGATTCCCGCGGCCGCCTTGCGCTGGGGACTGGCTACCTCGGTTTTGATTGCCGCTTACACGGTTGCCGATGGCATCGGCGTGCGCGCGGCCGGCAATCCATTCAGTTACATTATCTGGTTGTTTGTGCTCGAACCGATTCCGATCGGGTTATGGTTGCTGGCCCGGGATCGGTCTGCATGGTTTGGTTACATGCGTGCCAAGCCGGGCAAGATTACCGCCGGCGCGCTGGCCGCGGCAACCGCTTATGCAATGGTTATTTACGCGATGGGGGTCGCACCGATGGCGATGGTTTCATCGCTGCGTGAAACCAGTGTAATATTTGCGGCTCTGATCGGTACCCTGATGTTCCGCGAACCTTTCGGGCGTCAACGCATAATCGCCGCAATCCTGGTGTGTATTGGGGTAGTGTTGATCAAAATCCTCAGCTAACGGGAGCAACCAGTGTCATTAACAGAAGATTTTCCACGCGTCGAACTGAGCCATTTGCCGACTCCGTTGGAGTTGCTCAGGAATGTCAGCGTCGAGTTCGGTACCCGGGTCTGGATCAAGCGCGATGATTGTACCGGGCTTGCCTTCGGTGGCAACAAGAGCAGGCAGCTGGAATTCTATATCGGCCAGGCATTGCAACAGGGTGCAGATACCCTGCTGACGACCGGGGCAATTCAATCCAACCATGTGCGCATGACGGTGGCCGCCGCGCGCAAGATGGGTCTCGATGTCGAAGTACAACTCGAACATCGGGTCGAACGGGATCAGCCTGAATACCATCATTCCGGCAACCCTTTCCTGGTGAAGCTGATGGGCGCGAAAATCCATTACTACCCGGAGGGTGAAGACGAGGCGGGCGCAGATCGGGCGCTTGAGCAGCGTGCGGCAGAACTGGCAAAGAAAGGTCGCAAGGCCTATGTGATCCCCCTGTCAAATGCGCACACCCCTTACGGGGCACTCGGCTATGTTGATGCTGCCGAGGAGTTGATGGGGCAGTTGAACCAGCGACAGATTGAACCCGTCTGTTTTATCGTGCCGACGGGCTCCGCTTCGACTCATACCGGATTTCTGCTTGGCGTCAGGGCAAGTGGCTGCGTTACCCCGGTGCATGGCGTCTGTGTGCGCCGGGATGCCAACAGTCAGCTGCAACGGGTGAGCAGCAAACTGAAATCAGTGATCGAGGCAATGGGTATCGAGATTAGTATTCCTGACACAGATATTCTATGTGACGACAGCATGCTGGCGCCGGGTTATGGTTTACTCAACGATGCCACGGTGGCGGCCATCAGCTACCTGGCCAGAAGTGAAGGTATCCTGCTGGACCCGACTTACTCGGGTAAGACCTTTGCCGTGTTGCTGGCAATGTTGCAGCGTGGTGATTTCAGTGCCGAGGATGATGTTGTGTTCTTACACACCGGGGGCGCCGCTTCCTTGTTCGCTTATCCGGAACTGGTTGCAGAGGCTGCCTTAGAGCGATAAAGGCGAATTAGCGATAGACTGAGTAGCGGTGGATATCTACAATCTAGCGTCTTTTTTACTGTTTAATACTGGGGAGTAGCCTCGATGTCTAAACCAAAAGTAATTGTAACCCGTCGCTGGCACCCGCAAGTAGAGGCGGTGCTGGTGGAGCGTTTCGATACCCAGCTTAACGACGACGATCACTCAATGTCGGTTGCCGAGCTACAGGATGCTTTGCGTAACGCCGATGCGGTATTGCCCACCGTGTGCGACAAGGTCACCGCGGAAGTACTCGGCGCCGATAACATTCGCGCCCGAATTCTGGGTAGCAATGGCGTCGGCTTCAACCATATCGACCTCGAGGCAGCCAGGGCGGCTGGTCTGACGGTCACCAACACCCCGGAAGTGCTCACTGATTGTACTGCTGATCTGGCGTTGACATTACTGCTTACGGTTGCCAGGCGGGTGGGCGAAGGTGAACGTCATTTGCGTAACGGCGAATGGAGCGGATGGCGCCCGACGCACATGATGGGCACCAGCGTAACCGGCAAGACCCTGGGACTAATCGGCATGGGTCGCATCGCGCGCGCTGTCGCCGCGCGTGCCGCGCACGGCTTCAACATGAAAATCATTTTTCATGACCCCTTCCCCCCGCGTGCTGAAGATATTGCCGGATTGAATGCAACCCAGTGTTCATCACCCGAAGAAGTCTTTCAGCAGGCGGATTTCGTTTCGCTGCATTGCCCCGGTGGTAAGGACACTTATCACCTCATCGGCGCGGATGCCTTCAAGGCCATGCGGCCCGGTGCGTTTATGATCAACACTGCACGCGGTGACGTGGTCGACGAGGCGGCGCTGGTAACGGCACTCGAAAACGGTGAAATCGCCGGCGCCGGACTCGATGTGTTTGAAAAGGAACCGGCGGTCAGCGCGGCATTGATGCAAATGGAGAATGTGGTGCTGTTACCGCATCTTGGCAGTGCCACCGAGGAGACTCGTATCGCAATGGGTATGCGCGTAGTGGAAAATGTAGAAGCATTTTTCGCCGGCGACACCCCGCGCGACAAGCTGGTCTAGATCGTCACAGGTTGTAAGCATTCCCGCCGGCGCGCGCTGCTGTCCGGAACAAAATGCCCCTGCTCCGAGAAAAGCCTAAAAAACAACACACTGACTCTGTTTCGAATCGTATAGACTGAATTTTGGATAGCATCCCACGGGAAAACCGGTGACGCCCCACACGCCTGACCGGGTGGCCTGCGGCTTCCTGAAAAAGGGTCGATTTTAACGGGCAAGGCGAGACTCGACTTCCCTGTCTCGACTCGCCACAGGCGGCGTCCCTGCCGCCTGACCCGTCAAAATCGACCCTTTTTCAGCACCCGGTCTTTACGGCGCGAGGGGCGTCACCGGTTTCCCCTTGAAGTGGGTGGCTACCTCGGGAGTAAGTCCACAAAAGTGTAGCGAGGCATGGATGCCGAGCTCCAAGCGGTCACATGGATGTGCCAAACGGCGTTTTTTGCCGTTTGGGAGCGCCTTTTGTGGACTTACTCCCGAGGTAGCCTTGGCACATCAGTGGATCTGTGATCGCTACTTACTCTGGACAGCAGTGCAGGCGAACGGGGATGACTGCTTGCAACTTACAGGCAGGCCTCGAACAGGGCCCGGGTGTTTTCCTGGGTCATCTCGACCGGGTTGCCGCCAACGCTGGGATCCTTGAGCGCGGAACTGACCAGCCAGTCGAGGTCCGGATCGGTAACGCCGAGTTCGGTCAGGTTGGCCGGGATACCCAGTGACGCGTTCAATTCATTCACGTAATTGTAGAAACCGTCGAAACCACCGTCGATTCCGAGGTAGGCAGCGAGCGCTTCGATACGTGTTTCGATCGCGGCACGATTAAACTCGAGTACCGGTGCCATAACCACCGCGTTCGTGGTGCCGTGGTGGCTGTTATAAAACGCGCCGATCGGATGTGACAGGGCGTGAATTGCGCCGAGTCCTTTTTGAAATGCGGTGGCACCCATGGCGGCGGCCGACATCATATGTGCACGCGCCTCGATATCGCTGCCGTCGGCATACACGCGGGGCAAATTTTCCTTGACCAGGCGCATGCCTTCGACGGCGATTCCCTGACTCATCGGGTGGTAGTGGGGCGAACAATAAGCTTCCAGGCAATGTGCAAACGCATCCATGCCGGTACCGGCAGTGATGGCGGCTGGCATGCCGACCGTCAGTTCGGGGTCGCAGATAACTACCGCGGCCAGAAGTTTCGGATGGAAGATAATTTTCTTTTCATGGGTCTCCGAATTGGATAGAACGCCGGCGCGTCCCACTTCGGAACCGGTACCGGCCGTGGTCGGTACCGCGATAATCGGTGCGATCTTGTCAGCATCGGCGCGCGTCCACCAGTCACCGATATCCTCAAAATCCCATACCGGTCGGGTTTGTCCGCACATCATGGCGATTACCTTGCCGAGATCGAGGCCAGAGCCGCCGCCAAAGGCGACAACACCGTCATGCCCACCTTCGTTATAGGCTTCAAGTCCCAGGGCGAGATTCTTTTCATTCGGATTGGGGTCGACTTCGGCAAACATCGCCTTACCCAGGCCGGCCTGGTCCAGCAGCTTGAGTGTGTTCTGCGTAATCGGCAAATTTGCCAACCCGCGATCGGTAACCAGTAACGGCTTGCGCATGCCGGCGTTATTGCAGGCGTCGGCGATTTCGCTAATGCGACCCGCGCCAAATCGAATTGCGGTAGGGTATGACCAGTTGCCGGTAAGTTGCATGTTTTCCTGTCTCTAATAAATGTGAGTGATTGTTAAGCGCGTTCAAAGCCGCGATTGACTTCGTATTCGGTGACCTTGCTGTCGAAATCTTCCTGTTCCCATTGCGCGGCGCGCACGTAGTGATCCACGACATCTGCGCCCATCGCGTCGCGCAGCATGGTTGATTTTTTCAGCGCCAGGGTTGCCTGTGCCAGGGTGGCAGGGATTTCGCGTGCTTTACGCGCCTGGTAGGCGTCGCCCTTGAATTCTTTTTCCAGCTCCAGTTTTTCTTCGATGCCGGCAATCCCTGCGGCGATCTGTGCGGCTATCGCGAGGTAAGGATTCAAATCACTACCACCGACCCGGCATTCGACGCGCACGTTGCGCGTACCGTCGCCGACTACCCGGTAACCCGCGGTGCGGTTGTCGAGTGACCATATGGCCTTGGTGGGTGCAAAAGTACCCGCCACGAAACGTTTATAGGAGTTGATGTAAGGCGCCAGGAAAAAGGTATTGTCGCTGGCGTACTTTAACAGGCCGGCGACATAGTGACGCATCAGCTCGGACATGCCGTACTCGGCATCCGCGTCAAAAAACACGGGATCACCGCCGGTCGATACCAGCGACTGGTGTATGTGACTGGAAGACCCGGCCGCATCGTGACTCCACTTGGCGAGAAAGGTTACCGCGTGATTATTCAGGAACGCGATTTCCTTGACCGCATTCTTGACCAGGCAATGGTTATCGGCCATTTCCAGCGCATCGCTGTAGTGCACATTGATTTCGGCCTGTCCGGGATCGGCCTCGCCCTTGGTATTTTCAACTTTTACACCGGCAGCCTGCAACCCGTTACGGATCTGGCGCATCAGGCCCTCTTCCTTGGTAGTTTGAAATATATGGTAGTCCTCGTTGTAGGGACTGATCGTGGTCATGTCGCGGTAGGATTTGTCGCGTAACTCCTCGAAACTTTCACGGAAGACGAAGAACTCGAGCTCGGTCGCCACCGCAGACGCCAGCCCCATCGCCTGTAAGCGAGCGATCTGGTGTTTCAATATCGCGCGCGGAGAATGCGCCACCGGCGCATGGCTGTGATGATCGATCAGATCGCACAGCACCATCGCTGTTCCTTCCAGCCAGGGTATCAAGCGCAGGGTAGTCATGTCGGGTTTCATGACATAGTCACCATACCCCGCGGCCCAGCTGGTGGAGCTATAACCGTCCACGGTATACATTTCGAGATCGGTCGCCAGCAGGTAGTTGCAGCAGTGGGTTTCCTCCCAGGCACTTTCAAGAAAGAAATCGGCGTGAAAGCGTTTACCCATCAAGCGCCCCTGCATATCGGGCAGAGCGGTTATTACGGTGTCGATTTTGGCGGACGCGACCAGTTCCTTAAGCGCTTCCAGTGTCAGATTACCAGGCATGGCAGTAGTTTGATCCAGGTTGATAAAGGAGTAGACAATCGCTGCCAGCTGCGTCGTTTAACAGGTTCGAGGCAACATTGGCAGGCATAATAATTGTCGCCAGCATCTTTCCATTATCGCCAGGCACAGTCAAGCCGGACAGGCATGTTGCCGGTCCGGCATGGCTGAATTAAGTGTTCCGGTTAGTGCTTAACCGAACTGATCAAATTGCGGAATGTGTTGATGAAGGATTGTTCCAGCTTTTGTTGGCGCTCATAGCGCTCGCGTTCGAGCTTGGCGCGCAGGCTTTGACGCCGGCGTTCTACCTTGCTATTGCCAAAAGCACAACTGGCAACCTGGGTATAGGTCTTGGACAGGCTGTTCTCAGTTGTGTCCAATGCATCGATTCCAGTATAGGTGGTGTCGTCGTTCATCGATGTTTCCCGTTAGTGAGCAGGCTATTTTATCTTTAAAATGACCTGAAACCTTGCGCCAGTGCTCATTTTCAATACAGGAGCATTTACCGCAGGTTTTTGTGAAAAATTTCACTGAATTGATAAAAACGGCGCCAGAGAGGGGTTTCCGACCGGATCGGTAAGCCTGTAACCCCATATACTGGCATTTATGTTGTCGAAGGCTGTGTCGATGAATGAGATTTACTGTTTGACGATAAATCCCCCAGAGGCGGCGTCACCTGCAGGATGCCGATTGTATAGTTCCGATGAGCACATTATTCTACGCGGGTTTAAAACCTGTCGTGACGGCAAACGAATGATCCTGAAATTTGACGAAAAAACCTGCCTGCTGCTGATTGATGTACAGGTCGGGGTTAACGTATTTGAGTACTGGGGAGGCCGCGATGGCCGCCGCAACAACCCGGATGCCGAACAAAACATGCAGGCGTTGCTAGCCGCGTTTCGCTCGGCCGGCAGGCAGGTCGCTTTCACGGTGCACGATTCGCGGGAAGCCAATTCGCCGCTGAAGTTATCGCTCGACACCGGTGCCCAGCTTGCGGGACTCGAGCCTGCCACGACAGATATCGTCGTCGTCAAGGATGTCAACAGCGGCTTCATCGGCACCTCACTCGAAATTCAGTTGCGTCGGGCAGGTATCACCCGACTGGTCGTGGTGGGGTTTTTCACTAATATGTGTGTCGAAACTACAGTGCGCATGGCGGGCAACCTGGGTTTCGACACTTACCTGGTGGAAGATGCCTGTGCGACGACGAACCGGGTAGGTCCCGACGGTATCGACCATGATCCCGAGCTGGTACACCAGATGTCGGTGGCCAGTATGCATGGTGAATTCTGTACCGCTATCTCGAGTGAAGACGCGCTGGCGCTGTGCAGCGCTGACCTGCCATCGCTCGAGCGTTGCCAGGGAAACGAGTGAACTACGGGGTTGCCTCGATGACCGCGCCGTTGCGTCGGGTCGCGCTGCGCCAGCCCGGGGTAGCAATGCAGCAGGCGGACGTGGCAACCTGGCATTACGGGCCGAGTTTCGACAAGGACAGGGTCGAGGCCGAGCACGCGGCTTTTACAGGGCTATTGGAAAAAAAGGACGTCGAAGTTCTGTGGATGGATCAGGACTCGGATATCGCCGACGCGGTGTTTACCTACGACGCTTCCTTGATGACACCGGGCGGTGCGATCCTGATGAAACCGGGCAAGGCGCTGCGTGCGGGCGAGCAGGAATTGCACCGTAATTTTTACGCGCAACAAGATATTCCTGTTATCGGAGAAATTTTGGGTGATGGGCATGCCGAGGCGGGTGATACGCTGTGGCTGGATGAAAAAACACTGGCAGTCGGCCGTGGTTTTCGCACCAACCAGGCGGGCATCGATCAACTCACGGCACAGCTGGCAGAATTCAGTATCGAGGTCCACGCCTTCGACCTGCCGGTGTACTACGGCGCAGCGGCCTGTTTGCATCTGATGTCGTTGGCGAGCCTGGTCGACAGCAAGGTGGCTGCTATCTGTAAGCCACTATTTCCGGTAGGGCTCTACCAGTTAATGCAAAGTATGGGCTTTAGCCTGATCGAAATCCCTTACGATGAATATGAAATGAGCGCTACGCTGAGCGGTAATATTCTGGCGCTTGCGCCCGCTGAATGCATCATGATCGATGGCTTTGCGCAGACGCGGAAGTTATTGCAGGAAGCTGGCATCAATGTGCAGGTGTTCACCGGTGATGCTCTGTGCATTGGTTGCGAGGGCGGTCCGACCTGTATGAGTCGACCCATTTATAGAAGCCAGTAGTATCGATAGCTAATCCAGCGTTAAACGATAAAAGGGGCCAGAGACAAATGCGGCTGGCTATCGTTTTTTACCCATCCTGTTTGAATTCTTAATCGATCCTGACTCCGATGCTTGCCATTACTTGAAGTATCGCGCAACGCTATGATATGTTGCCTGCTCCTTTACCTGAACAGAGTCTCAGACGATGAAATGGAATCTTTATCCTTTGCTATCTGCACTTGGCTTATCGCTGTTGTTGCCAGCGGTAGCGCAAGACGCCGGAACACCGACAGCTCAACTACTGTCGGATGCTTATACCGGCAAAGCCTACTCTCCTTATGCCAGGCGGAATTTTCCGGAAAGGCCGCTCTGGGGTGACTCCCATTTACAC
>Ga0265309_10001199_pt1 | contig 11256 bp, 7 predicted proteins | sample Helome_FD_192492 | JGI IMG/M metagenome (GOLD analysis project Ga0265309, IMG submission 192492) | Marine sediment microbial communities from subtidal zone of North Sea - Hel_20160524 (Illumina Assembly) | ecosystem: Environmental > Aquatic > Marine > Subtidal zone > Sediment ...
GACGGGATGTCCTGTTCTGGCTAGTCTGCGACATGCACAGACCTAGCTGGCTCGTCCGAATCACCCGCCAAAGCGGAAATAAGAGGTGCCGCGGCTCAAGAATCGCTTATGACTACAGGCCCTAGTCGGGCCAGCGATTGTGCAGCCAGAGCCATTGGGCGGGATGTTGGCGCACCCAGTCCTCGATCTTTGCGTTGATCTCGGTCGTGATGGCCCGGATGTCGGCCGGTTTGTCGCCGCTCCGTGCAATCTCGAGCGGCGGATGGACGGTGACGCGAAAGCGCGCGCCCTTCAGGCGCTCGACCTGGGCCGGCAGCAGAATGCAGTCGCGGTTGAGCGCGCAGAGCGCCAAGACCGGCGTCGTCATGGCTTCGCGCCCGAAAAACGGGGCCGGCACGCCGTTGTTGGTTTTCTGGTCGACCACCATGCCGAGGCGCTCGCCTCGTTGCATGGCCTGGCCGATACGGGTCACGGCGTCGGCCCCCTTGGAAACGTAGTCGCCGAGGTGGGGTTTGCGGCAATGCTGGATCAGGCCCTCGACGTAGGGGTTGTTGGCCGGCCGGTAAATCAAGGTCAGCGGCAGGCCGCTCAGGGCGGCGGTCAAGGCCGCTATTTCCCAGTTGCCCAGGTGCGCGGTGAAAAAGATGCAGGGCCTGCTGCTCTGGCGCACCGGATCGAGGTGTTCCTGGCCGAGCAGTTCGATACGCGGGTCGGGGCCGCCCGTCTTGAGACGGTCGAGATGGACCAGTTCGCCGATGCTGCGGCCCAGGTTGTCCCACATCTCGCGAACGATGATATGGATTTCGGCCGGCGTGATGCCCGGGAAGGCACGTTCCAGGTTGCGGCGCGCCCGGCGGCTGAGTCCCAGGCGCGGGCCCAGGCCGCGGGCCAGGAAGCCGCAGAAACCGGAGGCCGCATCGAGCGGCAGCACGGCCAGGAAGCCGTAAAGCAGCCAGGCCGCCCCGGCCTCCAGCCGCCAGCAAAAGTGGCGCCAGATCGAATAGCGGCGGGCACGACCGCGGTCGTCCGCCGCCAGTGCCGCGACTTCCTCCCGGACGGCCTCGGCGATGCCGGCGAAATCCGCCCTGCCGCCCGCACGGGCGATCAACTCGCGGGCCGCCCGGGGCTTGCCGAAGCTGATCCTGACCGGACGCCGCCGGGGCAGCCAACGCCCCGATGGCAAGGCCTGGTCGGTCCCGACGATCCGCGCCGGCACGACCGAAACGCCCGACTCGGCAACCAGCGCCCCGATGCCGGGCAGAAACCTTTGCGGCGCGCCGTCGTCCGACAGCGGGCCGCCCTCGGGAAACCAGACCAGGGACTGGCCGCGGGTCAGCAGCTCGTGGGCCATGGCCAGCGACCGGCCCGGCGCGCGCGCCTCGACCGCAAAGGTCCTGAGAGCCCGGCCGAGCAGCCTGGCCGGCCAGGAGCCGGCAGCGGCCCAGTAAGTGCGGTGCAAAAGGCCGCGGGGCAAGGCGGCGGCGACCACCAAGGGGTCCAGGCCGCTCATGTGATTGACGGCGATGATCACGCTGCCTTCGTCGGGCAGGTTCTCCAACCCATCGACGCGCAAGCGAAGGAAGCGCCGCATCAAGGACCCGGAAATGCCGTGGAGGATCGCCCCAAGCGCCTTGCGGACCGCCCCGGGCGGCGCGATCGAACGGCGTTGCGCGTCGTCCAGCGCCGTCAGGCGCGGCGCGGCCGAGCCCGACGCGGCCGTCTCGGGCGCCCGCTTTACCTCGATCATGAACTCGCGCAAAGTCCGCATGCGGCTCATGGTAGCTTCTTCGAGCCGCAGGCCGAAGCGCTGTTCCAACTCGAGGCCGATCACCAGCCAGCCCAACGAATCGATATCCAGGTCGAGTTGGGGATGGAGATTCAAGCCGAGCGCCCGTCCGGGCGTGCGTGCCTGTAGCCAGTCCCAGACCTCCCGCACCCGGGGCTTGGCGAACAGCGCCCGGTCGGCATCCGAGAATGCGGCCGCGCGTACGCGGTGATGCTTGGCCACGGCCTGCTCGTGGAGTCGCGGCAGCAGATCCCGCCTGAGACGGCCGAGCGCGCTGCGCGCCAGCGGCGCGCGCAGGATCGCGACGCTGGCGAGCGCATGGCTTTTCGGCAGACGGCCCGCCTGCTCCGCCAGGGCCAGGCGGACGACCTCCTCGATCCGGGGGCAGTCATAGACCGCCACCGCATCCAGGTCGGGCAGGACGCAGCCATGGAGCTTGTTGTCGCGCGCCAGCACGGCGATCTCCCGGACCAACGGGCAGGCGCCGTAGACCGCCTCGAGCTCCTCGGCGAACAGGCTCTCGCCAGCCAGTGTGATCCGTTCCGCCACCGGACCCGCCAGGCCCAGTCGGCCGTCGCGATCGAGGGTTCCCAGATCGCCGGTCCGCAGCCACCCGTCGCCGGTGAGCAGGTGGCACGGCAGTTCCATGTCCCTGGCGACCTGCGGGCCGCTCAATTCGATCTCGCCCAGTCCTTGCTCATCCGGCGAGGCCGCCCGCAATTCAAGGCCGCGAAGCGGCCGGCCGATTGCGCCCTTCCAATCAGGTTGGCCAAGGGCGACGAAACCGGCGGCACGGCTCACGGTGTAGCCGCTGGTCACGCGCCAGCCCAGGGCTTCCAGGTTGCGCGCGGTCGCCCAGTCGAAACGGTCGGCGCCGGAAATCAAGCTGCGCAGCCGCGGCCCGACCTCGCGGTGCAGAGACGGAAAGAGGCCGCGGCCGAGGCGCAGGCCGAGACCGTTGGCTCCGCGCGAGAGGGCACGCCTGGCTCTGAACCAGTGACCCGCGATAGCGCCGCGCGACGCGACACGGCCCTCGATGCCGTCCAGCCAGGTCTCGTAGAGCGCCGGTACGCCGATCACCGCGGTCGCGCCGGCAAGCCGGATCGTTCGGCGCAGCTGCCGGCCGGTCACGGCCTCGGGCAGCACCAGGGTGGCGCCGCTGGCCAGCACACCGTAAAGGCCGACCGACAGCGGATAGACCTGATCCATCGGCAGGGCCAGGACCACGCGGTCGCCGGGCTTGAACAGGCCGGCGTCGACCAGCGCCGCCGCACCGGCCAGGAGGTTTTCATGGCTGAGGCAAAAGGGCGGCGACTCGCTGCCGCTTCCGCCGCCCAGCAGCAGAACCGCCGGTGCCGCCGGATCGGGTTCGGTCAAGGGGCCGGGCGCAGCCGCCAGCAGGTCCAACCAGGACGTCCCGGCGGCGGGCCCGGCATCGGGGTCGCCGGCCCGGTCGAGCCGGTAGAGCGCCGGTCCATCGCCCGCCAGGATCCGGGCCAACCGTTCCGCCTGCCCCCGACTGGCAAAGACCAGCCGGGCCCGGCTTTCGACCAGCCCCACGGCGATTTCCTGGTCGCTCGCGGTCTCGTCCAGAGCCACCGCGACCGCGCCCAGCGCGCCCAGCGCCAGGCGCAGGACGACGCCCTGGACCGAATTCGGCGCCACGATCGCCACGGTTTCGCCGCCACCCAGGCCATGGGCCGCGAGGCCCGCAGCAAGGCGCAGGCTGGTCGCCGCGAGGTCGGCCCCGGTCACGGTCGCCGCCCCGCCGCCCCGCAGCGTGATCACCGCCGGTCGCTCGCCATGGGCGGCAAGATCCCGAACAAATGACAGCAGTGACGTCCTAACCTCGGACAAGCAGACCTCTCCCTCGCGCCATCCGGGTCCTATAGCCAAATTGCCGGCCGCGCCCAAGGGCCTCGGCCAGTGAGGCTATAGGACAGCAGGAAAGCGGAACGTATTTGCCGGAAGCGCGGTTACTCGGTCGCACGGGCGGCCGGCATGGGTCCGACCAGGAGCGCCGGGTCGAGGCGCTCAGCGAACCAATTGACCCGCCAATCCAGGTGCGGTCCGGTGGCGCGGCCGGTCGCCCCCAGGGTGCCGATCGGGGTGCCTTGGGTGACACGCTCACCCTCCTTGGCCAGAACGTCTTTCAGGTGCGAATAGACCGAGGTCAGGCCGTGCCCGTGGTCCAGCATGACCGTGCCGCCGGTGTAGTACATGTTCTTATGGGCCAGGACCACGATCCCGTCGGCTGGGGCCATTATGGGCGTGCCGACCGGCGCGGCGACGTCGACACCGAAGTGCGGCCGCTTGGGCTCGCCATTGAGGATTCGCTGACTGCCGAAGACGCCGCTGATCCGACCCAGGGCCGGCCAGGCAAAGCCGCTTTCGAACAGCGGTTCCGGCAGGTCGACGGCGCGCAGCTCGGCGATCCGCGCGTTCTCCGCCTTGATCCGGTTCCATTCGGATTCCGGCGGCGTGACCATCTTGCGCGGCAGGCCGTCGATCCGCTGTATCTTGTACTTGCGTTTCTTGATTTGAAGCGTACGTTCTTCCGCCGTGCCGTCGGAAAAGCGTACGGAAAACGCGGCGGTCGGCTCGGCATCGCGACCAAAGCCGATGACAAACCGGCCTTCCGATGTGACACGTACATGACGGCCGTTCAGCGTAACCCGCGCCGTCGGTTCGGTCTTGCCGTAAACCAGGCCGCCCTGCTGGAAATGGCCCTCCAGCTCCAGCGGTCCGGCGCGCGCCGGTAGGGCGGCAAACAGGACCAAGAGCAGAAGTGATATCCTCATAGCAAAGATCCTTGGGTGTCATCGCCGGGGCCGGCTTTGCGGCCCGGCTTCGGTTTCCTGCCGGCCCCCGCGGCGGCGCCGGCTCCACCGACCGCCTTTGCCCGCCCGTCGGCGAATTCGAGCTCCAGTTCCAGGCCCGGCGTTACGGCTTTAGCTTGAGTGACCAAGCCTTTGGGGCCATGCACCAGGACGAAGCCTCGTTTCAAAACATTCTTGTGGGAGATACTTTCCAGTATCCGGCCCAAGGCCTCGATCTTGCTTTCCCGGTCCTTACAAAAGCGTTGCCATACCTGCGGCAATCGGCGCTTCACCTCGAGCCGTTCCAGATCCCGCGCGGCGAGCCGCAGTTGCCGCTCGGGATGGATCAGGCCCGCGAAGATTTCGGCCAGCCGGGCACGCCGCCGTTCCAGCAGGTTGGCGGCGGCATTGGCAAGCCGCTCGGCCCGGTCGTCCAGGCGCTGGGCCTTTTCCTCGAAAATGCGTACAGGGTCCGGCAGGCCGCGCGCCAGGCCTTCTACACGTACGCGCCGTTCCTCCAACAAGCGCCCGGTCGCGGCAACCATGCGTCGCGTACGGTCTATGACGTTGGCCAGCAGTTCGGCGCGTACGGGTACGGCGATCTCGGCCGCCGCCGTCGGCGTGGGCGCGCGCCGGTCCGAGGCGAAGTCGATCAAGGTGGTGTCGGTCTCGTGCCCGACGGCCGAGATCAGCGGGATTTCGGAACCCGCCGCCGCCCGCACCACGACCTCCTCGTTGAAGGCCCAGAGGTCTTCCAGCGAGCCGCCGCCGCGCGCCACGATCAGGAGGTCCGGCCGGGGCACCTTGCCGCCGGGCGCCAAGCGGTTGAAACCTTCGATCGCCGCGGCGACCTGGGCCGCCGCCGTCTCGCCCTGGACCAGCACCGGCCAGAGCAGAACCCGGCGCGGAAAGCGGTCGGCCAGGCGGTGCAGGATATCGCGGATCACGGCGCCGGTCGGCGAGGTGACCACGCCGATCACCTCGGGCAGATAAGGTAGCGGGCGTTTTCGGTCCTGGTCGAACAGACCTTCGGCCGCCAGCTTGCGCCGGCGGTCTTCGAGCAGCTTCAGAAGCGCGCCCTCGCCGGCCAGTTCCAGCGACTCGATGACCACCTGATAGCGCGAGCGCGAGGGATAGGTGGTCAGGCGGCCGGTCGCCACCACCTCCATGCCGTCTTCCGGAACCAGCGCCAGGCGCCCGGCGACGCCGCGCCAGCAGACCGCGTCGAGCACCGCGTTCTCGTCCTTCAGCGCCATATAGAGATGGCCGGAGGCGGCTTTCTTGAACCCGGAGATCTCGCCGCGCACGCGCACGTGCTCGAAGCTGCCCTCGACCACGCGCTTCAGCGCCTGGGACAGCTCGGAAACGCTCAACTCCGGCAGGTTGCCGCCGGGCACCGGAGTCTCGCTCTGCTCGGAAGAAATATCGGTCATGGACAGCCGGCGCTATGCTACAAGACGGGCCCATCGGAGACCAGAGCGAAGAGGCGGGGGTAAGATGCGGATTCTGGTGGTCGGCTCGGGCGGGCGCGAGCATGCGCTGTGCTGGACAATCGCGGCCTCGCCGCTCTGCGCCGAGCTCTATTGCGCGCCGGGTAATGCCGGCATCGCCCAGGACGCCACCTGCGTGCCGATCGGCGCCGAGGATCTGGACGGCCTGATCGGCTTCGCCAAGGAACGGCACGTCGACTTCGTCGTGGTCGGCCCCGAGGGGCCCCTGGTGCTGGGCCTGGTCGATCGTCTGGCCGACGCCGACATCAAGGCCTTCGGCCCGAGCGCGGCAGCCGCGGCGCTCGAAGGCTCCAAGGGCTTCATGAAGGACCTGGTGGCCAAGTACGACGTTCCCACCGCCAAGCACCGGCGCTTTACCGACTCCGAAGCCGCCAAGGCCTATATCGCGCGGGAAGGCGCGCCGATCGTGATCAAGGCCGACGGCCTGGCCGCCGGTAAGGGCGTCACCGTGGCCATGACCCTGGCGGAGGCCGAAGCGGCGGTCGAGGCGGCCTTGCTGGGCGGCGCCTTTGGCGCGGCTGGGGCCGAGCTGGTGATCGAGGAATACCTGGAGGGCGAGGAGGCCAGCTTTTTCGCCCTGCTGGACGGCGAGACCGCCCTGCCGCTCGCCACCGCGCAAGACCACAAACAGGTCGGCGACGGCGATACCGGCCCCAACACCGGCGGCATGGGCGCCTATTCCCCCGCGCCGGTGCTGACCGAGGCGCGCGAGCGGGAGGTCATGGAGCGCATCATCCTGCCCACGGTGCGCGGCATGAAGGCGGAGGGCCGGCCCTACAAGGGCGTGCTCTACGCCGGCCTGATGGTGACGCCCGACGACGGCATCAAACTGATCGAGTACAACGTGCGCTTCGGCGATCCGGAGTGCCAGGTCCTGATGATGCGGCTCATGTCCGACCTGCTGCCGGCGCTGATCGCCACCAGCGACGGGGTGCTCTCCACCCTCGACCTGCGCTGGTACGAGGAAGCGGCGCTCACGGTGGTCATGGCGGCCAAGGGCTATCCGGGGGCCTATGAGAAGGGCACGCCGATCCGCGGCCTGGAGGAGGCGGCGCAGAGCGACGAGGTCATGATATTCCACGCCGGCACCAAAGCCGGCGACGACGGCGCGATCCTGGCCAACGGCGGCCGCGTCCTGGGCGTCACCGCCATGGCGCCGACCATCGCCGAGGCCCAGCGCCTGGCCTACCAGAGCGTCGACCGCATCGACTGGCCCGACGGCTTTTGCCGGCGGGATATCGGTTGGCGGGCGGTGGGCTAATGCAGTCCAGTTCCTCCCAAAGCGTAAGCGCGCTACCATACTTCCGGACCTGGGCCGGCTTTCGCACAAGGGGCTTCCCATGATCTTCCGCCAGATGTTCGACAGTGTTTCCTCGACCTACACCTACCTGATCGCCAGTCGCCAGGGCGGCGAGGCGCTGATCATCGATCCGGTGCTGGACAAGGTGGACCGCTACATCCAGCTGCTGGCGGAGCTCGACCTCAAGCTGATCAAGGCGGTCGATACCCACGTGCACGCCGACCACATCACCGGGCTGGGCGCGCTCAGGGACCGGACCCGCTGCATCACCGTGATGGGCGAGCAAAGCGGCGTCGACGTGGTCTCCATGCGGGTCGCCGAGGACGACGAGATCGCGATCGAGGGCATCTGCCTGAAGGCGCTCTACACGCCCGGCCACACCGACGATTCCTACAGCTTCCTGATGGCCGACCGGGTCTTTACCGGCGACACCCTGCTGATCCGCGGCACCGGGCGGACCGACTTTCAGAACGGCGATCCGGTCCAGCAATACGATTCGATCTTCAACAAGCTGCTGAAGCTGCCAGCGGACACGCTGGTCTACCCGGCGCACGACTACAAGGGCGACACGGTCAGCACGATCGGCGAGGAACAGGCCTGCAACCCGCGGCTCCAGGTCGATTCGGTCGATCAGTACGTCGAGATCATGAATGGCCTGAAGCTGCCCAATCCGAAGATGATGGACGTCGCGGTGCCGGCCAACCTGCGGGTCGGCCTGTCCCAGGACGAGGTCGAGGCGCGCGGCTGGTCGCTCGGCTGCGACCAAGCCGAAGAACTGCTCGGCCGCCCCGACCTGATCCTGGTCGACCTGCGCGACAAGGCGGAGCGCGAGCGCCACGGCGTGATTCCCGGCTCGGTCCACGCGCCCTATCCGGAGCTGGCGGAAAACGTGCGGCCCGGCGGGCTGCTGCACGAACTGGCCAGATCGACCGGCAAACGGCTGGTCTTCTACTGCGCCTTCGGCGAACGATCGGCCATGGCGGTCGAGGCGGCGCAGGAAGCGGGGCTCGCCACCGCCTGCCACATCAAGGGCGGGATCGATGCCTGGCAGAAGGCGAAGGCGCCGCTGGAACCCGGCGCAGCCACCGGCTGAAAGCAAAAAAATCCCCTCCTGGCGGGCCAGGAGGGGCGGTTGAGGCTGTCGCCAAACGGCGACGGGGGGAGGAACATGCCTTGACGAAGGAACCTTCCGGTCAGTTGTTCATCGCCACGGCCGGGCCGCGGTACCAGGAGCCGTCGGGCTGCAGGCAGGCATGGCCGTAGCCGTCGACCAACTTGCCGTTAACCACGATCTGGGTCTGATACTCGCGGGTCATGAGGCAGGTCGAGGCCGGACCCTGGGGCTCGGGCTGGGCCGCGGCCACGGTCCGCGGCGCCGGGGCCGGATTCCACTCGATATCGCGCGCCTTGGGCTTGGCCTGGGCCGCATTGGCGTGGAGAACGGCCGCGGTGATGCCGACGACCGCCAGCAGTGGCAAGATATCGTAGGAGCGCTTTTTCTTGTGCTTGTGCTTGTGCACGACCACGCGCTTCTCGTGGTATTTGTGGACCACGACCTTCTTGTGGCGGCGCTTCTCCACATGCCGGTAGCGTCGTTCGTTACGGTCGTGCTTATAGTGCCGTTCCTTCTTGTAGTGCCGCTCTTTCCTGCGGTGACCGCGATCGTCGTCGCGGTACTCGCGGGCCTGATGGCGCCGGCCACGGTCGTCGTCATCGGCGGCGGCCAGATTGGGCAAGCTTGCGGTCATCATCGCCACCGCCATGCCGAGAGAAATCGCCTTCGTCAATTTGGTCATAAGAAGACTCCGGACCCGTTGTTGATCTCTGTGTGTTACGGCCCCGGAGGGCCTGCCATCCCTAGGAAATTTTGCCTATTTCATGGCCATTTCCCGGGTTTCTGCGCCTAGTGGCGGTAGCCCCGATAGCCGTAGTAGGGCACGTAAACGTAATAGGAGCGGTTGTAGCCATGGTGGCGCCGGGCCTGCCTGAAGTGCCGGCGACCGTGGCGGAAATGCCGGCGCTGGCCATAGCCGTGTCCGTAGCCGCGGCGGTCGCGGTGGTCATGCCGCCGATAGTCTCGACGATCGAAGTGTTTGGCCGACTTTTGGTACTTGTGCTGCTTGACCACATGGTGCTGGCCCTCGCCGTGACCGCCCCGCCGCCCATGGTCCGCCGCGGCGATCCCCGGCGCCGCGGCGCTGAACAGCAAAGCCGCGGCACAGATCGGTAAAATTTTCATCAGGCGCTTCATAGCGGGTCTCCCGAAGTGGTTGATGTGACTCTCTATGGCGTATTACGGCCGCTCGGCCCGGCCATCCCTCCCGGGCCGACAAACGAGGCTTCACGACACTTCGCGTTTTCGTGAGCTTACGGCGCGTCTGGCGGTGGCGGCTTGGTGGTCGCTATGATCGTTGACGTCCCATAACCCCGCCGGAAAGCGAGCGCGCCATGCCCGACCTCGACCTCTGCTACAGGACCGCGAGCGAACTCGCCCGCCTGGTCCGGGCCAAGGAGATTTCGCCGCTCGAGGTCATGGCGAACAGCCTGGCCCGCATCGAAGCGGTCGACGCCAAGCTCAACTGCTTCTGCTTCGTCTATCCGGAGGCGGCGCTGGAGCAAGCCCGCGCGGCCGAGCAAACGGTCATGGCGGGACAGGACCCGGGGCCGCTCTGTGGCGTGCCGATCGCGATCAAGGACCTGACGCCGACCAAGGGCAAGCGCACGACCCTGGGCTCCTACGTCTACGAGCACTGGGTGCCGGACCGGGACGCCGCCATCGTCGAGAAGCTGACCGACGCCGGCGCCATCATGGTCGGCAAGACCACGACGCCGGAGTTCGCCCATGCCGGCTTCACCGAGAGTCCGCTGTGGGGCGTGACGCGCAATCCCTGGAATCCGGCCGTTACCCCCGGCGGCTCCTCGGGCGGCTCCGGCGCCGCGGTCGCCAGCGGCTGCGTGCCACTCGCCGAAGGCACCGACATGGGCGGCTCGGTGCGCACGCCGGCGGCGGAATGCGGCATCGTCGGCCTCAAGCCGAGCCTGGGACGCATCCCCATGGACATCCTGCCCAGCCTGTTCGACAACATCTCCCACTTCGGTCCCCTGGCGCGCAGCATCGACGACGCGGCGCTGTTCCTGGCCGCCGCCCAAGGGCCCGACGAGCGCGATATACAGTCGAACGGCACGCCGCTCGACCTGCCCAATCCGGTTCCCGGCGACATCCGCGGACGCCGCCTGGCGCTCAGCATTGACCTCGGCTGCTATGCGGTCCACCCGGAGATCGAGGCCAACGCGCGGGCGGCGGCCGAGGCGCTGCGCCAACAGGGCGCCGTCGTGGAGGAGGTCGAGCTCGACTGGAGCGCCGAGCTGGACCGTGCCTGGACCCAAATGTGGGGCGTCTTCATGGCCGCCTACTTCGGCCAGCACCTGGCGCAATGGCGCGACCGGATGGACCCGGACGTGGTGACGCTGATCGAGGCCGGCAACGCCATGAGCGCGGTCGACTACAAGCGGATCGAGATCCTGCGCAGCCGGCAGTGGAACGCCTTGGCCCACGTGCTGGCGCACCACGATGCCCTGTTGGCGCCGACCATGGCGCAACCGGCCGCGCCCGTAGAGGCAAAATCCAGCGAAAGCTCCCATCTGGACGCGGACGGCCGCCTGCACAGCCGCTTCATGACCGAGCCCTTCAACCTGATCGGCCAATGCCCGGTGCTTTCGGTCCCCAGCGGATTCACCGCCGAGGGCCTGCCGACCGCCCTCTCGATCTGCGGCCACCGCTTCAACGATTTGGGGGTGCTGGAGATCGGCAAGGCCCTGGAACAGGCGCGGCCTTGGGTG
>Ga0265309_10001204_pt1 | contig 11251 bp, 10 predicted proteins | sample Helome_FD_192492 | JGI IMG/M metagenome (GOLD analysis project Ga0265309, IMG submission 192492) | Marine sediment microbial communities from subtidal zone of North Sea - Hel_20160524 (Illumina Assembly) | ecosystem: Environmental > Aquatic > Marine > Subtidal zone > Sediment ...
CCGAGGCGGATGAAAGCGATGCTTCGTTTCTCTACCTGCAGCCAATGATGTCGATTGTTACCAATATCGATAATGATCACCTTTCTGCTTATGAAGGTGACTTCGAGCGACTTAAGCAGGCCTTTATCGAGTTCCTGCATCACTTGCCGTTTTATGGACTTGCGGTGCTGTGCCTTGATGACCCGGTCGTGCGCGAAATAATGGCTGACATCGCGCGCCCTGTTCTGACCTACGGTGAGTCCGAAGATGCCGATGTCCATATTACCGATGTTGTCGCCAAAGGTGCCAGGACCTGCTTTAGCGTCAGGCTTCCCGACGAGTCGGAGTTGCTGAATATCGAACTCAACCTGACTGGTAAACACAACGTCCTCAACGCCACCGCGGCAATCAGTATTGCCTGGGAGTTGGGAGTCTCGCCGGCGGCGATTGTCGAGGCATTGGCCGAATTCTCCGGAATAGGTCGACGCTGCCAGATTAGCGAAAACCTGCAAGTTGCCGATGCCAGGATTATGCATATTGATGATTATGGGCATCATCCCAATGAAGTTGCCGCGACCCTGGCCGGCATTCGCGCTGCCTGGCCGGAAAAAAGACTTACTGTTTTGTTTCAGCCACACCGGTTTACACGTACGCGTGATCTATTCGAAGACTTTACCCGGGTGTTGGCCGACGTCGATCAATTGATCTTGCTCGAGGTGTATCCAGCAGGTGAAGATCATATCAAGGATGCCGACGGACGCGCGCTGGCGCGTTCAATTCGAAACCGGGGCAAGGTCGATCCGGTATTCGTAGAAGAACTGGAAGGACTCGACGAAGTAGTCGACAAGGTTTTACAGGATGAAGATATTTTCCTGACCCTGGGTGCCGGGAGTATCGGGGCCTGGGCGGCGGAGTTTCTGGCACAACATCAGCCAGCAGGAAAGGGGAAATGAACGTGGCCAGCAACCGTTCTATCAAGGGTAAATTGATGTTCGACGAACCCATGTCGAAGCATACCAGTTGGCGCCTGGGTGGACCCGCGGATCGTTATTACATTCCAGTCGATTTGACCGATCTGCAGTTTTTTCTGGCAGGCCTTGAGCCGGATATCGATATTCTCTGGATCGGTCTTGGCAGTAACCTGTTGGTACGCGATGGCGGCTTCCGTGGGCAGGTGATCGCACCACTAAATTCTCTGAAGGAAATTCGTCTGGATCCAGACGGACTGCTCTATGTCGAAAGTGGAATCAGCTGCGCCAAACTCGCCAAATTCTGTCAGAAACAGGGATTCGATGGTGCTGATTTTTTTGCCGGAATCCCCGGTACGATCGGTGGTGCTTTGGCAATGAATGCAGGTGCGTTTGGTGGTGAAACCTGGTCTATGGTAGAGCAGGTGGTCATGATTGACCGAGCAGGAAACCTGGTCGAACGGAGTCCTGCTGAATTTGAAATAGACTATCGGCACGTTGGCTTGCCGCGGCAAGAATGGTTTGCCGCGGCAAGGTTTCGTCTGGCAGCTCGAGCGCCGGGAGTACCTTCCAACATTCGTCAGCTGTTGCAGCAGCGTAATGCCACGCAACCCATTGGACTGCCTTCCTGTGGCTCGGTTTTCAAGAATCCAGAGGGAAAGCATGCCGCTCAGCTAATCGAAGCAGCAGGCCTTAAAGGATATTGCCTGGGTAGCGCCTGCGTCTCGGAAAAGCATGCCAACTTTATCATCAGCAATAGCGATACGACGGCCAGCGATGTCGAGGCACTGATCGGGCATATTCGTGACACTATTGCGTCTCAATTTGACGTCAGCCTTGAACCTGAAGTCCACATCGCGGGGGAAACCCTGTGAGCATTGTGCTGCAAAAGCCGTCGCCGGATACCGCCGCAAAATGCGGCAGGGTGGCGGTTCTAATGGGCGGGCAATCTGCCGAGCGTGAGGTTTCGCTCAAAAGTGGTAACGCTGTTTACCAGGCCTTGCTTGCCGCCGGCGTCGATGCGATCCCAGTTGATTTAGAGGCGCATGCTTTCCACCAGCTAGCTGATCTTGGGGTTGATCGTGTTTTTAACGTACTGCACGGTCGTGGTGGTGAGGATGGCACCATTCGAGCCGTTCTCGATTTTCTCGATATACCCAGCACCGGAAGCGGCGTATCTGCAGCCGCGTTAACCATGGACAAGGTCCTGACCAAAAAGGTGATTCGCTGCAGTGGTATTCCAACTCCAGATTTCATCGAGCTGCGCAATGAAGCCGATTGTGAGCGTTTGCTTAGCGACCTGGGCTTACCGGTGTTTGTCAAACCTGTGCTGGAAGGGTCAAGCATCGGCATGACTCCAGTGCACCATGAAAACGAGTTGTTTCCCGCCTGGAAATCCGCGCGACGCTTTGGAGCTGTTTTCGCCGAACAATTCATCGACGGTACTGAATACACCGCCGGATTTATTGGCGGAGAAGTTTTACCTCTGATCAAGCTGGAGACGCCACACGAATTTTACGATTACGATGCCAAGTATCTAGCGGATGACACTATTTATACCTGCCCCAGCGGCCTCGATGATGGCAGCGTCGCAGCGATTAACGAAATGGTACTCGAGACTATTCGCGCCACCGGAGTAAATGGTTGGGGCAGGGTGGACCTGATGCTGGATCAGCAGCAACGACCCTGGATTATCGAGGTTAATACGGTACCGGGAATGACAGATCACAGCCTGATTCCAATGGCCGGCAGGGCCGCCGGACTGGAAATGCCTGAACTGGTTGTAAAGATCCTCGAAGCAACGCTGGCAGGAGACAATCGCGATGGCTAAGTTACGCAAGCAGAGTAACCAGGCAAAACGCAATACGTCGGCATCGACGCCAAAATCATTTCGCTGGAGCAAATCTTACAACTGGATTTTTTTATTGTTGCCGCTCAGCCTTGGTGGTGTTTATCTCAGCCAGGTAGAACAAGTACTTCCAATTCGAGCGATTCAGCTTTCCGGAACCTTTAAAAATCTCGATCAACAGGAGGTTGAATCGACGCTGCAACAGTACCTTGGGCAGGGATTCTTTTCCTTTGATATTCACCATCTGCAGCAAACCCTGCATGACAATTCATGGACCGCGTTGGTCTCGGTGCGCAGGATTTGGCCGGACAAACTGAGGATCGCGATCGAAGAGAAAAAACCGGCGGCTCGCTGGGATGAGCAACACCTGCTAAGTGATTTGGGCAGTGTTTATCTGGCGGATACAGGGGCTTTCAGCCATCTGCCGATCGTCCATGCGGATAACCATCCCCCCGCCTGGGCATTGCAACAGTTTTATCATCTGCAAGCCCGATTCAATGGTGTCGATGAACGTTTGATGGCGTTGCAGGTAGATAGCCGGGGCGCACTCGACGTTGAATTGATCAATGGCTTGAAAATCAAGCTGGGGCGGAAAGATATCGATTATAAGATCGACCGCCTGGTCAGCATTTACATGCAGCAAATTCTGCCCCGTCGTGAGCAGATCCAGCGCCTGGATTTACGTTACAGCAATGGTTTCGCTGTAGCCTGGAAAAAGGAAGCCCTGCAGGGCAGCGATATAGTATCTATCTGGAGTAATGGTAATGTCTAAAAAGACATCGGGAAACCTGATCGTAGGGCTTGATATCGGAACCTCAAAGGTGGTTGCGATCGTTGGCGAAGTTACGGTCGAGGGCGGTATTGATATCATCGGAATCGGTACCCAACCCTCGCGTGGTTTAAAGAAAGGCGTAGTGGTCAATATCGAATCAACCGTGCAGTCGATTCAACGCGCGGTGGAGGAAGCGGAATTAATGGCGGGTTGTCAGATCCGCTCTGTCTATGCCGGCATAGCCGGCAGTCATGTTCGCAGTATCAATTCGCATGGCATCGTTGCGATCAAGGAAAAAGAAGTTACCCCGGCAGATGTCGCTCGTGTTATCGACGCCGCCAAGGCGGTTGCCATCCCGGCTGATCAACGAATTCTGCACGTATTGCCACAGGAATTTGTAATCGACAATTCCGAAGGAATTCGCGATCCGATCAGCATGTCCGGGGTACGGCTCGAGGCCAAGGTGCATCTGGTTACCGGCGCTGTCAGTGCAGCACAAAATATTATCAAGTGTGTGCGCCGATGCGGGCTGGAGGTCGACGATGTAATTCTGGAGCAGCTGGCCTCGGCCAGCTCGGTACTGACCGACGACGAAAAGGAACTGGGCGTGTGCCTGGTTGATATTGGCGGCGGCACTACCGATATCGCGGTGTTTTCAGACGGTGCGATTCGCCACACCGCGGTCATCCCGATCGCCGGCGACCAGGTAACCAACGATATTGCGGTAGCCCTGCGCACGCCTACCCAATATGCCAACGATCTTAAAGTTAAGTATGCCTGCGCTTTGCGCCAGCTGGCGACAGACACCGAAACCATCGAAGTGCCCAGCGTTGGTGATCGCGAACCCCGACGCCTGGCCCGGCAAACACTGGCAGAAGTGGTGGAGCCACGTTACGAGGAATTATTAAGCCTGGTGCAGGCGGAATTACGCCGCAGTGGGTTCGAAGAGATATGTGCCGCCGGGGTCGTGATGACCGGGGGCAGTTCGAAAATGGAAGGTGCAATTGAACTGGCGGAAGAGATTTTCCATATGCCGGTTCGACTGGGCTATCCACAGTATGTGTCGGGATTGGTCGATGTGGTACGCAACCCGATTCATGCGACGGGTGTTGGATTGCTGCTGTTTGGAAACAGGCAGCAATCCGGCTTGTCCGGTTATCAACTGGACGATCATAACGAAGCCGGTGTTTTGGCGAGAATGAAAAGCTGGTTTCAGGGTAATTTTTAAATAATGCAAGAGGACAAAAATATGTTTGAATTAATGGATTCACACTCCAAAGACCCGATTATCAAGGTCATAGGTGTCGGTGGAGGCGGCGGTAACGCCGTCCAGCACATGGTTTCGGCGGGTATTGAAGGCGTCGAATACATGTGCGTTAACACCGATGTACAGGCACTCAAGAAGATGGATGTGCGAACGTCAATGCAAATTGGCGCCAGCATTACCAAGGGACTCGGCGCTGGTGCCGACCCCGGTATCGGCAGGCAGGCTGCGCTGGAAGATCGTGAGCGCATCCAGGAAATGATTGAGGGTTCGAATATGCTCTTTGTTACCGCCGGTATGGGCGGCGGTACGGGCACAGGGGCGGCGCCAGTTATCGCGCAGATTGCCAAGGAATTGGGAATCCTGACGGTTGCCGTGGTAACCAAGCCATTCGGATTTGAACGTACCAAGCGGATGTCTCAGGCCGACGTTGGGATCAAGGAACTTTCCATTGTGGTCGATTCATTGATTACGATCCCGAATGACAAGCTAATGCCTGTGCTGGGTAAGGACACATCGTTGCTGGAAGTATTCGGAAAAGCAAACGACGTATTACGAGGTGCAGTGCAGGGTATTGCCGAGTTGATAACCTGTCCGGGCTTGATCAACGTTGACTTTGCGGATGTACGTACGGTCATGTCAGAAATGGGAATGGCGATGATGGGCACGGGATCTGCCACGGGCGATAATCGCGCCAAGGAAGCGGCCATGGCGGCTATCGCGTCACCACTGCTCGAGGATATCAATATTTCCGGCGCGCAGGGGATCCTGGTTAATGTCACTGCAGGTCTGGACCTTGCAATTGGTGAGCTCGACGATGTCGGTACCGCTATAACAGAACTGGCATCGGCTGACGCCAACGTCGTGGTCGGAACCGTGATCGATTCGAATATGAATGATGGCGAGCTACGAGTTACCATGGTCGCGACCGGGCTTGGTGCCGATAAGGTTCTTGCCGATATCCCGGTTCCCGCGATTAAGCCAGAAAGCAATGGCGAGGTCGATTACAAGAAGCTGGAACGACCCACTGCGATACGCAAGAAAATAGCGGGTGATAGTGTCGAGATGCCCGAAGACAAGGAAAGCATGGAATACCTCGAAATTCCGGCATTCCTGCGACGCCAGGCAGATTGAACGGCAATTCCTCTTGCCAGGAGATGGGTTCAGGGACGAACCACTCCATACTCCTTTCCAGTAGCGCTTTCCCTGGGAGCGATACGGTTTCGCTGCCTGCGCAACTACTGGTGGCCGAAGGCTCCTATTTCAAATGCTTTCGACATCCAGCCAAAGCGTATTATTGCATCAAGATTTTGTGTCCGGAACATCATCCGGGATATTTCTGGCGTCGCGTAAATTATTTTTCGAGACTGCAGCGGCGTGGGATTTATATGGAACATATCGCTGCATTTCATGGACTGATTGATACCAACCTGGGCAAGGGCGCGATCTTTGAAATGGTGCTGGATGATGATAAGCGGATATCGAAATCGCTGGACTATTATCTTGCGCAAAATGACAGGCGCTTTAATAGCTGGGTCATTGAAGAGATAGAAGCTTTGAAACAGTGCCTCTATGACCAGTGGGTTACGTGTTACGATCTAAATCCGACTAATATCCTGGTTCAGCGCCTCGGCTTCGATGAGTTTCGCCTGGTGGTAATAGACGGCATCGGTCATAACCAGTTTATTCCGCTGGCTAGCTATAGCAGGATACTGGCGCGTAAAAAACTAATGCGGGTCTGGAATAGACGTTATCAGCAATGGTATGCCGCCTACCCATCCGTACTCAGACGCTTAAAACCATACCTGATCGTCTAACGTCAAATAGTGTTTGCCGGTTAAATTTTTGGAGTTTTCGAAGCGCCAACCGCTCGGCAGCTAATCAGTCGCTGCCAAACTTCGACTTGAACCACTGGTCGATTGAAAACAGTCCACCACCGTACAGAATACTGACCAGTAACATTGTGCCATACAGGTAATGCCATACCAGTCCTGCTCCTTTAGCCAGGGTTGCATAGTATGAAACCACCGCGATTATATTGATGAACGAGATTGCGATTGCGGTGAGGCGCGTGCCGAGCCCAGCGATTAAAAAGACCGGGAACACGAGCTCTCCGAAAGTCGCCAGGTAAGCTGCGAGTTCGAAATTCAGCAGCGGTACCTGGTATTCATATTCGAACAGCACCAAAGTGGTTTCCCAGTCACCGATCTTGTGCATGCCGGACTTCAAAAAGACCCATGCTACATACAGTCTGACAAACAGCAGGAACGGAGATTGCAGCTTCGACAATAAACCGTTGATCGTTTGCATCGCTGTACTTAACTTTTCAATTGACCCCATTTTTTGGTTCTCCAGAATTTTTATTTACGTTTGTAACTGGTTTGAACCGAAGCCGATTAAAAAGTTCACAATACCTGCAGTGACTATATTGCCGCTATCCTTTCCGCCTGCGCGCGCAAACTCCCAAGCGCCGACTCGGTGTCTGCAAGTTTACTCTTTTCCTTGTTGACCACGTCTTCCGGTGCACGTGAGACAAAGTTTTCATTCGCAAGCTTCGCGTTGATGCGCTGCGCATCCTGTTCCAGTTTTTCAATATTCCGTTGTAAACGCAGGAGTTCAGAATTTTTATCGATGAGTCCGGCGAGTGGAATCAATAATTGCATTTCTCCCACGAGTGAAATGGCCGATTCCGGAGCCTGGGCATCTTGCTCCAGCCAGTCAATGGATTCCAGCTTTGCCAACGAGATCAGAAGTGAGCGATTGGCTTCAATGCTTTGGCGATCCTGTTGATCCCCGTTCTGGCAGATTACCGGCAGCAGTTTGCCTGGTTTTATATCCATCTCGGAGCGAATTTGTCGTACACCCATGACAAATGTTTTTACCCATTCCAGCTCAGTCAGCGCCGCGTCGTCAATCAGCTTCGGGTCGGCCTCGGGATAGGGGCGGCGCATTATTGTTTCGCCCTCGATCCATGCGAGCGGTGCGACACGTTGCCAGAGCTCTTCGGTAATGTAGGGCATGACCGGGTGTAACAACCTCAGTATTGCTTCTAGTACCGTAAGCAGTGTATGTCGGGCCGCTTTTTTCGCTGCGACGGGGTAATCATCTGTATAAAGCACCGGCTTGGATAGCTCGATGTACCAGTCGCAATAGTCGTTCCAGACAAATTCGTATAAATCGCGCGCGACAAGGTCGAAGCGATAAGTTTCAACATGTCTGCCGATGTCCTGGCTGACCTGTTGCAAGCGCGCGATGATCCAGCGATCTGCCAGTGTTGGAGCGCCCGCGGTACAGTCCTCACCGTCGGTATTCTGCAATACGTAACGGGTCGCATTCCATAACTTGTTGCAGAAATTTCGGTATCCCTCGATGCGACCCAGGTCAAACCGAATATCGCGTCCGGTGGTGGCCAGCGCGGTGAAGGTAAAGCGCAGTGCATCGGTGCCATAAGCTGGAATGCCATCGGGAAAATGTTTACGGGTCGCGGCCTGGATGGTCGGCGCCATTTCGGGTTGCATCAACCCGGAGGTACGCTTGGCCAACAGGTCATCCAGCGTAATGCCATCGATTAAATCGAGTGGATCGAGCACGTTGCCTTTTGACTTGGACATCTTGTTGCCCTCGGCATCACGCACGAGTCCATGGATATAAACCTCTTTGAAGGGGACCTCGTCCATGAACTTGAGACCGAACATTATCATGCGCGCAACCCAGAAGAATATGATATCGAAGCCGGTCACGAGCACGCTGGTAGGGTAAAAGGTTTTCAGTGCCTCATCATTTCGGTCGGGCCAGCCAAGTGTGCTGAACGGCCACAACGCGGATGAAAACCAGGTGTCAAGTACGTCTTCATCCTGGGTGAGTTCGACATCTTCGGCGAGCCCATACTTACTGCGTACCTCGTCGACATCGGAGGCGACATAAATATTACCGTAGTTGTCATACCAGGCAGGGATCCGATGTCCCCACCAGATCTGACGCGAAATACACCAGTCCTGGATATCTTCCATCCAGTTGTAATAGGTCTTGCTCCAGTTTTCCGGGATGAAACGAATGCGACCTTCTTTGACGGCTTCGATGGAAGGCTTCGCGAGCGGCTCGGCTCGGACGAACCATTGATCGGTCAGGTAGGGCTCGATAACGACACCTGAGCGGTCGCCATAAGGGCGCTTGTAAACATGGTCTTCGGCCTTGACCAGCAGATCCGCGGTGTCGAGATCCTTGACGATTTTATCGCGGGCCTCGAAGCGATCCATGCCCTGGTAAGCCGGGGGTGCGTTTTCATTCATGATCGCATCGATCGTGAACAGGTTGATTACTTCCATATCGTGACGCTGCCCGACTTCGTAATCATTGAAGTCATGCGCAGGTGTGATCTTGACGCAGCCGGTGCCAAACTCAGGATCCACGTAATCGTCTGTAATAATCGGGATAATGCGAGGTGTTAGTGGTACCTGAACCTGGCGGCCGATAAAGTCCCGGTAACGATCATCGTTCGGATTCACCGCCAGGGCCCCGTCCGCGAGTATTGTTTCTGGCCTGGTAGTGGCGATTTCAAGGTGCGTGACACCACTGACGGGATCACCGACCAGGGGGTACCTGACATGGTAGAGAAATCCTTTTTCTTCCTCGTTGATGACTTCCAGGTCAGAAATCGCAGTATGCAGCACCGGGTCCCAGTTCACCAGGCGCTTGCCCCGGTATATCAGGTCTTCTTCGTAAAGCTTGATAAAAACTTCCTGCACCGCGGCCGACAGTCCTTCATCCATGGTGAAGCGTTCGCGCGCCCAGTCGGGAGACGCACCCATGCGGCGCAACTGGCGCGTAATTGTGCCACCGGACTCCGCTTTCCATTTCCAGACGCGATCGGTGAATGCGTCACGGCCCAGGTCATGCCGGGTCTTGCCTTCCTGGACCAATTGCCGTTCGACCACCATTTGGGTCGCGATACCGGCATGATCCGTACCCGGTTGCCACAGGGTATTGTTGCCCTTCATACGGTGATAGCGGATCAGCGTGTCCATGATCGTGTCCTGGAACGCGTGACCCATATGCAGACTGCCGGTCACGTTCGGTGGCGGGATCACGATGCAGTACGGATCACCGTCTCCGTCGGCAGCGAAGTAGCCCTGATCTTCCCAATGTTGGTACCAGGTTTCTTCTATTGAATGTGGGTCGTAGGTTTTTTCCATCAACTCGGTGGCGTAAATCAAAGGCCGCGATTATAACGTGCCCCCCTTCAAAAATGCACTGTTTCTATTACCACGCTGCTTTGGGGGAAAGTCTGCAAAAGGCGCTCCCAAACGGCGCAAGCGCCGTTTGGTCCATCCATGGAATCGCTTGGAGCTCGGCGTCCTGCCTCGCTACACTTTTGCAGACTTTCCCCCAAAGCAGCTTCTTGAATAGTTCCTTGTTCACCTCACTTTTGAGGATTACTTCCTGAAAGTAACGAATACCTTAACGGGCATGGCGGCCAGGATGTCTTTTCAGAACGCTGCGCGACAGGGATGTCGCGCGCGAGCCTACATGGATGTATTCACGGCGCTTCTGAAAAGACATCCTGGTCGGCATGCCCTTACTGGGACGTTATTGGGGGTGACTTGATCAGGATTTGTCGAGGTGGCGCTGGATTGCGAGCCTGATTTCCTGCCAGGCGAGTTCCGTATGTTGATCGAGGATTCGGCGAATGGTTTGTTCGAGTGCCGGGTTATCTGCGAACGGATCAAAGGCCTCCGCTTCAGAAGCGGCAACTTCGATTTCGGAATCCACATTGAATGGCTCTGAGGCCTTGTTATCCATGCTTTCGTCCAGGCCTAGATCGGATATCTTGATTTCGATACCCTTCTCGATCAGGTCGGTCAGAATCGGAATGTCGCTTTGATCGCTCATAGGTTAATGTGGTTGAGCGTATAGCCCCGCTCCTTGTAATAACTATAGTGTTCACGTGCCTGCGTCTTGTTTTCCTCCGTCACCAGTTCGATCACGCGCTCAAACTGAGCAAAGTAGGTCGGCACCGAGGCAGATAAATTTATTAGTAGTTGACGCTCTCCGCCCGGGTCGGGATTGTCATGGATCAGAATAGGCGTGACAAGGCCGTCTGATTCTTCTCTATCGTGAGGCAGAAAACTTTCGTCAGAGTAGGTCCAGAGCCTTTTATCGAGATGCTCGCTTTGCTGCTGGCTTTGTGTCAGTAACAGGGTGAGCTGCTTGTTTTCATAAGCTTTCTGGCACAACTGGCAAACCACCTGGTCGTAGCGACTGCGCTCCGGATTTAACTGGTAAAAATCAATCCTTGTCATTACTTGACCTGATTGAGTATGTACTGGGTGAGCAGCGGGACAGGACGACCGGTAGAACCTTTCTCTTCTCCCGATTTCCATGCGGTCCCCGCGATATCCAGGTGCGCCCATTTGTAATCC
>Ga0265309_10001205_pt1 | contig 11226 bp, 7 predicted proteins | sample Helome_FD_192492 | JGI IMG/M metagenome (GOLD analysis project Ga0265309, IMG submission 192492) | Marine sediment microbial communities from subtidal zone of North Sea - Hel_20160524 (Illumina Assembly) | ecosystem: Environmental > Aquatic > Marine > Subtidal zone > Sediment ...
CACTTCGGCGCGCGTCGGAACGGGGTTCTGAATCATAGACTCCATCATCTGCGTCGCCGTGATGACGATCTTGTGTTGTCTGCGGGTGTTCCGAATGAGCTTCTTCTGAATACCTGTCAGTTCCGCATAGCCCATTTCGACGCCGAGGTCACCCCGAGCAACCATGATCACATCAGCGGCGCCGATGATCGAGTCAATATCCTCCACGGCTTCTGTGCGTTCGATTTTGGCGACAATCAGGCCCCGACCTCCGGCTTCTTCAAACAGTCGCCGCGCTTCGCGGATATCGGCACCGCTGCGCACAAAAGATACGGCAAGAAAATCGGCCTGCAGCTCTGCCGCCAACTTGATGTTCTGCTTGTCGATGTCTGTCAACGCGGCGGCCGACAAGCCACCACCCTTGAGGTTGATGCCTTTGTGGTCCGACAGGATGCCGCCGTTTACGACACTCGTGTGAATGCGGGTCCCTTCAATGCTGACGACTTTCAACGTGATCATGCCATCATTGAGCAATAATACGTCGTCAGCCTCGAGATCTTCGTGTAGCGTTTCGAGTGCCACTCCAACACCGTCCTGATTGCCATCCATCAATCCGAGCGTGCTGTCCAGGAAGAATGAATCACCGTCGGCCAATACGACACTGTGGTTTGCAAACCCGCGAATACGAATCTTCGGTCCCTGCAGATCCCCCAACAGGCCGACGTCCCTTCCACACTCTGCCGCAACCTTGCGTAGCGTATCTGCACGACGCTTGTGGTCGCCGGCCTCACCGTGCGAGAAATTGAGACGCGCAACATCCATACCCGACTCAATCATCTGGCGTAAGGTACCCGGCTCGTCCGACGCGGGCCCCAGCGTGGCGACAATCTTGGTTCGTCGTTGCATGGCAGCGATTATTGCACAGCTGAACAGGATTAAGTGTCTCGAGAGTGCGGCGGTGTCTTCTGCTCGCCACAATCCTCCGTTATGCTGCGCCTTGCCGCCACCAGATCCGATCCGAGATGTTGAACCGACGCCGATTCATTCAGAGCATTGCCGCCGCAGCAGCAACGCCCGCATTGACCCAGTCCTGCGCAGAAAACACACGGGCAATCGCTTCACCGGCCGAGCTCCGCTCGGATCCCGCAGGAATCCTCGACTTGCCGGATGGCTTCAGCTACCGGATCGTCTCTCGCGCCGGCAACCTCATGAGTGATGGACTGCGCGTGCCCGCCGCGCACGATGGCATGGCGGCGTTCGAGGGTAGCGACGGCCGCGTGATCCTCATTACCAATCACGAGATGAAAACACACTGGTTCGACGGCAGCGCTTTTGGCGAAGGCTATGGAGACCTGCCTGACAGTACCAAGGTGCTGCTTTATGATCGCGGCGACGACAAGACGCCTGCGCTAGGCGGCACGACCACCACGCTCTACAACCCGGCGACAGGCCACACCGAAAACCAGCACCTCAGCCTGGCAGGCACCGAGATCAACTGCGCCGGCGGGCCAACGCCCTGGGGCAGCTGGTTGAGTTGCGAGGAATGCTTCAAATCGCCTGGCACGCGACAGGAGTACGGACGCGCGATAACTCGAGAGCAGCGCCATGGCTATGTCTTCGAGGTTCCATCGGCTGACGAAGACCTGGCGAAAGCGCAGCCCATCAAATCAATGGGCCGATTCGAACATGAAGCCTGTGCCGTGCATGACGCCACTGGCATCGTCTATATGACCGAGGACCGCCATCACAGTCTGTTCTACCGATACATTCCTGACGTGCCCGGCGATTTGCACAAAGGTGGCCGCCTGCAGGCGCTGGCAATCAGGGGCCAGGCGTCGCTGATGACGCACAACTGGTCGCGCGCGCCGCAGACACCCCTGAATTCGCCGCAGAAAACCGACTGGATCGATCTCGATAATGTCGATCCCGACGAGAATGACCTTCGATTACGTGGTGCCGCGCTCGGCGCCGCGACATTTGCACGAGGCGAAGGTCTGTGTAACGCCGATGATCGTTTCGCATTCACATGCACGATCGGCGGACCGGCACGACTTGGGCAAGTCTTCACATACACGCCGAGCCCGTTTGAGGGCACGCCCGAGGAACGCCGGAACCCCGGATACCTGACGCTGATCGCCGAGGCCAGCGAAGACTCGCTGCTGCGAAACTGCGACAACCTGACCATGGCACCATGGGGTGACCTGGTGGTCTGCGAAGACACCTGGAGTCATTGCGGCCTGGTCGGCATCCGACCCGACGGCAGTCAGTACGAGATGGCCGACAATGCTCACAGCAATTCGGAACTTGCAGGAGTCTGTTTCTCGCCGGACGGCAAAACCATGTTCGTCAACATCCAGTACCCGGGCATGACACTGGCAATCACCGGTCCCTGGCCCACTTGACCCGCCATCCTCGATCCGAACAAACCATCTTGACAGCGGCGCCGATCGACCAACCATCCGAAAATGGCAATCGGCCGGCATGCTTTGCCGGCGGACTGTCTCGCTACGCTCGCTTGATGTCTCGCCGGCAAACATCCCGCCCACTCGCCTGATTCGCACGAGGCGGTCAGCGGCGGTGGGCGCGGGGGTGCGCCAAACGTAGGAGCGGCATCTTGCCGCGATCAGGAGTTCATCGGGCCTGGAAGGCCCTCCTACGGATATCCCCGCGATCGACGCCGCTGTCAGGATGGTGACCTAGCTGGCGGCGCGTTTCTCGAGCATTGCCACGGCTGGCAGCTTCTTGCCCTCGACGAATTCGAGGAATGCCCCACCGCCGGTCGAAATGTACGAGATCTTGTCGACAACACTGTACTTGTCAATCGCAGCAAGCGTATCACCGCCACCCGCCACCGAAAACGCGGGGCTGGCGGCGATCGCCTCGGCGAGAACCCGGGTTCCGGCACCAAATTGGTCGAATTCGAAAACACCGACCGGACCGTTCCAGATGATGGTACCGGCGTTAGAGAGAATTTCACTAAACTGCTTCGCCGTTTCTGGTCCAATGTCGAGAATCAATTCATCGGCCGCAACGGCTTCGATCCCTTTGGTCGTAGCCGTAGCGTCAGCGGAAAACTCATTAGCGACCACGACGTCCGTCGGCACCGGAATCTCCGCCCGATCGGCACGATTTGCCGCCAGATCGCGAGCGGTATCCAGCATGTCTGCCTCGAAAAGCGACTTGCCAACATCATGGCCGGCGGCGGCGATAAACGTGTTCGCGATACCGCCGCCAACGATCAGACAATCAACGACGTTGGCAAGCGCGTCGAGCACCGTTAATTTGGTCGAGACTTTGGAACCGCCGACGATGGCGACGAACGGTCGAGCGGGGTTATCGAGTGCTCTCGCCAATGCGTCGAGTTCCGCGGCCAGCAAAGGCCCGGCACAGGCAATCGGGGCGTACTCGGCGACACCGTAAGTGCTCGCCTGGGCGCGATGCGCCGTACCGAACGCATCCATGACGAAGACATCGCACAATAGCGCCATCTTCTTTGCCAGCGCCTTGTCACAGGCTTTTTCGCCCTCGAGAAACCGGACGTTTTCCAGCAGCACGACCTGGCCGGCTTCGACCTCGACGCCGTCGATCCAGTCTCTTGCCAGCGGCACGTCACGCCCGAGCAACTCGGAAAGGCGATCCGCGACCGGTTGCAATGAGAATTTGCCCTCGGGCTTACCCTCGGTGGGTCGACCGAGGTGCGACACCAGCATAACCGCGCCGTTGGCGTCCAGCGCAGCCTTGACGGTAGGTAAGGCTGCGCGAATGCGTGCATCACTGGTAACCACGCCGTCAGCGACCGGGACGTTCAGGTCCTCCCGGATAAGTACACGTTTGCCCGACAGTTCAACGTCGGTCATCTTGATGACGGACATACAGGCTCCCGCAGTCTCCTGCCTACTTGGCATTCATGAGCGCGACGGTCGTATCCAGCATGCGGCACGAGAAGCCCCACTCGTTGTCATACCACGACAGAACCTTGACCAGCGTGCCTTCCATGACTTTGGTCAAGCCCGCATCGTAAGTGGAGGATGCCGGGTCATGGTTGAAGTCCACCGACACCAACGGCTCGTCGTTGTAGGCCAGAATACCCTTGAGATCACCCTCACTCGCGTCTTTCATGATGGCATTGACCTCGTCGATGCTCGTGTCGCGCTCCGCTACAAAAGTCAGGTCGACGCACGATACGTTGATGGTGGGAACTCGCATCGAGAAGCCGTCGAGTTTGCCGTTGAGTTCCGGAAGTACGAGGCCGACGGCGGCGGCAGCACCCGTCTTGGTTGGAATCTGCGACATTGTTGCGGAGCGGGCACGACGCAGGTCCTTGTGGAAAACATCGGTCAGCACCTGGTCGTTGGTGTAGGCGTGGATCGTTGTCATGATGCCGTGTTTCACGCCGATCTTCTCGTGCAATGGCTTAACCAGCGGCGCCAGGCAGTTGGTTGTGCATGATGCGTTCGAGATGATCGTGTGCTCCGACGTCAGGGTGTCATGGTTAACGCCATAGACAATCGTGCCATCAATGTCCGCTCCGCCAGGCGCCGAGATGATCACTTTCTTCGCGCCGCCTTCGAGGTGTTTGCCAGCCGTTTCGCGCGTACGAAACAGGCCCGTTGACTCGAACACCACGTCGACACCCAGATCGCCCCAGGGCAGCTTGGCTGGATCACGCTCGGCAAATACTTTGATGCGATCACCATTGACAATTATGTCGTTGCCTTCGACTTCGACCGTCCCCGGGAAATTCCCATGCGCAGTATCTCGCCGCGTCAGGTGAGCATTGGTATTTGCATCGCCCAGATCATTGAGGGCAACCACGTCGAATTCACCGACACGGCCTGACTCGTGAATTGCCCGCACCATGTTGCGGCCAATGCGACCGTACCCGTTGATTCCAACCTTGATTGTCATGCGTCTTCTCCCGGTAAAATTGGTTTTAGTTTTTGCTCAATACATCTTTCGCCACATCGACCACGTTGCCAGTCGAGAAGCCGAAATGCTCAAAAAGCTCGTTCGCCGGAGCTGATTCGCCAAAGCGATCCAGCCCAATAACGCGACCCTCCGATCCGGCATAGCGCCACCAGGTTTCGGTGACCCCGGCCTCGATAACGACACGCGCGGTGATGGCTGCGGGCAATACCGATTCACGATAGTCCGCATCCTGTGCATCGAATACATCGGTGCTTGGCATAGACACGACGCGTGCTTGAACGTCATTCTCGTCCAGCGCCTCAGCCGCCGCGACCGCCAACGCCACTTCCGAACCCGTCGCAATGAAAACAATATCAGGTTTACCGTTGGTATCCCGCAATACGTATCCACCACGTGCAATATCGCTGATCTGCTCGGCGCTGCGCTGCTGATGCGGCACACCCTGTCGTGTCAGTACCAGGCTGGTTGGCCCGTCCTGCCTTTCAATCGCGTGCCGCCAGGCGACGGCGGTTTCAACCGTGTCGCAGGGGCGCCAGACGCTCATGTTCGGCATCAGCCGCAGCGACGCCGTGTGCTCGACGGGCTGGTGCGTCGGGCCGTCTTCACCGAGGCCGATCGAGTCGTGCGTGTAAACGAGGATGTTCTGCGCTTTCATCAAAGCTGCCATACGCAACGCATTGCGCGAGTAATCCGAGAAGGTCAGGAATGTGCCCGAATACGGAATGAAGCCGCCATGCAATGCCATGCCGTTGCAGATCGCGGTCATACCGAATTCACGTACACCGAACCACACATAATTGCCCTTGGTATCTTCGCCGGAAATCGGCACCGAGCCTTCGTGCTTGGTCAGGTTGGATCCGGTCAGGTCGGCAGAACCGCCTGCCATCTCGGGCAGCACCGGCGCGAATGCGTTGAGTGCGACAAGCGATGCCTTGCGCGTTGCCATGTCGGCGCCGGCGGCGTCGATCCCGGCGATCGCTTTGTCGGCATGCTTGCACCAGCCGTGCGGGCGTTTGCCGGCCATGCGACGCGCAAACTCGGCTGCGAGTTCCGGATATTCCACATTATAGGCGGCGAATGCCGTATTCCATGTGGCCTCATCAGCCGCGCCCTGCTCTTTTCGGTCCCAGGCTGCCGCGATCTCGGGCGGAATCTCAAACGGCGCCGAGTCCCAGCCCAGCTGCTTGCGAACCGCGACAATTTCATCATCGCCCAGCGGAGCCCCGTGCGTCGATGCCGTACCCTGCTTGTTCGGCGCCCCATAGCCGATGATCGTCTTGCAGCAAATCATCGTTGGGCGCTCGGAGTCAGACATCGCTTGCTTGATGGCAACAGCGATCGCATCGCTGTCGTGGCCGTCGACGTTGTCGATGACCTGCCAGCCATAGGATTCAAAGCGCTTCGCCGTGTCATCCGTGAACCAGGCATCGACCTCGCCGTCGATCGAGATGTTGTTATCGTCGTACAGGCAGATCAACTTGCCGAGTTTCAGGGTACCAGCCAGTGAACAGGCCTCATGGGAAATGCCCTCCATGAGACACCCGTCGCCAAGAAATACCCAGGTTTTGTGATCGACGATCTCGTGCCCTGGCCGGTTGAATTCGGCCGCCAGCATCCTTTCAGCCATCGCCATGCCGACAGCATTCGAAATGCCCTGACCAAGCGGGCCCGTCGTGGTTTCAATCGGTCCACCGCGCTCGTATTCCGGGTGTCCTGCCGTCTTGTAACCGAACTGTCGAAAGTTCCGTAATTGCTCCATGGGAAACCCGCCGTACCCGGTCAGGTAAAGCAAACTGTACAGCAGCATCGACGCATGGCCATTTGACAAAATGAAACGGTCTCGATTCGGCCATTGCGGATTGGCCGGATTGTGCCTGAGGTAGTCGCTCCACAATACCTCTGCAATATCGGCCATGCCCATCGGGGCGCCGGGGTGACCTGAATTCGCCGCCTGCACGGCGTCCATGCTCAGGGCTCTGATCGCATTCGCGAGATCTCGTCGGTCAGGATGGCCGGCGATTGCTGCTTTATGTGACATTGGACCTATCGCTTTTTTGGCCTGATGGCCAATTTGTTGTGAGGGTGTTTGTCGCTTTCGCGAGACGAACATTTTCCCTGTTATAGGGGCCCGCATCAAGGGTACAATGCGCCACCGCGAGTATAATGAGAATCGTTAATATCATGAGTGATGCATTTCTTTTCACCTCGGAATCCGTTTCCGAAGGCCATCCCGACAAAATCGCCGACCAGATCTCCGACGCGATCCTGGATGCCATCATCGAGCAGGACCCGAAAGCACGTGTCGCCTGCGAGACGATGGTCAAGACGGGTGTTGCTATTGTGGCGGGCGAGGTTACGACGTCCGCCTGGGTCGATATCGAGGACATCGTCCGCAACACCGTGCTTGAGATTGGCTATAACAGCTCGGAGATGGGCTTCGACGGGGCATCCTGTTCCGTTCTCAATGCGATCGGCAAGCAGTCACCGGATATCGCGCAAGGCGTTGACCGCGAAACCGCGGAGCAGCAAGGGGCAGGTGACCAGGGGTTGATGTTCGGCTATGCCTCGAACGAGACGGAAGTCCTCATGCCGGCACCGATCACTTTCGCGCACCGGCTCGTCCGCCGCCAGGCCGAGGTACGCAAGAACGGCACCCTGCCGTATTTGCGCCCCGACGCCAAGAGCCAGGTGACTTTTGTCTATGAAGACAACAAGCCCGTTGCCATCGATGCAGTAGTGCTGTCTTCGCAGCATGACCCGGATATCTCCATGGCGGACCTGCGCGAAGGCGTTATGGAAGAAATCATTAAGCCGATCATCCCCGCCGGGCTCGTGAATGACAAAACCCTTTACCACATCAATCCGACGGGCCGCTTCGAGATTGGCGGACCGATGGGGGACTGCGGCCTGACGGGGCGCAAGATCATTGTCGACACCTATGGCGGCTCTGCTCGTCATGGGGGTGGGGCGTTCTCGGGCAAGGATCCATCGAAGGTCGACCGGTCGGCCGCCTACGCCGCCCGCTATGTTGCCAAGAATATCGTTGCCGCGGGGCTTGCCGACCGATGCGAGATACAGGTGTCCTATGCTATCGGCGTCGCCGAGCCGACGTCGATCAGCGTGAGCACATTTGGAACCGGGAAACTTTCTGATACAAAATTGACGGAACTGATTCGCGAGCATTTCGATCTGACGCCTTATGGCATCCTGACCATGCTTGACCTGATCAAGCCGATCTACAAGCAAACAGCGGCCTACGGACATTTCGGTCGGGAAGATATCGACCTGAGCTGGGAAAGAACTGACAAGGCAGCAGCGCTGCAAGACGCTGCAGTTTGAAAGAAGCTTGTAACCACAGATTCAACCAGGAGAACTACGATGAGCAGCGGAGCCGTTGCCCTGAAGCAAAACGACTACAAGGTGGCCGATATTTCGCTGGCCGAATTTGGCCGAAAGGAAATCGCAATTGCCGAGACCGAAATGCCCGGCCTCATGGCATTACGCGACGAGTTTAAAGACGAACAGCCTCTCAAGGGTGTGCGCCTCACCGGTTGCCTGCACATGACCATTCAAACAGCGGTGCTTATCGAGACACTCAAGGAGCTCGGCGCCGACATTCGCTGGTCTTCGTGCAATATCTTTTCGACCCAGGATCATGCTGCGGCGGCAATTGCGGCCGATGGAATTCCCGTATTTGCCTGGAAGGGCGAAACCGAGGACGAGTACTGGTGGTGTGTCGAGCAGACCATCAACGGCCCCGACGGCTGGCAGCCAAATATGATTCTCGACGATGGCGGCGACCTCACGATGATTCTGCACGACAAGTACCCCGAGATCATGCAGGGCGTCAAAGGCCTTTCGGAGGAGACGACCACAGGTGTCAAGCGCCTCTACGACATGATGGCTGACGGTTCCCTGTTGTGCCCGGCGTTCAATGTCAACGACTCGGTCACAAAATCCAAGTTCGACAATCTCTACGGCTGCCGCGAATCACTTGTTGACGGCATCAAGCGCGCGACGGATGTCATGATTGCGGGCAAGGTTGCGGTCGTCTGTGGCTATGGCGATGTTGGCAAGGGTTGTGCACAGTCGTTGAAAGGCCTTGGCGCAACCGTCTGGGTAACCGAAATTGATCCGATCTGCGCATTGCAAGCTGCGATGGAGGGGTACCGCGTTGTTGATTTCGACGAGATCTGTGACCAGGTTGACATCGTTGTTACGGCTACCGGCAACTACCACGTGGTGTCAGGACCACAGATGGACCGTATGCGTGACCAGGCCATCGTCTGCAATATCGGCCACTTCGACAATGAAATCGATGTGGCCTACCTGAAAAAATACGAGTGGGAAAACATCAAACCACAGGTTGACCACATTATTTTCCCGGACGGCAAGCGGATTATCCTCCTTGCGGAAGGTCGACTGGTGAATCTCGGCTGCGCTACCGGTCATCCGAGTTTCGTGATGTCGAATTCGTTTACCAACCAGGTGCTCGCGCAGATTGAACTCTGGCAGAACGGCGATCAGTATGAGAACAAAGTCTACGTGCTGCCAAAGCATCTCGATGAGAAGGTCGCGCGCCTGCACCTCGATCGGATCGGCGCCAGGATCACGGATCTGTCCGACGAGCAAGCGAAATACATCGGCGTCGAAAAAGACGGCCCGTACAAACCGGAGCATTACCGCTACTAAGGACCCTGCATATTCAAGCGAACCCTGACGCAGCCAACGACGATCCGATACGGATTCTGCACATCACGGATCCGCATCTTTTCGCCGATGCCGAAGGAAGCCTGCGTGGCATAGCCACACAGGCTTCACTTCAACGTGTCCTTGATCATTACCAGTCCGGCGAATGGCAAGCCGATCGCGTCGTTATCACCGGGGACCTGATTCAGGATGATTCGGCGGAAGCCTACGATCGATTTCGAGAACTGTTGCTGCCATTGAACTTGCGCATGCACTGTGTGCCGGGAAACCACGACGTACGCGATTTGATGCGACAAGTCTGCTGCGCGCCGCCTTTTTCGTACTGCGCCTATGAGGAAATTGGCGACTGGCTACTAATCGGCCTCGACAGCTGCATCCGTGGCGACGCGGGCGGCATCGTCAGCGCGGAGGAACTGGAACGCTTGGCGGACACCGTTGCGGAAAGCGACGCAAAGCACGTCATGGTGTGCCTGCACCATCCGCCCGTTGACATGGGCAGCGTCTGGCTGGATACGGTAGGACTGAGGAACGGCGACGAATTTCTTGAGCAGCTACGATCACTGGAGCGGGTTCGTCTCGCCGTTTTTGGACACGTCCATCAGCCTTTCGAAATGGAACATGAAGGCATACGCATCATTGCCACGCCTTCCACATGCCGCCAGTTCTTGCCTGGCAGCGATGAATTCGCGGTTGACGACCGCCCGCCAGCGTACCGCCGCATTACCTTGCGAAACGACGGCAGTAACGACGCAGAGCTTGTGTGGCTGGATGATGAGTAGGGCCGCAACCTGCATCCTGTTGCTGATCGCCTCGTGGCCTGCTTTGGCGGATACGGAGGCACATCCATTGACGCTCTGGCGTGCCCAGGGCGTCGCTAATTCGGTCTATCTGCTCGGCTCAATCCACCTGTTACGCGCAGAGGACCATCCACTGCCCTCGACGATCGACGCCGTCTATGAGGACGCGGAGGTTCTGATCATGGAACTCGACATGGATGATCTCGACGGCGCCGCGGCGCAGCGACTTTTCAATCAGGGTGGCGTGCTGCGAGATGGCACGACATTGCGCGACCTGATGGGAGAAGAGCTGTATCTGAGGGCCGAAACGGCCGCCAGGGCCATCGATATTCCGATCGATCTACTGTCGCAGAGCGAGCCGTGGCTGGCCGCTATTACCGTGGAAATGATGACCCTGTTTCGCATCGGCTTCAATCCGGCGCTCGGCGTCGAGATGCACCTGACGTCCCGAGCTATCCAGGACGGCAAGCCGATCGAAGGCCTGGAGTCCATCGACGAACAATTGGCGTTTCTTGACGGACTGTCATTGCAGGCGCAGCGCGAAATGCTGATGCAGACGCTTGAAGACAGTGCAAGCATGGCCTCGTCGATTGACGAGATGATACGTGCATGGCGATACGGTGACACGAGCCTTCTCGAATCAGGGCTGCTGGACAGTCTTGCCGAAAACGAAGAGTTGAGCGATGCCCTCGTCACCAGCCGAAATCGGCGCTGGGTATCGCAAATCGACGACCTTCTCGACGAACGCGAAGACTACCTGATTGTCGTCGGTGCACTGCATCTCGTGGGTGAGGAAGGCGTTCCCCGCTTA
>Ga0265309_10001207_pt1 | contig 11219 bp, 8 predicted proteins | sample Helome_FD_192492 | JGI IMG/M metagenome (GOLD analysis project Ga0265309, IMG submission 192492) | Marine sediment microbial communities from subtidal zone of North Sea - Hel_20160524 (Illumina Assembly) | ecosystem: Environmental > Aquatic > Marine > Subtidal zone > Sediment ...
GCTTACGGTTGGGCCGTATTCTGCAGCAGTGATCCATACGCCGGGGCACACACCAGGGTCGGCCTGTTTTTATTTTGAAGATCAAGAGCTGCTTTTCTCCGGAGATACACTTTTTCGGGGAGGGATCGGCCGAACGGACTTATGGGGCGGAGATAGCCGAGCTATCATTCAATCCATTCGTGAACGGTTGTATTCCCTGAATGAAGACACGCTGGTAATTCCTGGTCATGGTGGTGAGTCGTCGATTGGCTGGGAACGGGAGCACAATATGTTTGTGAATGCCTAATGACAAAGGTCATAGGCAACTGCGTCAATTGAGGAGACAAATTATGGGAACTCGTTTGTGGAATAGTTCGTATGCCTTTTTTGGGAAAATACAAAATCAAAACTAGTTAGAATAACCTAGGTTGACTATTTTTCATTTACAGCAATTATCTGAATTAATTAGGAATTCCTAGAATTTCATTGTGGCCGTCAGTTTTCCGCCAAAAACCTTCTTGCGTCACAGAATGCCATGTGCTATAAACATGTCCTCATTTTGAATGTATCGACTGTTATCAATAAGAAAATTGACTTGCGTTGTTAAGTAAATTCTTCATTATCAACAAGCTTCTCATGAGGAGGTAAGTGATGCACAAAGTGCTTCTATCCGTCCTTTTAAGTGCGGTGTTAATTGCAGCGGGTTCATCTGCAGCATGGGCGTTACAGTCAGGTGGTGTGGAAGTCGGTGACCTCGAAACCGGTTCTGTTGTTGGTCAACCTTTTAAGACGTTGGATGTCGATCTTGAATTCAATGCTATCGAAATTGGTGGGAAAAAAGTCTGGTATCCCCCAACGCAAATTTTGAATCTCGTGAAGGGTGGAACAGGAGGCCGTCCGCTTAGCCCTGTACTCATTAAGGTCACCAATAATTTGAAGGCTGAACATGGCTTTAATTTGTCTGCGGATTCAGCTTATGCCGCACCCACATCTATGAACATTAAAATTACCTTGAAACCAGGGGAAACCAAATATATTGGTATTCCCATCAGCGACCTGAGTTATGTTACCGCCAATAGTATCTTGAAGTATAAGTGTCAGCTGCATGCTGCGCATGTAGGTGGTACGCTTATGATCCTGACGAAATAGGTTGGGAAACATTTGGTAATTGATTGATCCCCAGGATTTTCTGGGTGACAAGAAAAAGCCCCGTTCCTAAATAGGAACGGGGCTTTTTTTTAATATTATTTTGGCTTCTTCTAGTTAGTTGCGGGAAATGTAAGACTACTTCTTAGATTTCTTTCTCGTCACCATGACAATCCACTTTTGCTCCTAAGGATATTTGTTGGGCTCCAACCAGTTTTCCTTTGACCAGAAGAAGTAAGAAGCGGTTGGTCTGTGGATCCTCTTCTGAATTCACTTGAAGTTCCGTGTTAATGTCCACAATGATTTCATTCGAAACATCTGACGTTGTATCATTGATCACCCAAAAATACCGACTGCCTTTTGGATAAACCTGCGAAACAAATTGATCGATAACCGACGAGACGGTAGGGTAGGCTGATTCACTGACAGCGGGGGCCAAAACCAGGGACAATACAATGGCGGTGATTGGGAGGTAGCGCATGTGGAGCCTCCATGGTAAGAAATAAGTCAGAGAAATTTGCCTTAAAGCCTTTTCCCCTATTCATGTCTATTTCGGCTAAAACGTAACAAATCTAAATGATATCTTACCTTAAATTGGCTTTCGGGTAAATTGTGTGGGATGGGCCTGCGTTGGTAAAGGTATTATGGCCTTGGTCGTCTTACTTTCTATCCGGCTTTAGTAAGAGAACTGTGAAATATTGATATGCTGTCGTTTTTAAAATTGCCTGAAGGTACCAATAAAAAGCGGATCATTTTCCTGGTGCTCATGGCGTTGCTTCTGATTTCTGGAGCCTTATTATTTAATTCACCGGGACAAACACAAGTCATCAATGTGAATTTTCCCAGTGGAGCCTTCCTCAAAGCTGAAGTGGCAGATACCCCAGAAAAACTCTTATTTGGGTTGGCTTTTAGGCCGAGCCTGCCTGAAGGGGAAGCCATGCTCTATATTTTTGGGGAATCGGGCCCTCACCGAGTATGGACGAAGGAGTTTCAATTTCCGGTTGATATAATATGGGTGGATGAAAGTAAAATTGTTGTACATCTGGAAAAAGATGTTCCTCCCTGCTCTGATAATCCTTGTACATGGTATGGTCCTCCGCCGAACGACGCCCGTTATATTCTTGAGACCAATGCTGGCTTTATTGCCCGAGAGAAGGTTGCTCTCGGTAATCAACTGAAATTCACCTTGTTTATCCCTTAACTCGCTTGTTCTATGAATTAAAGCTCTAGATTTATGGAAGCTAAACAACGTGAGCCGTTGAGCCCCAAAGAGGGATATGTTTTTGTGGCAAACCTTGAAGATATTCCTCAAGGAAAAGGGCGTGTTTTTAAAATACAAGGTAAAAGCCTGGCGGTATTCCGTATTGATGACCGGTGTTTTGCTATTAATGATATTTGCCCTCATCAGGGGGCTTCATTGGGCAAAGGTCGACTCAAAGGTTTTGTTGTTTCTTGTCCATGGCATCATCAGCAATTTGACATTCGGACAGGATTTGGGCCAGATGGGGGAGGCTACTGTGTCGTGAATTACGATGTCCACGTAGCCAAGGGGCAAGTTTTTGTCTGTCCTAAAAAACGTGATTGGCTGACAGGTGAATGAATATTCTTCCCCCACCACACAAAATATGCTTAGAATATAAGGAAATATTATGGATACCAATCAAATTGAAATAAAGCCTATTCAAACCTCAAAATCCGAAATCTTTCATATCCATTTATGGGAAGACCGGACTCGTGGAGAGCAATGGGTCCCGACCTATGATCCGAAGTTCTTTGCCCTTGTGGGTGATGATTTTCTTCGCACGGTCAGTAATAACGCCGTGGACTCCGGTCGCCGCTCCTTTGAATTTCAGGCCTTGGAAGCTGGAACACATCGCCTTGAGTTTAGTAAGCGTATGGCCTGGAAATTCACGGCAGAAGATCGACGTGTGTTTGAAATAACGGTCCTTCCTCCTTCTTAAACGTAATACCGCATGCCAGATATTGGGTATCTCAACGGTCGATTTTCTCCCTTAGATAAAATTTCTATATCCCCTGATGATCGGGGCTTCCTTTTTGGTGATGGCATTTATGAAGTAATCCGTGCCTACCATGGCGTTCCTGCCTTTTGGGAGGAACATTGTACCCGCCTCATTCGAAGTGCAAAAGAAATTCAGCTCCCGTTTAGCATCGAGCCCCAGGACTTTCATAGCCTTATGCTCACTGGCCTTCAACAGAGTGGGTATGCCGAAGGCAAAATATATATTCAAATTACCAGAGGCGTTGCCCCTCGTGAGCATGGATTTCCTGTAAACGCAGAGCCCACCGTTTTTTTGTCATTCCGGGAAATGGGGCCTCTCCCGATTGAATGGACTAGACAGGGTGTGAAGGCCATAACCGTTCCTGATATTCGCTGGAATAGATGTGATATCAAGAGCCTGAACCTTCTTCCCAATGTGTTGGCGAAGCAGCAGGCACAAGAAGCCAATGTGTTCGAAGCTATTTTTGTAAGGGATGGGTTTGTGATCGAAGGTGCGACCAGCAATATCTTTATCGTGAAAGATGGACAGCTTCGAACCCCTGAACGAAATCATTTTGTCCTGTCTGGAGTGACTCAACAACATGTCATTCATTTAGCTCAAGAGGATGGGCAGGAAGTCCAATTTACCCGAATGACCCTAGACGCTCTTTATGAGGCGGATGAGGTCTTTCTAGTTGGGACAACCATTGAGGTCCTTCCCGTTGTGAATGTTGACGGGCAACAGATTCACAATGGAATTCCCGGTCCGCTAACTTGTGCTCTACAGCAACGCTTCACCGATGTCGTCGCACACCTTTAAGAAGCGAGGAGTGAGAAGTAAAAGTCAGAAGCAACAGAGGATAGAAGCCGGTCGTTCGTCCTCGCCCTTTGCCATTCCCCCCTCTTCACAGCTCAAATTCCTCTCATTTTCTGGCCGTATGATCTTTTCAAATTCCATGAAATCAATGACATGGCGTTTGGACTTGACAGGCCGAATAGTTTTGGATACCTTTTCTGTTCCCTGATTCACGGGGTAATGCGTCTATTTGTCTGACTTTAATGAAAAAATATTAGGTAATTGTTAGGTTATTTTTTTAAAGGAGGCCGGTCCATGTTTTATGTGAAAACCAGGAATGCCGTCACAACCCTTTCTCTCGGGTTGTTCGTGGTAGGGATTTCGTTATTGTCTTCTGGGACTCTCTTGGCCGGAGAATCTCATGAAACCATGGTCCACAAGGCCGGAATGTCGTCACAGTCGCCAGGTTGGGCGGAAAAACTCAAGGGCCAGACCATTGTGGAAGATGCGATGGAGGGGCGTGCCGAACGGGCGGCGCTCGTGGAGCAACAACACGAACGCATGATGCAGCAAATGGACAAAGAGATGGACCACAAGGGTGCCGAGACGGGGGCGTTCAATGGCATGTCCATGATTCATCAATACGGTGGTGGACCGGGCAATGGCCTTTTGTCCAGCAACACTGGTGTGGAGCCCGTCTCCATGAAAGGTGGACTTTGTCCCAAAACTGCGGCTGTTCGAAACTACGACATTTCGGCAATAAATGTGGAAATTACCCTCAATCAATGGTTGGATTACTATCCAGGGTATATGTACACACTCACTGAGGATATTGAAAAGGTCCGAGAAGAGGAGGCCAAAAATGCCGAGGCTCGGGAATCTGAGGGTCATCATGATCCAGGAGGCGTCAAAAATGGCATCCAAGGCCAGTGGATCCAACCTTTGGTGATCCGAGGCAATCAAGGCGATTGTGTCAAAATCACGCTGAACAATAAGCTGGAATTTGGCGAAGAAGTGAGCCTGCACATTAATGGATCGGATATGGTGATGAGTGAAACGGGTCAGCCGGCGGCGACCACCAATGGCGATTCGGTGGCGGAAGAAGGCCAAACCATTAATATGGAATGGTACATCCATCCCGATACTCAAGAAGGTGGACGTCAATTTCATACCTTCAGCAATGATCGGGAATTAACGGTCATGGGAATGTTCGGGGTGTTTGTCGTTGAGCCCCATGGTTCAAATTATTATGAACCTTTAGGCACGGGTCCAGCCACAGAAGCAACAAGCGGTTGGCAAGTCATGATTGATAATGGAGATGGTCCGGACTTTCGGGAATTTGTCCTGATCTATCATGAGGTCGGCGATGAAGCGTTTCGTCCGGTGAACAAGCATGGGGACTTCCTGCCTCAGCGTGATCCGTTAACGGATGCGTACCGACCAGGTGCCCGGGCCATTAATTATCGAAGTGAGCCTTTCGGCATCAACAATATGCATGTGCAACATGAATACTTTGGGTTTGAAGATGAGTCGATGGCCTACAGCTCCTATACCTTTGGTGATGCAGGTCCGACGATTCCTCGAAGCTACTTGGGTGACCCAGCAAAATTCCGACTTGTCCATGGCGGGTCGGAAGTTTTCCATTCCCACCATCCGCACGGCGGGTCTATCAGATGGCAACGAAGTCCACGGGCTACACAAATGCCAGTATGGAACACTGGACAAAATGGACCAGTAAAATATCCCGTGATCCGAACCAAGTCTGATCGTGTTGACGTGGAAGTCATTGGGCCTTCTGAAGCCTTGGATCTTGAAACCGAATGTGGCTCGGGCCTTTGCCAATGGTTGGCAGGGGATTTTTTGTTCCATTGCCATGTGGCGCATCATTATGTTGCAGGAATGTGGGGCTACTGGCGGGTATATAACACGATGCAAGTGCCTGGAGTTAAAAATGACGTGATGGCTCCGTTACGCGAATTGCCGGATCGTTTAGGTCGTATTCACAAGCCGGTTACTTCGGATCAACTTGTTGGCAAAACTGTCAATTGGTTTGGGAAGAAGTTCAAAATCGTGGGTGAAGGCAAGAGTAATTGGAAGACTGAGCCTGCGGTGGTCAATATCAAAGACTGGGTGGAAATGCAGCTCACGAACCAAGGTAAGCCTGGGAATACTGATGCTGAGGAAGGCCAGCTTAAATCTTATGATGCGAGCGTCATGGATTGGGTGTGGCAGGGCAACAAAGCGATGAGTGAAAGAGAAGCCTCAATTGGGGAAAATCCCAAGTATCATCCGGAGTGGCAAGGGTATAAGCCGGGTGAGCGACGCCAGATATGGTTTGAGCCAACAACTGGAAAAGTAGCTTGGCCCTGGTTGACGCCACATTTTGGAAAGCGGGTGCCGTTTTCCAACGATCACAATCCTGCTCCATGGTTGGAAATGATTCGCTTAAATCCGGATGGGACGCGTTCTGTCGAGCCAGCCAAGCCAGGAGAAAATGGTCCTTGGAGTTTGTGCCCGGTTCGAGCGGGCTCTCAGGATTACAAGGTACATTTCATTAAGCTGCCAATTGAATTGTCGGCTGCGCAGGGTGATGAACCCGCCATTGTCGATCCCAATGGACTCCTCTATGTCGTGCATGATGAAGAGGAAGAAGTTCGTGCCAACAATGACAAGAAGTTTCCATTAGTGGTGCGAGCCAATGTGTATGACTGCATTGACTGGACGCTGACGAGCGAATGGTTGGATGATGATGTCACCAATTTCCAATCGTCAAAAATCAATACCCATTTCCATTTTTTTCAATTTGACAATCAAGCCTCAGACGGCGTGATCTCGGGATTTTCCTATGATCAATCGATGCGGCCATTCACGCAATTTGAAAAGAAGACCAAAAAGGGCTTGCCGGTACCAATGAATGCGAAGGTCACGAAGGCAGCAAAAAAGGGAGATCGAACGATTCATGTGACAAATGCGAAGCAATACCATGTGGGCATTCCGATCCTCGTTGGTGCTGATAATGTTGAAGGGCAAGAAGTTCGACGAATTGTGTCGATTGGTGGAAGTGGTGGATCCACGGCTTCTGGTTCAAGTTCTTCAAATTATACGGTTGTGCCTGGTGACACGTTAGGCAAGATCGCCAGTTCGTTTGGTACATCCGTGAGTTCCTTACGTGAACTGAATGGGTTGAATGACGAAAACATCATATTTGTTGGACAAACGTTGAAAGTTCCAGGACTTGGGTCCGGCGATTCGACTCCGGCCCCGACAGGTGGAAATACCCTGACGTTTGCCCAACCTCTAAAAAATGATCATCCAATTGACGATATTGTGACAGTGGAATATGTGCGGCAACGGTTTTGGGTGGATGCCGATGTGGGTAGTGTATTCTGGCATGATCATGCCTTTGGGGGAACTACCTGGCCTCATGGTGCCGTAGGGACCATGATTGCTGAACCGTTCAATTCCACGTGGCATGATCCGAAAACTGGAGAGCCCATCCGTACAGGTCCTGTAGCAGACATTCATGCAGTCGAACGGGTGGGCCATGATGTGGCCGGCAGTTTCCGTGAATTGATGGTTCATGTCATGGATACCGTGCCTCACACGGTCAATGTGGTAACGGCTGGAAATCCTCCAGGCCAACCGATTGACGTGGCTCTTGAAGCTGGTCGGACCGTGTCATTCATTATGCCTCCAAATGAAAAAATTAAAATGACCCCCATGCCATTTTTGAATGGGGGTACGCATACAACGGGTGGGGCGTTGAATTTCCGAGCGGAGCCATTCGCGCAACGCTTGGCCAATAACCCTGATACCTCTAAGATTTTCAGCAGTACGGTTCATGGTGATCCCAGTACGGCGATGCTGCGGGCCTATCTTGGGGATGCCATCGTTTTTCGGCTGATCGATGTGACGATGAATGAAAGTAATGTGTTCACGGTTTCAGGGCATACTTTCTGGACTGAACGGTATGCGCAAGAAGCCAACCGTAAAAATTCCATCCATATTGGAATTGCTGAACGATACGACTTGGTGGTTCCTGAAGCTGGTGGTCCCCGACATCAACCGGGTGACTACATGTTCTTTAATGGACGAAGTTCAAAGTTTTCTGAAGGTGCATGGGGCATTATCCGAGTATTAGATAAGCCGACTGATGACCTCAAGATATTGCCAACCAAGGCCTATGGGAAGCCAGGAATGCCTGAGAAACTTCCAGTATGTCCAAGTGAGGCTCCCGTCAAAAACTTTAATGTGGTGGCCATCGATCACCCAGGCATGAGTTTTAATTCTAATGCCGAAGAATCCATTGAAGTTGATTTCGAACGAACCATTGAACTTCGAAACCCTGACGCCAAGATCTATGTCTTGGAAGATGAAGTACAAAAAGTGTCTGGAGACGTTCAACCCATGCCGTTAACCCTTCGGGCTAACGTGGGTGATTGTCTCAAAGTTAATTTGACCAATAAACTGAAAGAAGGCCGAGCTTCTTTTTCGGCCTTTAGTTTGGTGTTTGATCCTATGGATTCACAAGGTGTCAATCTAGGGAATAATCCTGGTGACCAGACGATAGCTCCTGGGGAATCCCGTACCTATACCTACTATGCGGACCCATTCAATGGGGAAACCCAGTCTTTGGTATGGGACTTTGGCAATGCGGCCATGAATCCTCGCAATGGGTTATTCGGGGGTGTTGTGATTGGACCAAAGGGGTCCAGTTATCGTGATCCGAAGACTGGTGAGGATATTTCTCTAAAGAATAGCTGGAATGCTGATGTGATTGTGGATCGGACCATTCAAGGGAATGAGAGCCGAGCCAACTATCGGGATGTGGCCTTGTATTTCCAAGACGAGGACAACATCATTGGAACCAGCTTCATGCCGTATGTACAAAATGTGGCTGGTCTGTTAGGTGTGAATTACCGCGCGGAACCCTATCTGCACCGTGAAGAAGCTGGTTGTTCATTGGGACGAATGTTCCAACCCTGTGAAGTGGATAACCCGCAGGATCCTGTTACACCAACCATTGAAGCTCATGCCGGCGACCAAGTCCGGATTCATGTCTTTGGTGCTAGTAGTGAGCAAAATGGGATGTTCACGGTTGAAAAACACGAATGGCCAATTGAGCCGTTCCTTCCTGGTGCAGATATGATTAGCACGGTGGAGTTCTCTGGTTCCGAAGGCATAGATGTGTTCATACCATCAGCAGGTGGAAAATGGGCTATGCCTGCTGATTACGTATGGAGCAATGGCAGATTACCCTATTCCCAGTCCGGACAATGGGGGTATCTCCGGGTATTGCCGAATACGGATCAACGGATTCTGCCGTTATCGGGCTCTGTATCTTCCAATAAACAGGCTGGTCTTGATAGTGATTTGGGTGAAGCCCGAATCATTCCGGCTGTAGCGAAGTAAGTCTTTAGAATTAGGGAAGAGAACAAAGCGGGGGAGTCGAAAGGCTTCCCCGCTTTTTTTTTAAGGGGAATAACATGCTAACATGTCATAATATGTCTTTTGTTTTCTGTGCATTTTATAAGTTCTTGATTGAATGATTAGCCAATTGTAGGAGGGTGTTAAAATGTTTTGTTGGACTCTGTTGGTCGCGTTTTGTGGACTGATCATTGGTACTCCAGCATGGTCTTACACAGAAATTTTGGTGGATAATGGAGGGACGCTGAAGGGAAAGGTAACCCTGTCCGGGGAAAAGCCTCGACCCATGGCCATGAATTTGGTCACGATTCCTGATGCGGTCTATTGTGGAAGGATTTCCACGGGAACCGGGTGGCGAATCGTTGAGGATTTTATTATCGGACCGGATGGATCATTAAAAGATGTCGTGGTGATGTTGAAGAATGTGGAAAAAGGCAAAGCCTTTACTCTTAACAAGGTTGAAGTTGAAGCCATTGACTGCGATTTTTTGCCTTTTGTGAATGTCATTAAGGATCGGGATGAACTGACGGTGATCAATATGGATCCCATCGAACATGATATTCAAGGATATGAAACGGCTCGGGAACGAGGTGCGAGAATCCTATTTAATCGACCCTTGCCGATGAATCCCTTCCATAAAGTTGTTCAGATGTTTGGAGAAAACGCCCATACCCATATGCCTGGTCAACCGATGGTAGAAAAAATTCACCTTCGAAAAAACCGGAATATTTTCGTTATGCAATGTGGCTTTCATCCGTACATGTTTTCATGGGGAGTTGTGCTGAATAATCCGTATTATTCTATTACTAAAGAGGATGGGGTCTTTGAAATTTCCGACATTCCTCCTGGAGAATATGTCGTCGTGACCTGGCATCCGGGAATGAAAACCTATCTCGAGCAAAAGATTCAGATTAAAGCAGGAAAAACGTCGAATGTGAGTTTCCAATATGAATCCCCAAAAGGGCGGCGTAGTGCTCATGAAATGCATGAGAATCCTCGTTTTGGGGTTGAATTACTTGACGAGGGCGAAAAAATTATCCCATCTCTTCGTCACCAAATTCCGTAATTTCTATGAGATTTATGTCTTTGATCTTGGTTGTCGCGGTGTTCCTCACTGGTGAAAGTCCCTTAGCGTTAGCCTATGAGGTTATGAATGTAGAAGCAGGGGGAACGATTAGGGGAACCGTGACTCTCAAGGGGGCCGCTCCTTCACCCAAGGCCTATAATCTCATTACCTTTCCTGATCCTGAATACTGCGGCCGTATTTCTGATGGAAACGGGTGGCGACTGCTGAAAGACTTCGTGGTGAATGACCGTAACCACATGCAAGGCGTGGTCATGGTGGTGGAAGGCGTCACGGCGGGAAAACCCTTTGCCATGTCCATTCCCAAGGTTGAAGCCAGAGACTGCCAGTTTCTCCCGTTTACAACAGTGGTCCGCAGTGAACATGGCATCGAAGTCGTGAACATGGATCCCGTCATGCACGATATTCAAGCCTATGAAACCTCGATCACCCATGGAACTCGTGTCTTATTTAATTCCCCACTGCCTTTTAATCACAAGCATAATCGAGGGAACATCCATGCAACGCATGAGCACGTTCCAGGTAAATCCATGGTTCACCAATTTCAACTGACTAAAGGTCGAAAAACATTTGTGATGCAATGCGGATTCCATGCATATATGGAAAGTTGGGGCATTGCTGTAGATAATCCCTATTTTACGTTTACGAGTGAAACCGGGAGCTATGAGATTACCGGCATTCCTCCAGGAACCTATCGACTGCGAGCCTGGCACCCCAGTGTGAAACAAGAACAAATGCAAATGGTCACCGTGGAGTCATCGCAAACCACTCATGTGGATTTTTCCCTG
>Ga0265309_10001208_pt1 | contig 11218 bp, 9 predicted proteins | sample Helome_FD_192492 | JGI IMG/M metagenome (GOLD analysis project Ga0265309, IMG submission 192492) | Marine sediment microbial communities from subtidal zone of North Sea - Hel_20160524 (Illumina Assembly) | ecosystem: Environmental > Aquatic > Marine > Subtidal zone > Sediment ...
CAGCTACGGGTCGTGACGGCCCTATCATTGAGGCAGCAGCGGCTTACTCCCTGCGTAACCTTAGTGACTCCTATGCGGGTGATGTAGTCGAGGTTCGTCGTGGCTCTGACGGAAACACGGAGTCCTTTACGGCTACTGAGGTTACTGATGGTACGCTGGTGGCTTGGGTTAGTGAAGCTCCGATAGCTCAGAACTCTACGAGCAATCCATATACAACTTTTACCAATGCTTCAAATACTGGGTTTACGGCAACACTTTCTTCTGCAACCGCCTATGCGGGTTTTGGAGGCGTTATTGGGTCAAGTGGAGACAGCGTTACAGTTTCTTTCGATTTAGATGTTGTTTCTGGCTCTCCAAGTGTAGCCCTGCGAGCAGGCTTGGGAGCCATTGCTTCAAAGTCAAATCTAGAAACTAACTTGGGAAGTGGAAGTTATTCATTAACTTTTAATGCAACAGCAACTTTTGGGTTTATAGGTTTCTCTGAGGGCGACCTTCCATCGGAGTTTACTGTTAGTAATTTTGAAATTACATCGGTCAGCGGTGCGACATATGTTAGAGACGGAACCGTATCCAAATGGTACGACCAGAGTACAACCTCTGGTGTCCCTAATGCTAAGCACGCAGTGCAGACGGATGCAGCAAAGCAGCCTAAGATTGTTGATGCTGGTAGTTTGGTTACTGGTGGTTTGGCCTTTGATGGGGTTAATGACAGACTAGATGCAGCGTACCCTATGACAAGCAACGCTGGGATGTCGCTTTTTGTGCTAGCTAACATTGCAGACGGTCAATCGGCAGCAACTATTGTAAGGCAGGGACAACAAAATCCACAATCTGCTTGGATTTTTCAAATTTCATCAGACCCTGGTGATCCATTGGCAATTATTCGTAGCAGCACTGGTACGGTTAGTACCTCAACCACTGAGAAATATATAACAGCTGGAGGTCTGGGTGATAAATTTGGCGAGTTTGCCCTGTATGGAGCAAATCATTCAAATGGGATTGGTAGGGAGATTCTTGTAAATGGGGAAAGCCTTTCATTGACAAAGCCCTTTGGTAGTGACCAGAGTTCGACGCATAATTCTACCCAAGCACTAACCATAGGAGACTCAACAACAGGCACTAGTCCATTGCAGGGTATATTTTCTGAAGTCATCCTTTACTACACCGACCAGTCCGACAACCGTACAGCTCTTGAGGCCAACATCGGTGAGGTCTACGGCATCGCTGGTATCCCTGCTTATGACAACACCGTCAACGGCTTCGTGGAGACTTGGTATGACCAGTCAGGTAACGGCAATAATGCTACTCAGTTGACTGCTGCTTATCAGCCTAAGATTGTTAATGCTGGCGTGTATCTTGGTGAAGTAGATTTCCTTAATGGAACTAGTACTTTCCTTGAGACTAATAATTCTGACCTCGCCAATTTATCAGAGCTTTCGCTGTTTAGTGTCCTAGAGCCTGTCACTGCAAGCATTAATGAATTTCCAGTTTCCGCTGGAAGTATAGTAAATTCAACGGGAAATTACGGTGGCTGGGCAATTTGGGCTAATGGTTTTGCTGACAGATTGGATTTTACTACACAAGCCAGAGGCAGTGGAACTAATACACAGGCTCAAAAAGGCATTACAAGCACCAGCCCCGTTGTATATTCCGCCATCCTTAACGGGACTGACGGACAAGCATCGGTCAATGGTGTTTTAGGGACAGAGAATACTAGTATGATAACGCCGAATAATACTGATACAACTCGACGTAAACTACGACTTGGTTGCCAGTACACCTTTACTCCAGCTTCTTTTTATAGTGGCGCAATGAAGGAAATTATTCTGTATACCTCCGACCAGTCAGCCAACCGTCCTGCCATCGAAGCAAACATTAACAATCAATACGACATCTACTAATGCTGTACTTAATCTACGACACTAAAGAGGCGGCCATTGACCGTGCTGACGAGGAGGGCAAGTACATTGGCTTTGACTACTGGATCGAGGACAACGGTGAAGGCACACGGTGGCTCACTTACCCCAATGAAACCATTGATTACAAGTGGGCACTGGACGTAACTCACTACGAGTTGGATTCCCAAGAGCAAGCGGATGCCGTACCCTCCTACGTTCCTTTACCTGAACCACCTGAAGAAGCAATCTAATGCAGGACATCGTGTACAAATCAACAATCGGAACAGGGGGCTTTATAGCTACCATCGAACTCGGTAGCATTAACGAACTTCTAGGACTAGTCGTGGGTTTTGCTACTCTAGTCTATATGACTGCATCAGCAGTCAAGGTAATCAAGGAACTCCAGAACAAGGATTAATATGACACCAGAACTATTAGCAATGCTAGGAGGGGGCGTAAGCGGCTTCGTAATGAAGATGATCGCAGCGCAGTCCGAGAATCAGGCACGTCTCTTTGAGCGTATGCTCCAGAAGCAGGTAGCAGCGGATGACTCAGCGGATCGTGCATCAGCTCGTGGTGGTGTGTATATGCGCCGTCTCATTACGGCGGCTGTCATCTTTGCTATTGTAATAGCCCCATTCGTCTTTGCATTCACGGACATAGGTGTTAGTATCCAATCGGAATCCAAAGGCTTCCTAGGGCTATTCAAGAGCCTTGAGTGGTCCACTGTACAGGGTTTTGTTATCCTACCAGAGATCCGCCAAACAGCTTTAGCCATCGTGGGTTTCTACTTTGGCTCATCCCAAGTCAAATAACCAACAAGATTATGCCACAAGGAAAAGGAACATACGGAAGTAAAGTCGGTCGCCCAGCAGGAAAGGGCAAAGCAATGCCCAAACGGAAGAAGTGCTAATGCCTGACAAGTCCAAGATGAAGTGCAACGTACCCCGCCGTGAAGTACAAGGCGGTAAGAAGTCCGTTGTGAAAGCTTGCCAAGGAGGGAAGGAAAAGATCGTACGATTTGGAGATGCTAATATGAGCATCAAGAAAAGTACACCTGCTAGAAAGAAAAGCTACTGCGCTCGTAGCGGTGGCATCAAGGGTACGACTAATAAACTATCAGCTAATTACTGGAGCCGTAAGGCTTGGGATTGCTAACAACCAGAGGAATAATACTTGTCACGCTATAGCACATACGGAAGTAAAGATGACCCCATCCAGGATGATATGGATGCAGGGTTCATTGGGTTTAATAACTATAGCCGACCTGATCAGCTTACCTCGGGTATGCTTGCCTCTAGTTCAAATGGACGCATAGGCAAGAACGGAGAGTGGCAGGTACGAAAGGGTATCAATGTAATTAAAGCACCCTTTGCTTCTGGCGACGATGTACTGCGTCTTCCTACTAATGCAGAGACTCTGGTAGATCCTACTGTAGTTGCCCTACTGCCTACTACGATTCGGTCCGCTAGTTTGGTTAGCAATGAAGTGCTAATTGTTATCGATGACCCATCGGTAAACCCAGACTTAGTTCCAGGTCACGTCTTTGTTGCAGGTGATAAAATCTACGTAGAGAACGTAGTAAGTACTACAACTGACCCCAATGGCCTGCATACAATCACGGACGTAACTGACAATGGTGCTACGATTACAATCAAGTACGCCTTGACTGGAGCCGATGAAACCTATGCAGTTGCACTTACCTTACCTTTTAACTTAGATGACGGAGGGGTAGAGCCGCAACTTACAGTACTCACTGAGTCCCCTGTAATTGGTTTTAATATGGTCTTCGATCAGGGGGCTGTTTCAGCCGTGTACTCAAGTACAACCTTTAGCGACCCTAATCAGGACAACAATCAGTTCATTGTCTTGGCATCCAATATTAGTGCAGTAGCTACTGACTTAAATAATACTAGCGTATCCATTACAATGGGCTATCCATTGAATGAAAACGTACCACCTGCAAGCAGTATGCTTCAGGCATTTAACAAACTCTTTATCTTCCGTGACGGACAGACTGCACTAGAGAACGACAACTTCTTTAGTCCTATTGCCATTACGGCAGCAAGTACTCTTGCTGGATCAGAGGTAGTCACGGTAAGTAGTACCTTACCTCACAACCTAGCTATAGGCGATGCAGTTACAATTTCTGGACTTACTAACTTTGTTGTAGGCGAGGACCCCAATGGAACTTGGGTTGTTAATACAGTACCTGATTCTACTAGTTTTACGTATGACCTTCCAGCTGCTTTTCAAGCAGCAGCTATCTATACGGTCAGCGCACTGTCACTTATATCTCCAGGGTTTAAACTGGTTGCCAGTGGAGAGTACAGTCAGCCTAAACAACTTTCTCCTAGTAGATTAGACATTACGGACGGCAAGGCCGTTGCTACATTTACTAATGCAGACGCAATGAATGGAATAAGAATTGGAGATACCATTGAAATTGAAGCAATTGGAAATTCCCCACTGGTAATAGGAGAAGATTATATAATTGCTGAAAGGACGGAGTCCCCAGCTACGCTGTCTTTTTATGTTCAGCACGAAGATACTTTAAACGCTCAGGGTGTTATATTTCAACAGCTCGTATCTCAGGGCCTTGGGTTCTCTCATATGCCTGCACCAGAGTACGCAGCATATCACCAGCGTAGGCTGGTAATGCCCTTCAAGTACAGCGTAGAAGATGCAGTTGATACCTTCACGTACCGCAAGATCCTAGACGAAGTAATTATTTCTGACATCTTGGACTCGGATACCTACGACCAGATCTACGGTCAGTATAGGTTTAATGCAGGTACAGCGGACTTTAACGTAGCTCTGCATTCTTTCTCGGATGACAAGCTATTAGTATTTAACCGTAACAGCGTTCACCTAGTAGGCGGAGCAGGGGCTAATGCAACGGTGCAGTTAATTACGAACGAAGTAGGGTGCGTAGCGAGACAGAGTATCGTGCAGGTAGGAAACAATATTTTGTTTCTGTCGGACAACGGTGTATACGGTGCTAACTTCCAGGACCTGTACAATCTGCGTGGCAACGAAGTGCCACTAAGCTCAAGCATTAACCCAACTATACAGCGGATTAACAGAGACGTATGGGACAAGAGCGTAGGAGTATACTTTGATAATAGATACTACTTAGCTGTCCCTCTGGATGGCAGCCAAGTCAACAACGCTATCTTAATTTTTAACTTTATTAACAAGCAGTGGGAGAGTATTGACACTACTGCTGCGGCTGACTGGAACATTGCTAACTTAATTGTTGCTGGTAAAAAGTCCGACCGTGCAGTATATGCGATCAACACACTTGGCGGGTTGCACAGGCTTGATGCCCGTGTAGGTGCATCGGACTTACTTTCTACTGAGATACCCGTACAGGGTCAGGAGGCTAGCGTACCGTATGATATACCAGCTGCAGTTACCACTAGGCAGTTCACAATGGGGACTATGAACCGTAAGCGTTGGAACAACTTTGAGCTGCACGTGCAGTCATCTGTGGATAATGAGTCCGACCTGAGCATTAGCGCAGAGCTAGAAAACATTGACGCAGTTGTAGAACTTGGTACACTAAACGAATTAAACTCAGGTACTAACCTAGCTATTGACGAGGATGTTTCCGTACGTGGTAGAATAGGTAACAAGCGAGCATACGGAATGCAAGTCACCCTCAATAATACAGTTGGCCGCCCTCGATTCAGAGGAATTAAAGTTGGTGCAGCTGAAGCATTTAGATCAACAAATACAGCAATATAAGATATGGCTACAATTACAATTACCCCAGGAAACTCATTTACCCCTAATCAAACGGTAACCTCTACTAGGCTCAATGACCTTGGCTCGCCTACGGCGGCCTTGACTGCTGCCTCTATTGGCACGGCTGACATTGCGGACGATGCTATTACTTCTGCACTTATTGCAGATGATGCAATTACTACTGCATCAATCGCTGACGATGCTGTAACTACTGCATCAATCGCTGACGATGCTGTAACTACTGCATTAATCGCAGACGATGCAATTACTACTGCACTTATTGCTGATGATGCTGTTACTTCAGCTTTGATTGCTGATGATGCTGTAACTACACCTGCTATCCTAGATGCCAACGTAACCTTTGCTAAACTTACGGATGTTATCGATAGCGATACAATGACTGGTGCTAGTGCTACTACATTGGCTACATCGGAAAGCATTAAGGCTTATGTAGATGGTGAAATCACTAGCAACGGCATAACTCAAACTACTGGAACTGCTCCTTACTATGGTTGTAGGGCTTTTGCATCTTATAACGGATCTACTCAAGTACTGAACAATGGAGCAAACATTGCCAGTGTAACTAGAAATTCAGTTGGTAAGTATACGTTTAATTTTGATGTAGATATGCCCGATGTAAACTACAGCCTAGTTGTAGGTGGTACATTTTTTGGTCAAGTTAATAATGCCTTTATATCAGCATTTCAAACTACCAGTAAAACAACTTCCAGTTTTCAAATACAAGCCGCTGGCGGTGGGCCATCAAGTTCTACTTTTATAGATCAGCCAACTGTAGACGTTGCAGTCTTTCGCTAATGAACCCCCTCCTTCAATCAGCTTAACAATTTAAATTATGCCCATTATAAATAAAGGAACAGCGTTCTCCAACGGAGAACAACTTACGGCTGACAAGATCAACAACCTGTTGGACCTAGCTACGTTTAACCAGTCAGCTACTGACAGTGCTTCGACTACAGTTAATTCTGCTAGTCAGATTATAGTAAGGGACAGCGGCGTTACTACCGCCAAGCTGGCTACTGATGCTGTAGAGACAGCTAAGATTAAAGATGCCAATGTGACTACAGCTAAGATCCTGGATGCTAATGTAACCTTCGCAAAGCTTGCTGATGTCATCGACGATGATACAATGGCTACGGCTACCGATACTACATTGGCTACCTCCGAAAGCATCAAGGCTTATGTAGACAGTATAAGCTACACTCCAAACATTGTCCAAGCTGTTAAAACAGATACGTTTGTGCAATTAAATCCCCAAGGTGCGTGGTTTGATATTCCTGACCTTTCGCTTTCAATTACCCCGACTTCATCTAGCTCCAACGTCTTGATTAGTGCAGATGTTTTATCTACTGCTGACAATAACAACTACCCAACTCGCTTCAGGTTTGTCCGTGATGGTGTTGCAATTGCCCTTGGTGATGCTGATGGAACTATACAGCAGTGTTCCTTTACGGGCAGTCCCCTCGGTCCCTACGCCCCTTGCTCGGGGGGGATGTCTTACCTTGACTCGACAGCAGTAGTTGCTGGAACGCCAGTTGTATATAAAATTCAGGTCAGTAATTTTAGCACTGTAGGTATTTATATCAATCGGGGAACTTCAACTACCACCACTAACCAAGCTGGACGAGCAATCTCTACCTTAATAGCAACCGAAATTCCACAGTAATTAATGAACCCTCTTCTTCAATCAGTACAGCTAGCGTTGCAAAACGCTACGCAAAAGGAAGCCCTTGTCTACATCGATAAGGTAGTGGACTTCTGTATTGAAAAGGAGAACGGCAAGGTACTGGACGGATGGCCCCGTGACTTAATACAACTGCTTGTATCCTACCATATGGCTAAGGATACCTTTATTGCAGAGCAGGACACAGAGGGTAATATCTCAGGGGTCTTTATGTGGTATAATTGCGATGAAGACGATGACTGGTTCTTTATTCAGAACTGGACACCAGACCGAGAAGACGGGGATGCTATATTCTTGGCCTTTATCTTTGCAGAAAACAATACAGCATTTAAGGGGATTACACGTCAATTTATTGCTATGTGCCCTGAATTTGCGGAAAAGAAATTAATAAGCATCAGACAAAAGAAAGGCATCCCTACTCGGGTGTCGTACAGTTCTAATTTATTCAACAAAATCTTAAACATATAATATTATGGGAGGCGGAAAAGGAGGATCACCAAAAGCACCAGCACCAATTGACCCAGGTAAGTCAATGGGTGAATACTTATTTGGTAAGGGCTTTAGTGGTCAATACCAAGGCATCACGGACCCTCGATTGCAGGATCGTCTGATTGCTTCGGAGGGTAGATACCGTCCGCAGTACACTGCCCTAGAGCTGGCTGACATCAACACGATGGCTTACGGCACTCAAGGCGGAAAAGATAGTGCACAATATAAGAGGCTAGAAGCTGAACTTGCAGGTCTTAAGGCTGGTCAAGAAGTTTCAGCTGGAACTCGTGCACAACGAACTGCCGAACTTGAGAAGCAAGCGGCGAAAATGTTTCCAAGTAAGGAAAAAGGGAGGTCGAGTAAAGGCGGTAGAGGTAGACGTGGAGGTTCAAAAGGAATTGACCCAGCTATAGCACAGCGAGAGGCATTTATTAATGCTTCACTTGGCACAGGAGTGGAGGACCGTGCAGCTAGGATCGGACAAATTGAATCTCAATTATCCCAGATGGAGACTGCTCCAGGACAGGCTGGCTTATTCGATATGCTCGAAGATCAGTCAACTCGTGCAGGCAAGTTACAGCGTGAGCAGTTGCAGTTGCAACGTGAGTCAGATGTAGGAGCACTAAAGGAGTTTGCTCCTCAAGTAGTAGAAGCTTACCGTTCAGCTGACCCTTACAGCACAGGACTTGCGGAACAGGCAACAGATCGAGCACAACTCCAGGCCGCAAGTGCAGCAGAGCAACAGCTGCAAGCAATGGGTATGTCCTTGTCGGATTTATCTCCTACTGAACAGGAAGCATTACTTTCTCAGCGGGGTATGGAGTTTGCTGCATCTACAGGCGAACTTACTCCACTTGAGGTTCGCAGAGCGCAGCAGTCAGCAAGGCAAGCCTCCGCCTCTCGTGGTCGTGGAATGGATCAAAGTGCTTTATACGGAGAAATGCAGTCCCGTATGGCCCAGGAAATGGACAAACAGGGACGTGAGATTGCTATGGGTTCACAGTTGTTGGGACAACAAGCTGGGTTGCGTGGTTCTCGTCTTGGTCAGGGAGCAGGAATGCTTACTAGTAGCGAAGCACTTGCTGCACAACGCAGAGGTGAATACGGACAGAATTTACAGCAGGCGTTCGGTATGAACCGTCAGCTTGCAGGTGACGTAGGTATGACTATCTTAGGTCGCCCCTCTTCTGCTATTGGCCTTGGTGGTCAAATGCTAGGACAGGCACAGCAAGGCGCAGCAGGCCCTATGGGGCCTCAGTTGTTCGACCCTAATGTAGGTATCAATATGGCCTTGCAACAGCGAGGACAGGACGTTACGTTCCAAGGGATGCAGGCTCAGGCTAAGGCAGCTGGGCAGGCAGGTATGATGAGTGGAATCGGTTCAATTGCAGGTGGATTCTTAGGCAAATAGGAGGATAATATATTATGGCATTTCAAGCAGGAACACAGATTCGCCCAGAGCTGGGCAACGCAGACTTCAGCGGCTTTGCAAGAGCCGCAGAGATACGAGGTGCAGCAATGGCTGACCTTGGTTCAAAGATCGGTTCTGTCATTGAGGACTACAAGAAAGACAAGGAAGATAAGATCCAGAAGGATAACTTTGCGGCTGCGCTAATGCCTTACGCTACAAAAATGACTGGCGGAGATGCAGCAGAAGCGAAAAAGATTGTTAATCTTTTTGCTAGTAAACCTGAAAATGCTGCTGTTGTTATGCAATTTATGCAGCTTGGGCAAGAGCAGGAAAGGGCCGCACAAAAGCAACAGATCCTAGAAGGTGTAGGTGCAGGAACCTATTCGGCGCAAGAAGCATTTGCAATGGGTGTCTCTCCAGAGGAGATCAAAGCTTATACAGGTGTAACTGAAGGACAAACCGCAAAGCAGTTTACCGAGTCGGTAACTCTAGCTGCAGAGTCAGTCAATGGCACCTATGATCCAGCTCAACGAGCAATTGTGGTGGATGAAAGTATGATCCCTTTCTATGGAGAGAAATCTATTCCACTTTCAGACCCTATGTTTGAGCCTTACTTTGCAACGGCCAAGGGTCGGACTATGACTGGAAGGGGTTTCGATGTTCTTGGTACCTATGATTCCCCTCCTGTAGCGCAAGAAGAATACGTGCCAAATGCACCAGTAAGTTTACCCGAAGCACAGAGTTCGCCTTCAAACATCGGAAGTTCCTTATCAAGTATTTCTGGTATGGATCGTCCAGATGCAGCAACCTCAATCCTTCAAAGTGCAGAGTCTCCAATGTTTGTTGAGCCTACACTTAATGCTTCTGATGTTGCTTCAGGTGCAGTGTCAAAAATGTCAGACTTTTTTAAACGCAAGCTAAAAGAAAATGAAGCAATGCGTCAGTCAACATACGGTCTTTAAACCTGCACCCTAAATAAATTATATGGCAGTAAGCATAGTACGAGGTCCTGATGGTCGCCAACACGAAGTGCAGCACCCTGAAGGGATTGCATCTTCTCAAATTGTAAAGTATGCCCAGCAACAAATAGCCTCTGCATCCAATGCAGAAGACGCATTCGTTGTAGACGTAGGTAAGGGTTTGTTTGCAGGTGGATCTCAGGCGGCTGTTAGTTCAGCCGCTGGTGTTACTCAGTGGATGGGGCAGTCCTTTGGTAGCGATAGCTTATTGCAGGCCGCAGAGGATATGCGGCAGTACGGTCAAGGTATAGCCGAAGACATCGGACTAGACGAGGACTTCCGTCAGTCATTTTTTGGTCAGGTAGTACAAGGCCTAGGCCAGGTACCCGTTACTATTGGTGCAGGTGCAGCGGGTCTTGCTTTAGCTGGGCCAGCAGGTATGATAGGTGCAGCTGCCATCACTACAGGTGGCCAGATGTCGTCAGAGTTCCTCACTGATATGGAGGGAACCCTGGGTAAGGGTTACACCGAGTTTAACCCAGAGGAAAAAGCCAATGCCTTGACTGGTATGCTTGCACAGACTGCACTGGGTACTGCACTTGAAACAGTTGCTGTTGGTAAAGCATTGAAGCCATTGCTTCGCAAGCTTGAGACTACAGGTGTATCTGGCAAGGCACTAAAGAAAGCAATCGGCAAGGACAAAAATGCACTACGTGAAGTCGTGGAAGCTGCAGGTGCAGAGGGTTTAACTGAAGCAGCTCAAGGGCAGTCGCTAGATACTCTAGCTTCTATGCTTTACGACGAAGATCGTGAACTCATTACGATGGATACGCTTAAACGCCGTGCAATGGAGTTCGGCGTAGGTGCAGTAGTTGGTGGTACAATCAGCGGGGGAGTACAAGTTATTGGAGGTGCACCAAGTGCACCATCAGGCGGAACAAAAGCAGACCTAAAGAAACCAGTTCAAGAAAGATCAGAGCTTACTATCCCCGATGCGGTTACAGTAACT
>Ga0265309_10001209_pt1 | contig 11215 bp, 10 predicted proteins | sample Helome_FD_192492 | JGI IMG/M metagenome (GOLD analysis project Ga0265309, IMG submission 192492) | Marine sediment microbial communities from subtidal zone of North Sea - Hel_20160524 (Illumina Assembly) | ecosystem: Environmental > Aquatic > Marine > Subtidal zone > Sediment ...
GCCGGCGAGGCGTTGCGCAGGTCCACCAGGGATGCGCGTATCTTGAGCACGTCATCTGCCGGTCGCTCTACGACGGTGTAGCTCTCGATCTGCGCAGCGAACGCACTCCTGAACGCTTCTCTGACACGGGCGAGGTCGGCGTCGCCCGGCGCACTGGCGGTCGGGTAGAAGATGCCCATCTCCTCGATCAGCAATCGCCGGTACTGACTGAAATCCACACCGGCAGCCACATAGGCAATATCCACGTTTCGATTCTGCACCGGACGAAAGCTTTCATAGGTCACCGTGGTGCAGCCGGCGCCGAGCAGCATGGTACAGAGGGCGATGGCCGCCCGAAAATAGTACGTGGCGCTCGCAGCGCGGCTGCCAGGATGCACTCGCATAGGCAGTTACTCTCCCGGGTCGGACCGGATGGAATTGGCCCGCGCAGTTTTGATCAACCTGCCGATGCCCTCTTCACCCCACATCGTCAATGTAGCCGACATCGGATTGTGGTCGGAAGTTTCGACAACTTCGGTATCGGCGATCACCGGCGACAGTCCGCGCACATACACATGATCCAGGATACGGCCGAAAACACGGGTACGCCTGTCGTTTCCATGATCGCCGAAACTCACCGATTCAAGGCCGAGCGCCAATGCCACATCCTCGACGATCTGTTGCCGTTTCCTGCGCCAGGTATTGAAGTCGCCGGACAGGATGATTGGCCCGCTATGTTCGCTCAATGCGGCGCGTACCTGTTCGAACTGGTCACGGTAGGCACCCGTCCCCATCGAAAAATTCACTGCGTGAATATTGACTACAACGAGCGTCTCATCGGTCGAACTCAGGCCGTACTCGGTGATACTGGTTGCCTTCGGCGTACGCAAGAGCGGCTCCATGCTGACAAAACTGCATTGCGTCAGCGGCCTGGTTCGGCTCAGGGTCATAACCCCGGTAATTTCACCGTCCAGCATGTATCCGGGGGCGAACGACCAGTGTTTGCTGCTATCGAGTTCGTTGATGGTCTCGTGACGCAGCGATGCCTCCTGGACCAGGACCAGGTCTGTCTCGTTACCCAGTGTGACGAGGTATTCGCCCGAATTTTCGTGGCGCCGCTTCTGGATGTTCCAGTTGACCAGCCGAATGTTGCCCGCATCGAGCTCCGGTCCTCTGAGCACCTTGGGCACCGCGAGCGACTCGCGGCAGGCCGCCACACCGTATTCGGTCGGCACACCGAAAACCTCTGCGTTCACCGCCACCTGAGACAGGAGTTCGTCGGGCTGGTGGGCGCAGGAACTGAGCAGGAACGCAGCCAGGGTCGCAATGGCACTGTTCGGCCATCGTCGGCCACGTTTTCTGTCAGAGTTCACGTGCATAATATAGGGACGTTCCGGTGCCGGTGTTACAGTCTACAAAGTGCGCCTGGCCGGGGCCATATCCATATCCGCCAGAATGTGGTCCGTGGGCCCGGACCCGGCATTTCGCATTATTCCCGGGCCTTGCCGAATCGGCGACGATCGCGAATTATACCGGCAAACCGACGGCAGATTCGCCCTTTGTTGATCGTCAGCGCCGAGCCAGGTGGAACAGTATCAGCCCGACGATTGTCCAGGCCATCACCAGCGACCACTCCGCAGGCCAGGCAAGCGCAGCGGGACTACCCGGCAAATACAGGACCATCAGCGCCAGCGACGATAGCAGCGCCAGCACGCCGATGAATCGGCCCCCCGGTGCCCGATACGGCCGCGGCATCCGTGGCTCCGCTTTGCGCAATACGAGGAAGGCGCTGGCGACAAAAGCGTAGGCAAGTACAATTCCCAGGCCCCCTGCATTCACCAGCCATATCAATGCAGGACGACCGAAGAATGGCGCACATACGGAAAGCGCACCGATCAGCATCAATGCCCTGTGAGGGGTGTTGAAACGCGGGTGCAGAACGGCCAGCGATGCCGGCAACTGGCCGGCCCGTGCCATAGCATACAGGGCGCGACTGCCGCCGATCAGGAAGGCATTCCAGCTCGTGAGTATGCCGCCAATTCCGCCCAGTACCAGCAGTCTGCCGGCCCAGCTGCCGCCGAGTACCGCCGCCGCCGCATCCGCCGATGCGAGTTCCGAAGCTGCACGCGCAGTGGCTGGGAGGGCTGCCGATACGGCGCAGATGATCAACGCGTACCAGGCGACAGCCATCAGAATCGACAGCATCAACAGCCGGCCGATGTCCGCAGACGGGATATCGAGCTCTTCGGCCGATTGCGGAATCACGTCGAATCCGACCAGCATGAACGGCACCATGATCAACACCGCGAGCAGTCCGTTCGAACCCTGGTCAAACAGCGGCCGCATGTGCGCCGTATCACCGGCGACCAGGGCGCCGGCCGCAAGCAGCGTTCCAGCGAGCACGATAAGCGTGGTCGCCAGCCACTGCAGTTTTGCCGCCGTGCGGATACCGATGACGTTTACTGCGGTCATCGACAGTGCGGCGACGATGCCTAACGCGAGCCAGCTTGCCTTGACCTGCCAGCCGGCGACGATCCAGAGATCGCCGCGAGAGAAACCGGGCAGCAGATAGTCCACCACGGTCGGCAGCGCGACCGCCTCGAAGGCCACCACCGATACGTATCCCAGCAGTATCGACCAGGTGCAGATGAATGAGGCGGTACTGCCAAGGGCCCGCTGTGTATAAACGTGTTCGCCGCCGGCTTTTGGCATGGCCGACGCCAGTTCCGCATAGGTGAAGCTGACGAGATCGACCGCGACGCCGCCGATCAGAAATGCGAGTGCGGCACCGAGGCTGCCGGCGGCGGCAATCCAGTCACCGCTCAGCGCGACCCAGCTCCAGCCAATCATGGCGCCGAAGGCGATCGCGAATCCTTCGCGACGCGTTACAACCCGACTGAGGCGGCCCTCTGGCATGGCTCTTTCCGTTCCTGGCTGCTCGGCCGCCAGTGTCGCAGATTCCGACACCCGTTGCGCCCCGATCCGGCCGTGCTATTTTGCCGGCATGCGCGGTGCTGCAGGGACCGTACCTATGCAGGAACAGATTGATTTTTGGCGACTCGCCGCGGGACTCCTCCAGCAGCATGCAGGATACGAGGCACGATTTTCATTCGTTTCGACATGCCGTGAACGATCGCTTCAATGCCTACTTCGGTCACTTTCGAAGTCCGTTGATCAGTCTGCCCGCGGCTCAGGACTTTGACAACATTCCAGGATCAGCGTAAGGGTAATCCCCGATTACGCCGGCCCGGGAAGGCGCGGATAATATTTCTTGAACAGAGGCGCCAAAAATGAGTAATGCCGTAAGCAAACTGCTGGAAGAGCTTCGCCAGGACCATAGAAACATGGCGAAAATGCTCATTTTGCTGGAACGTGAATCCAACCTGATCTACGACGACGTCAATCCGGATTACGAAATACTGCACGACATTATGCATTACATGACCGTGTATCCGGATGCAGTACATCACCCCAAGGAAGATCGTATTTACGCCGAACTAAAAGTCGTGCGGCCGGACCTTGCAAGCGGCTTCGCGAGGATCACGGTGGATCATCGGGACATCGCGGAACAGGGAATGAAACTGCGCGACGAGCTTGCATCGATTGAGGCGGGCAGCATGGTACTGCGAAAAAAAGTCGTTGCAGATGCGCTGCGCTACGTCAACATGTTGCGCAGCCACATGCAGTGGGAGGAACTCGACCTGTTCCACCGGGTCGAGGAAATGATCGCTGAGGGTCACGACTTTCTCGACGAATCCCTCTTTCGACAAAGCATAGATCCGGTATTCGGCGCGGAAGTTGAACAGCAGTTCGGCAAGCTCTACGAATCGATCGAGCAGACCGTGGTCCAGCACTAGCTGGCGACCGCAGGCCGCCTCAAAAATACCAGGCAATCTGCGCAAACAGCCCGAAATCGGTCGACAGGTATTGACCCTCGATACCGGTTTCAATACCCCCGTATTCCGTGCCCGGCGGCCCGACCGGGATATTCAGCGCACCGAGAAATGTCGTGTTGTCGCTCAGGTTATTCTGCGTGACGACCTGCAGGAGGGCGCTACGGTCCTCTAAATTGACGAAGAGGTTGGGCGTCAGCATCCATAACGGCGTCATTTCCACGCTGAGACCGCCGGCCAGATAGTGGCGACCGAGTGTAAATACCTCGCCTCGCGACAGCCGCTTCAGCAACTCGGGATTTTCTGCCAGGCTCGCGGGATCGTAGCGGCCGTCGCTCTGTCCGAATCCATTGTAATAATATTCGACCAGGCCGCTTACGTTCCTGCCGCGCCAGACCCACGAGTAGCTGAAGTTCGTGACGAACTGTGCCCGGGTCGCCGAGTGCGCATCCGTGACCACCAGGTCCCCGCGCCAGACCGCGCCGCCAATGCTTCGATTTCCACCGATGCCCAGCACCGGGTCGCCAAAACTCCGGGCTATCAGAAGATCGTACTCGGCGTCGCCTGAGATACCGTGATATTTGGCGGCCGTCGTCGCCTGATCCGACTCCACGTGGCCACTCAACAGATCGCGGCGAATCACAAACGCTGCCTGCACATCATGCCCGTTATTCCGCAGATACTGGCCATACAGCATATCGTCGCCGCTCTTGTATTCGGTATCGATCGTTGTCGGATCGAACGGGTTGACGATGTCCAGCGGTGAAAAGAACAGGCCATTGCCCCAGGTGATCGCCTGGCGACCGGCGCGCAATACTGTCCTGTCACCGCTATAGCCAAACCAGAGCCGGTCGAGCCTGTGCAGGGCCGCAAACCTGCCTTCGTCCCGAATGACGTCCGTTAGCTGCATCAGGCGACGATTGTCGTTCGGCAGACGGTCGAACGCGAGGATCAGTTCCGGTGGGAATTGTCGCGTGTATTCGACGCGATCACCATACAGTGCGAACAGCTGATAGTCGGCCTCCGCGGACCACGCTCCACGATCGACCTCCAGACTGAGTCGCAAATCCGATGCCAGATCGATCGATCGCGAACCGCTGAGGTCGTTCAGCAGGCTGTTCGCCGGAAATTTCTGGCCCGTGAAACGAAATTTCGTGTGGCCGCCAAACTGATACGCCGTTTCGCTCGCTAACGCCGTTCCCAACAGCAAAATCGTGACGGGGAACAGGCGACAAGCCAGGCTACGCAGCATTCTGCTCGATGTCGTCGACAACTCTGCCATCGAGCATCCGTATCAGGCGCCTCGCATAGCCCATCACCCGCTGGTCGTGCGTTGCGATAATGAAGGTGGTTTTGTGATGCCTGTTCAACTCGACGAACAGCTCCATGAGAGCATCCGACGTTTTCGAGTCGAGGTTGGCCGTCGGTTCGTCCGCCAGTACCAGGGCCGGTCGGGACACGATAGCCCGCGCGACCGCGACCCGTTGCTGCTGCCCACCCGACATTTCCGCAGGACGTCGATCCTCAAGCCCGGCAAGGCCGACTTCCGTCAGTATATCCGTCGATTTCCCGCGCCGTAACGCAGCCGGCAGTCCCTGTACCTGCATGACAAATTCGACGTTCTCCCGCGCTGTGAGTACCGGGATCAGGTTGTAGGCCTGAAACACGAAACCGATTTTCCGCAGACGCAGCTCTGCGAGCTGGCCCTTGCTCATGTTATCGATCCGCTGTCCGGCGATCCACACTTCTCCCGAGTCCGGAATGTCCAGCCCGCCGATTGCATTCAGCAGGGTCGTTTTACCACCACCCGACGGCGCCGACAGGCAGACGAAGCCGCCCTCTTTTATCTCGACGCTGACGTGATCCAGCGCCTTGATGTCCTGGTCACCCTGTCTGTAGGTCTTGCACAGATCGATACAGCGAACAGCAGTCATTGGTACACCTTGGTGATAGCCTCAATGGGTTCATAGCGGGACGCCCGCCAGGCGGGTGACAGGCTGGCGAGAAAGCCCAGTACCAGCACAACGACGTTGGCCAGCAGTACATCGGGCAGTTCAAGCTGCGGGTACAACACGCTCGCGGCGCCGAACATCTCCATGCCTTCCGCGACCGCCGATATATCGATGCCGTCTCGCAGCGGCACGACCGTGGCCCAGGCCCCTAAATTACCGATCAGCAGACCAATTGCGAGCAACAGCAGAGACTCGACGAGGATCTGCGAAAGAATGGACGAAGGCCGCATACCCAGCGCGAGCATCAATCCAATCTCGCGCACCCGTTCGAATACGGCCATCACCAGCGTATTGACCAGGCCGAACGACAGCGCGAGAAAGACCACGATCATCCAGACCAGTACGAATCCATCCATGACGCTCAGCATCGAACCGAGGTAGGCGTCCAGTTCGGTCCACGGGAGTACCTCGACGCCGGTCCCGGCAAGCTCTTTAACTTCGCGGAGCAGCGGCCCGACATTACGATAGTCCCCACCCAGCACCGCCACTTCGTTGATTCGATTCGGGACGCGCAGCATTTTCTGCGCGGTCTCCTTGCCCGCGAAGACCATCGTCTCTTCGTAACTTTCGAGCTTCGCGTCGAATACGCCGACGACCCTGAAGCCGCGGTCCGCAATCTCGTTCTGCGGATCCTGACTCATCAGCACGATGCGCTTGCCAAGCTCCGTCTCCAGCGTCTCGGCGAGCTTGCTGCCGATAACGACGCCGGTGTCGTCAACACCGTCGAGAAACCGGCCCTCGACGATGTCATCGGCGACGAACGTCATGCCGCGCTCGCGCGCCGGGTCGATGCCGAACAGGATAACGCCGCGCGAATCTCTCTCGCTCGTGATGACCGCCGGCACTTTGATTCTGCCGGACCAGACATCAAATCCTGCCGCGTCGAAGCGTTCTGTGACGGCACTGTCCGACTGTGGCAGGAGTTTATTGATACCCGGGTCGTCGCGAAAATCGGGATGGTGCACCTGTACGTGGCCGGGCAGGCTTGCGATGCCGTCGCGGACCATCTCGTTGACCATGCCGCGCATCAGCGCGGTCATGAAGATCATCGCCCACACACCGATACTGACGGCCGCTATCATGATGATGGTGCGCCGGTGATTGCGCCACAGGTTGCGCCAGGCCAGGGTCGCGCTGATCCGCAAAGTGTGCATCAGGCGGCCCTCATCGCAGCCACCGGCTCCAGCCAGTGCAGGCGCAATGCCGGGTAAATCGACGACAAAAGGGAGAAAACCAGCACGACGGTCGGGCCGAGCAACAGGGTGAGCAGCGTCGGCTGCGGATAGAAGCGCGCGGGCAGATTGAAATTTGCGGCCATGTCCTCCATGCCGGGATAGGCGAATCCGTAGTATGAGAACCAGAGCGTGACCAGACCACCGATCAGGGCACCCAGCACAAGTCCTATCAGCCCCATCAGTGACGTCTCGAGCACGACCAGCCGGCCGAGCCGGCCTGGCGTCAGGCCGAGCGACATGACGATGCCGAACTCCCGGGTGCGCTCGAGTACTGACATCAACTGGGTGTTGAGCACGCTGAATGCCACCAGGATGACCAGTACCCCATACATGAAAAACGCGCCACCGAGGTCTGCCTGGATCGCCTGTTTGAGGCCGGGTTGAAGCGCATTCCAGTCATGCACCACCAGCGATTCGCCATCTGGCAGCAATTGCTCGACCCGCTGACGGACGCCGTCCACCAGTGACAGATCGGCAGTGGCAACGACGACCTGATGCCCTGCGCCTTCCATCGCGAACACTTCCTGGAAATAGCCGAGCGGCATTTCGGCGATGCTGCGATCGAGATCTATAACGCCGCTCTCGAAAATACCGACGACCGTTACGATTGCGGCCGCAAAGGAACCGTCACGACCGCTACCGATCAGGGTCAGCTCGTCGCCGACGCCGACCCTCAGGTTGCGTGCCAGCACTCTGCCAATAACGATTTCGGCGGCTTGCGATTCCCCCAGGAACCGCCCTTCGGCGGTCAGTCCGGGGATGCTGGAGACCGCCGGCTCAAACGCGGGCTCGACCCCGAAAATCTGGATGCCGTAACTGCGGTCCTCGCTGGACGCCAGCGCAAATGCCGAGCCGCGAGCCGCGACTGTCTGCGATCCGAGATCGACACGGATCGTCGCGGCCAGACCGGTAACGTCCGGCACGACCTGGCGCATCTTCTGATCGTCTTTGTAACCGGGCGCCTGTACCTGCATGTGTCCGGTGAACGCGCGTAGCGTATTGTCGATCATGAGCCCGTACATGCCGAACTGCAGCGATATCATGAATACCAGCAGCACATTCGAAAACACCATGGCGCCGGCAGTCAGCCATGTGCGCCGGGGCTGACGCCAGATATTTCGCCACGCCAGTCGCAGTATGATGTTCACCGCCGGGCCAACTAGTTGCGCGGGTTGCGCAGGTTGGACAACGTGAACACATTGTCGCTCAGCTCGATGTCATATTCGATGGCATCCATTCTGACTTCCGTCCATTCCTCCGGCGTCTCGACTTTCGACATGCGCTGCCGGATCGCGACCGCGCGACCGCCCATTTCTCCGATCTGAAGCGAGTTCAGCGTCTTCACGAGATCCCCGTCCTGATCAAAAAACCGATGCTCGACAAGGACGTAGTCGTCGCGAATCTTCAAAACCTCCTTGCCCCAGACCACCGCAGCCTCTTCATGCGGCACCGACTCGATTTCATAAACCATATGACCGTCGGCTTCTGTCTCGCCGAGCAGCTCGTGCTCGTACTGATCGACGATATCGTCGGCACGCGAAATGTCCTTATTGGAGAAATCCGAACCCATCCAGCTTTGTCCCATCATTGACGATGGCACCTTGATCACCCGATTGACCTTCGGCGAAAAACTCCACATGTTGTTGTTGTCCATCAAGGTGCCGTTGCCACGATCCTTACGTGGTTCGGTTACCCGGATCAGCGAGCGCTTGTCGCCCTCGGTCCACGCGCGCATCGACATGCTGCGTTCCCAGTTCGCGCGATGAATAGTCATGGTCAATTCGCCGTATGAGGAGGCGCCGCGCCAGTGATCGATTGCTCCCTTGACGATTGATTGCGCATCCTCTTCGGCCGCCGCCTGCAATAGCGGCAGGAACGAAATCAACATAAGCTTAAGCAAGCAATATTTCGTATTCAAAGCGCTGAACTTCCGTTGATGTTGTGTACTAGTCGGGCGATGCCGTCTCGCGCATGCCACTTTCCGACATCGGGCCGACTTCCCCGCCGAGCGGCCAGATTATCAGGGTACGTACGCCGTCCGGTGAGTTCGTTTTGTGAACCACCCGGTCACGCGCGCGAACGACACCAATCATGCCGGGCTTGAGAATGTGCGATTGACCGTTGACGATATGATCGAGCTCGCCCTCGATGACATAGATGATCTCGAGTTCGTGCGGATGCGGCGAACCCTGCCAGCCCGGCGGGAACCAGATTTCCGCAATCTCCGCGCCCCGGCTGCCGAGATTGGCTTCCTCGATCAGCACTTTGATGATGCCGGGACCGGCGTCCGTGTCCCATTCGAACTGTCTCGTGCCCGTCGAGACGATGTCGTAGGATTCGTAGGCGGCGGGGTCGTGCGATTCAGGCGCCTCGCAGGCGGCGCAAAAAATACCCGCCGCAATTGATGCGATGATTACTGTCGGTCGTCTGCTCATGCTGGAGTCCTCCGAAACAGGTTGAGCGCTACTCGCCGATCGGCTGCCCCCTGGCAACCGCGTTCATTTGCCGCAGCAGGCGTTGCCGGAACGCGTCGTCGCGCGAGACCAGCCCCGGTCTGAACGCGGACACCGCATGCAACCCTTCCAAAGTCGATACCAACACCAGCGCTCGTAATTCGATTTCGGATTCCGGAACACCCGGATTCAGCGGCCGAACGCGCGACAGAGTCTCCTTCAGAAACATTTCGTAGATCTCATCGCGCAGACGCGCGACGGTCTCATTCACCTCCGCGAATGCCAGTACCTGGGAGAAAAAAATTCGCATTTCCCGATCGAGGTATTCGTCAATCCAGCGGAGCACGAATTCATCGAACAGCGCCTGCGGATCGTCCGGGTCGGCCCGTAACGATCCGTAGTGTTTGCGGTAGTACTCTTTGTATTCGTAGTCGATCACCGCCCGCCACAGCGACTCACGGGTTGGAAAATAGTAGCTGACGTTGCCGTGGCTGATATCGAGTCGCGCCGCAATCCTGCGCTTGGTCAGCGCCGTAAAACCTTCTTCAAGCAGAATACTGACACCCGCCTGCACGATCTCGGCGATTCGCCGGGCCCCCTTCCTGGTGACGTCGAGATGCCGGGCCAGGTGCTGCCGTTTCTCGCTCACGTCACGACAGTCCGGTGATCGGTGTTGCTGGCCTGCATGCCTGTTACTCGCGCTCAAAGGCGATCTCGCCGCCAACCACCGTCATCAGAATACGCCCGTTCAGGATGTCCGCCGGGCTCTCGTCCGCGAGCAGGAACGGATCGATGTCCATCACCGTCAGATCCGCCCAGCGTCCCTTCTCGATAACCCCCGTATCGTCCTCGCGAAAACTCGCAAACGCGGACCAGTTGGTGTACGCCCGGACGGCCTCGTCGGCATTGACTGCCTGCTCGGCATACCAGCCCCCCTCCGGCTGCAGATCCTTGTCCTGGCGAGTGATCGCCGAGTGCAATCCATAGAAGATGCTGTGGTCGGAGGCCGGGTTATCCGCATTGAAGGTCAGCACGGCATTCGTCTCGCGCAGCGAGCGCCACGCGTAGGCCCCGTTTATACGCTCGGTTCCCAGTCGCTCCTCTGCCCAGGTCTTGTCCTCCACCGCGTGCGGAGGCTCCATCGAGGCGATGATCCCCAGCTGGCCGAGCCGCGGCAGATGATCAGGGTGAATGACCTGCGCATGTTCGATCCGATGCCGGTTTTCTGCCGTGGCCGGATGTTCGAGGAAGACCCGTTCCAGGATGTTGATCGCTTCACGATTGCCGGCATCGCCTATCGCATGAATCCCGACCTGGAAACCGGCCTTCATGGCCTCGGCAGCGAGCGCCTCGTTGAATCCGTAATCGCCGCCACTCACACCGCGGTGACCCGGCTGATCCGCATAGTCGTACAGCAGTCGGGCACCGCGAGATCCGAGCGCGCCGTCGTAGTAGGCCTTGACCGCACGGGTCACGAGCATGCTGTCATTGTCGCTGTCCGGACCGCGTGATATCCATTCCTCGATCAGCGGTTCGTCGCGCAGCGAAAGCATCGCGTAGACGCGTATCGGCAGCCGGCCGGAGGCTTCCAGTTCCTGCAGGATACTCATCTGTTGCGAATTGAGCCCTGCGTCATGGATGGC
>Ga0265309_10001210_pt1 | contig 11209 bp, 9 predicted proteins | sample Helome_FD_192492 | JGI IMG/M metagenome (GOLD analysis project Ga0265309, IMG submission 192492) | Marine sediment microbial communities from subtidal zone of North Sea - Hel_20160524 (Illumina Assembly) | ecosystem: Environmental > Aquatic > Marine > Subtidal zone > Sediment ...
TCTTCGATTAGCAATATAGCGTAGGCATTCTTTAAACATTGGTGCATTCATACCTAAAACACCACGCGGTAAAGTATCCTCAGCATAGCGGTATTCTAGCTCCACCCCTTTTTGCATTAGCACATTTATTTCATCACGAAATGCTTTTGTCCAAAGATGCGGATTTTCCATCTTTATTTGATTAATCACATCAATACCAAAATTACAGTGCATAGATTCATCACGTAAGATATATTGATACTGTTCTGCTGCACCAGTCATCTTATTTTGTCTTCCTAATGCTAGGATCTGGGTAAAACCTACATAGAAGAACAGTCCTTCCATGATGCAGGCAAATACAATTAAGCTTTTTAATAGTTTTTGATCAGCTTCTGGTGTGCCGGTTTTGAATTGTGGATTGGTTAACGTATCAATAAATGGGATAAGAAATTCATCTTTATCGCGGATTGACTCTATTTCATGGTAGGCATTGAAGATTTCACCCTCGTCTAGCCCAAGAGACTCGACAATATACTGATAAGCATGTGTATGAATTGCTTCTTCAAACGCCTGACGTAAGAGGTATTGACGACATTCTGGGTTAGTAATGTGACGATAGGTTCCCAGTACAATATTATTAGCTGCTAGCGAATCAGCAGTAACAAAAAAACCAAGATTGCGTTTGACTAAACGGCGTTCATCTTCAGTTAATCCATTAGGGTCTTTCCAGAGAGCAATGTCACGACTCATGTTAATTTCTTGTGGCATCCAGTGATTAGCGCAGGCTGAAAGATATTTTTCCCAGGCCCATTTGTATTTAAATGGCACAAGTTGATTAACATCTGACTGACAATTGATAATTTTTTTGTCTTCTACAGCCACACGACGATTGGTGCTGTTACCTACGGATTGTTCGCTATTTTCACTAGTTACAGAGCTGGTAGATTGCAAATTTGGATCAGAAGTTGTTAACACTTGTGCGCTATTTAATGCACCTTCAAGTATTGGGGGTTCCAATTGCGCCTTTTCGTCTTCAAATGTCAGCATACTTTTCTCCTTTTATTCCTTGTGTTCTATTCATTACTGGCAAGACTCACATTCAGAGTCATCAATTGCACAATATTTTAGATCAGTTGCTGGCGCCACATTCATTCCGGCCACACCCCCATCTGCCGGCACTGCATTTAAAGCACCTGTGTTGACTGTAGATTTTTCAGCTGATGTTGCACCTAGTGTACGAAGATAGTAGGTAGTTTTTAGGCCACGTAGCCATGCGAGTTTATAGGTTTCATCCAATTTTTTACCTGAAACACCTGCCATATATATATTGAGTGATTGTGCTTGATCAATCCATTTCTGTCGTCTGGCGGCAGATTCGATTAACCACTGTGGTTCAATTTCAAATGCAGTGGCATAAAGTTTACGAATATCAGCTGGTACTCGATCTATTTTGCTTAAAGTACCATCAAAATACTTAAGATCCGCGATCATTACTTCGTCCCAGAGCCCAAGATTCTTTAAATCTCTTACCAGGGATTTATTTGCTATAGTAAATTCTCCTGATAGATTAGATTTTACATAAAGATTTTGATAGGTTGGTTCGATACTGGCAGATACACCAACAATATTGGAAATAGTCGCAGTCGGCGCAATAGCTAAACAGTTGGAATTGCGCATACCATATTTTTTTATACGGTTTCGTAATTTATCCCATTCTAAAGTAGAAGATTTGTCTATTTCGACATACCCTCCGCGCTCTTCTTTTAAAAGTTCAAGGGAGTCTTGTGGTAGGATTCCCCGATCCCACAGGCTTCCTTGATAGGAAGAATAACATCCACGCTCTTCAGCCATCTCGGTAGAGGCCCAGTAGGCATGGTATGCTATTGTTTCCATTGAACGGTCAGCAAATTCTACTGCGTCCTCAGAAGCGTAGGGAATACGTAACATATGAAGACAGTCCTGAAAGCCCATTATGCCTAGCCCTACCGGACGGTGCCTGAGGTTAGAGTTACGCGCTTTTTCAACAGCATAAAAATTTATATCAATTACATTATCCAGCATACGCATTGCAGTGCTGATAGTTTGTTTGAGTTTGTGCAAGTTTAGCTTTCCGTCTTTGATGTGCGCCACCAAATTGACAGACCCTAGATTACATACCGCTATCTCCTGATCATTTGTATTCAGGGTAATTTCAGTACAAAGGTTAGAACTATGCACGACACCCTCATGACTTTGAGGTGATCGAATATTGCATGGATCTTTGAAAGTAATCCATGGATGCCCAGTTTCAAATAACATACTAAGCATCTTGCGCCACAATTGTTTAGCAGGAATTTTTTTATACAAATCAAATTCACCACGTTCAATCTTTTCCTCATAAGCAAGATAAGACTGCTCAAACTCTTTACCAAACTTTTCATGGAGATCGGGTACGTCTGAAGGCGAGAATAAGGTCCATTCCTTGTCTTCCATTACCCGTTTCATGAGTAAATCTGGAACCCAATTTGCAGTGTTCATGTCATGAGCCCGGCGACGGTCATCACCAGTATTCTTACGCAGCTCAAGAAATTCTTCTATATCTAGGTGCCATGATTCTAGATAAGAGCAAACAGCCCCTTTACGTTTACCTCCCTGATTAACTGCTACTGCAGTATCAGAGACAACTTTTAGAAATGGCACTACACCTTGCGACTTACCGTTGGTTCCTTTGATGTATGAGCCCATTGCCCGTACAGGCGTCCAGTCATTACCTAATCCTCCGGCATATTTAGCAAGCAGAGCATTTTCCTTGATTGATTCAAAAATACCACTAAGATGATCTGGTACTGTTGAGAGGTAACATGAAGATAATTGAGAACGACAAGCACCCGAATTAAATAAGGTCGGTGTTGAGCTCATGAAATAAAACTTTGACAGAATATGGTAAAACTCGATGGCCCGTGCTTCGCGGTCATCCTCATTAAGTGAAAGCCCCATCGCCACACGCATAAAGAACGCTTGTGGCAGCTCAATACGTTGATCTTGCACATGCAAAAAATAGCGGTCATATAAGGTTTGCAGACCAAGGTAATCGAATTTAAGGTCACAGGAGGCATCAAGAGCTTTTGCTAGGCGCTGGAGATCAAACTCTGCTAGACGTACATCTAGCAATTCGGCATCAATACCACGTTTAATAAAACCAGGGAAATAATCTGAATAGCGGGATGCCATTTCTTGCTGAGCTACTTCTTCTCCTAGTACTTCTTGACGAATACTATGTAATAAAAGTCGTGCAGTGACATAACGGTAAGCTGGTTCTTTTTCGATCAGGGCTCGGGCCGAAAGAATGAGCGATTTTCTCACTTCTTCCGCCGGTACTCCATCGTACAGATCTTTTAGTGAGGCATTAAATATCAGTTCACTATTTACAGTATCTCCCAGACCTATACATGAAGCTTCAATCAACGACAGCAGTTGTTCCTTGTCCAAGGGGATTTTTTGGCCATTTACCAATATGTGCAGAATACTGGTTGGTGTTTCTGATGTAGTATTTTCTTTTTCTTTTGCACGCTCTCTGGTCCGTTCTTCTCGGTACAGCACATACGCGCGTGCTACATCATGTTCACCAGAGCGCATCAGAGCAAGTTCAACTTGATCTTGAATATCTTCTATATGAAAAGTTCCACTTACAGGCTGGTGACGGACTAATGCACTAACCACGTCACCGGTCAGGCGGATTACTGCTTCTCGTACTCTGGCAGATGCTGCACTTTGACTACCATTTACAGCAATAAATGCTTTGGTTAGAGCGATCGAAATTTTATTCGGCATAAATGCAACCACTGAACCATTACGACGAATAATTTTATATTGGGAATAACGTGAATCTTGGTAAGGAGAAGCAGAAGAGAGGTCGTAACTAGGCGTTACTGTAGAACTGGTACTGTCTGTTGCAAGTTGCATAATTTGGCTTCTCCCCTATTTGGTTCTACTTTTTTGCGCGGGTAATTTTTATTTTTTCGTCGATCCAACCAATTTTTACATCCAATGACTAACCACTACATATAGTGTTTAATAAAGTAAATTAGAACTAACTCTAGTTGGTTTACCAATTCTAGTTAGTTGAAAAAAAAATGCAAGTGTTTCTTGTATGTTTGTTGTAAAAATATCGCAAAAGTAAAATTTATTGCAATACAGTTTGTTTGGGAATTAGGTAATTTAGTAAGAAAGGTGCTTAACAATAGGAGAGTTGTTTAGAACGCGCCTGGGAAACTGTATTAGTGAATACAGAAACAGGAAGTAGTTTTGTAAGGGTGTGTTTGTACTAAGTCTGGTTACTGGTTACGAGTTAGTTACTCTATCAACTGAGGTAATAATTCTAAGCATAGATAATTATTTTTTCATTTCACCATGTGATGTTGAGTAGTTTGGGCTTGTTTTAGGTTCTTTCTTAGATACATAACTATTTGCCTCATTTTTATCAACGGATCCATCATGATTAGTATCTATTTTATCAAAAATAGCCTCATTATATTTGAGGAACTCTTCTTTACTTACTTTGTTGTCTTTATTTTTGTCCATCAATGACATTCCATATTCACCGCCACTTGTTTTTGCTCCTCCTGGCTTTTTGGATTCTGCTAGATCAGCATAGGCAAGTAGGAGTCCTTTTATGTTTTGGGGCTGAGAGGTAAATGTGCTATCAGCTGCAAAGCTAAGTGAGGCACTGCTAAATGCTATTGCAAAAACAGAACTCAAGGTGATATAGGCAATAGTTTTGTTGTACATAGCGTTCTCCTACAGACAGACGTGAAATAGAAACTATATAACCCATGAATAGGGTATTGGTTGACATAAGTTTTGATATGTAAGTGCTCAATGGCTTTATTACAAAAGAAGTCACCGCCATTGACATAACTCTACTGCTTATTTGCTAGTAATGAGAGAAAGGCGGGCGTAAATACCCGCCATTTTTCCTGCTAGCCCTTCACCGCAGATATTGGGGCACCAAAGTTGATATGAAACGGTGCTCCGCCAATTACTATTGCGGGGAGTGATTTCACTCCCGCTGCCTCAGCAGCTTCAATCTGATCTTTTTGTTCGCCCAGATGGACTTTTTGCACTTCGAAGCGAGCCGGATCCAGAGCCTCAGCTACTTGATGCTCAGCTTCAACGCATACAGGGCAACCAGCGTGGTAGAAAATTGCAGATGTTTTCATAGATAATCTCCAAAAGAATTAAAATAAACGGGTAAATTCACATTCTCAATAAGCAATTCAGCTGTGACCATGTGATCCCATAATTATAATCGATACTGGCGCTCTCATGCCAGCCTAGATGTACCTAATTTACGAATGAATGTAGTGAAATATTTTAATTATCCGGGATAATAAATCAGTTTATTTTATTAATTCCTTTCATCTTCTTTCAGTGATAATGCCAATTTATATAATTGATTTTTATTTTGATAGGTGATATCTGACGTAAGTTTTACTGCCTGTTTTAAAGGCAGCTCTTTTAATAGTAATTTTAGAGTGTGTTGGGCTTGGCTACTAATTTTGGTTTTATCTGGAGCTTCTGCTCCAGATACAATTAGTACAAATTCACCTTTCTGTTGGTTAGTGTCTGTATTTAACCATGTTAGTGCATCACCTAAGGCACAAGTGTGAATGGTTTCGAACAATTTAGTAAGTTCTCTACCTATAGTCAATTTTCGGCTTACTTCCAGTATTTCAGATAAATCTAATGTACATTCTAGAATACGGTGTGGTGCTTCGTAAAATACCAGAGTGTAAGGTAAAGATTTTAATTCTTCTAGTTTGCTTCTTCTTGCACCTCTTGAGGCAGGAAGAAAGCCATAGAATAGGAAATGTGTTGTGGAAATTCCAGCAGCAGATAAGGCGCACAATGCAGCATTGGCGCCTGGGATTGGAACCACGCGATAATTCTTTCCTACCAGACTAACCAAAATTGAACCAGGGTCAGAGATCCCAGGTGTGCCAACATCAGTAATATAGGCAACTGATTTTCCCGCTTCAAGTAAATCTAAAATTTTTTTTGAAGCTTCACGTTCATTGTGTTGGTGCAAAGCTATCATTTTTTTAGTAATTGAATGATGTGCAAGTAAATTTTTGGAGTTGCGTGTATCTTCAGCAGCAATTACATCAACAGCCATAAGTACATCAAGCGCGCGTAGGCTAATATCTCGTAGATTTCCAATCGGAGTGGCAACCACATATAATGTGCTTTTAGGTATCATTTGTAGTTATATATGAGGTTCATGTTAATTTTTAGATATTGATCGTCATACTATACGATAGCTTGACAGCATTTCCCATTCAGCAAGTAAATAATTCCAAGTAATTGTAAATGTCTACCTTTCTTACTGAACTTGAGTCTTTGTTGCCTCCCGACCGGATCTATACAGACCCGGTGGATTGTTACGCCTACGCTTATGATAATAGCCAGAAAATATATCCGCCTGATATGGTGGTATTTCCACTTACCTCCGACGAGATTCAGGCCATAGTTTTACTGTGTAATATATACAAGATTCCACTTACACCACGTGGGCGTGGTACAGGAACCGCGGGGGGGAGTATACCGGAGAAAGGTGGCATAGCGTTGTCTTTAGAGCGCATGTTAGGAATTATTATAGTTGATCCTGCTAATCGTGTAATTGTAACTGAGCCTGGGGTACTCAATCAGACCGTACAAGATACGGTCAGGCCCCATGGTTTTTTTTGGCCACCTGATCCTTCCAGTGCTGCGTATTCTAGTATAGGAGGAAACCTTGCTACATCTGCAGGCGGTCCTCACGCCGTAAAGTACGGAACTACACGTGATCATGTGCTGGGGGTGAAAGCAGTAACAGGTAAGGGCGAGGAAATTAAAACTGGTTGTTATACTACTAAAGGTGTGGTGGGATACGATCTAACAAGGCTTTTGATTGGTTCGGAAGGTACATTGGCAGTAATTACTGAAGCAACGCTTAAACTTACCCCTTTACCACAAGCTATTGGAGGGCTAGTTGCACATTTTCGTGATGCTTCAAGTTGTGCTGAAGCGATAGTATCAATTATGTCTCTTCCCCAGGTTCCTAGTGCACTTGAATTTCTGGACACAGGTTCACTTGATCTTATTCGTAGTCGTTCTCCCAAGATTCTGCCAGATGAGAGTACCGCAATGCTGATGATCGAGGTTGACGGGTCTTCTCGTGAAATTAATGAAACAAGTACTGCAATTCTTGCTGCTTGTCAAAATGAGGGATTATTACAAGCCGAGCGTGTTTCAGACACAGTTAATTTGTGGCAAATGCGTAAAGCATTATCACCATTATTGAGAGATATTGCACCTAAGAAAATTAATGAGGATGTTGTTGTACCAGTTTCTACACTTCCTGAGTTTCTTAATGGGCTAATTAAGATAAGTTCACAGCATCAGATTAGTAATGTTAATTTTGGCCATGCTGGAAACGGAAATATCCATGTAAATTTGTTGGTAGACCCTGATAATACTGAAGAAATGAACCGTGCCGAGAAATGCCTGAATGAAATTTTTGATTTAGTGATTAGTTTCAATGGCACATTATCAGGAGAGCATGGTATTGGAAGAGAGAAACGTGCCTATATTGATAGGGAGATTGATGAAACAACGATAATCTTAATGAAGAGTATTAAGCAGGTATTTGACCCTAACAACATACTAAATCCAGGCAAATTATTTTTGTAAACCTAGAAGAACATTAAGTTCATCGTGATTCATCAAGTTATAGTGACGATAGTCCAACTAAAAGTGTTAGAGAGCTGAAATACCACATAAAACCAATTAAAAGTAAAAGTAATGGTCAACTAATAACGCAGTAAATAAAGCTGTCAGATAAAAGATTGAATAGCGGAAAGTAGTACGTGCTAGTTGATCGCTATAATCGAGATAAATTTTTACTGCATAGTATAAAAATATAGCATCTAAAATTATTGCACTGATAAGATAAATTAATCCACCCATTTGTGTAGCATAGGGCATCAGTGTGACGGCACATAGAATAAAAGTGTAAAGGAGAACATGCAAACGTGTAAATTTATCACCATGTGTTACCGGCAACATCGGCATCCCAACTTTTGCATATTCAAGTTTTCGATAGAGTGCTAGTGCCCAGAAATGAGGAGGAGTCCATGCAAAAATTATGAGGAATAGGAGTAAGGCATCAGCAGAAATTTCTCCTGTTACAGCCGTCCATCCGAGTACTGGTGGCATTGCACCAGAAGCACCACCAATGACAATATTTTGTGGTGTTAGAGGCTTTAGTATCACAGTATAGATAATGGCATAGCCGACAAATGTGATCAAAGTAAGCCACATTGTCAGGGGATTCACCCACTGATGAAGCATATATAGGCCACCCCCACCTATCAACGCTAGGAAAAACAAGGTTTCCGGAGAGCTTACCTCCCCTCTTGGTAAGGGCCTGGCACGCGTACGTGCCATAACAGCATCAATTTTTTGTTCCACCAAACAATTTACTGCTGCAGCTGCACCGGCAACTAAGGCAATTCCTATGGTGCCAAAAATTAGAGCATCTAATGGAACCGCACCAGGAACTGCAAGGAACATGCCTATAACTGCAGTAAAAACAATAAGCGAAACAACTCTTGGTTTGGTTAACCGATAAAATTGCTGCATTCGTGAAGCTGTATTTTGCCAAGTTATACTAGTAGTCATAACACCTATCCTTATCCAATTTGTGAGACCTTAAGTAATCGCTTAATATCTTTTGCCATCTTAGACGGATCAATATTTTTTGGAAAGCGCATCATCAGGTTCCCTAGCGGATCAATTAAATATATATGGTCACGCTGTGAAATTTTTGCTGGAATTTTTTTTAGTAGTTCGTTACCTTGAGCATTTATTAATAAAGTCCCTTTAAAGTCTTCTTTAAGACTGGTTTCCGGTATTTTATCATCATCGATCAACCATACCCGTTCTATTCGTTCTATTTCATTTTTTTGCATCAGGCGTACCTGGCGCATATAGTAAAGTTTCTTACGGCATAACTCCCCACATTCTCCGGAGTCTACAGTCAGCATTATCCATTTTCCACGCAGCTGGCTAATATTAAATGTTACGCCATTTGTCTTGCGTAAGGCAACATTCGGTAAAACCTCGACCTTGATTAACTCACCATGATTTACGGTGCCTGGTGGAGCTCCCCAATAAAAAAGTACATAAGAAAACGCTATTGGCGCAATCATTACTGCCACCAACAACAGCAGCTTGCGTTTATGCGTTTTTGTGGCGGTTTCTTTTAACACTCAACACCAAATATAATATCAATACCGCCAACGCCATGGAAAACCACTGAAACGCATATCCTAGATTCCTGCTAGCACCCGAGTCGGGGCGAGTCCATTCCCGAAGTAGTCCATCTTCTACATTATTTTCTTGTAATACTACTAATGGCTGCAACGTAAGCCCTGTTGCTTTACGATAGCGTTCCAGATGAAGATTCTCCCAAACCTGTCCAGACACTGTTTCTGTAGAAAGTTCCAAAGTTCTCATTGTTGGTGATTCTGCTATTCCTATTACCGTCACTTTATTGGTAGGAGTGGGTATGTTTGGCAGCTCACTACGAGTACGGCCTGCGGCAACCCAGCCACGGTTAATTAAAACGTGCATAGAGCTTTTACCTATCTTGACTGGTGTGATAATCTGATAGCCAGCCCTACCTCTGTTTATCTTGTTATCTAAATAAATTGTATGTGTCGGAACATACGTACCGTGTATCTCAACCTTACGAAACCGATAATCCTCAAGTTTTATTGGTGAGGTGGGTATCGATATAACTGGCTGTTGAGAAAGTTGATTCAACTTCGTTTGGCGATCTTCTTTTTCCTGAGCCCTAGAAAGCTGCCAGTTACCCAACATCACCGTAATAATGATAAAAAATATAGCAGCAACAGTTGGCCAGAAACTGAGCCTGAATTGCCAGCCCAAAATAGTCATTGGTTTGAATGCTAATCTCGGCTAAACTCTCGCCCAGGAGTTAAATTTATAAAATAGGCAGAATCAAAATTGAAGATTATTGCAGCCATATTTTTTCTTTTCATATTCTATAGTCTTGCATCTGCTTTGTTCTACATGGTTAAAGACAAAGGTCAGAGCACGCGCATGCTTAAGTCTCTCACGTTACGAATTGGCCTATCAGTCGCTCTGTTTATTATTATGATGACAGCATACTATTTTGGTATCCTTCCTGCTAAGCAATAGGCTATTCAATATACGAGGAGGCTGACTTGTATTTTTATAGCAAGTAAACAAATACAAACAGACCTAGCCAAACCACGTCCACAAAGTGCCAATACCAGGATACCCCTTCAAAACCAAAATGGTGTTCGGGTTTGAAGTGGCCAGCCAAAACACGGAAGTAAATTACTGTTAACATGATCGCGCCGCATGTTACATGAAAACCATGGAATCCGGTCAGCATGAAGAAGCTAGCGCCATAAGCACCAGATGTAAGCTTTAGGTTAAGCTCTGAATAAGCATGCATATATTCATAAATCTGGCAACCAATAAAGAGAGCACCTAATGCAATCGTAAGAAACAGACCCCATGCCAGCTGACTACGCTTATTAAGCTTAAGTGCCCAGTGTGCCCAGGTACAGGTTACACCGGAAGTTAACAGTAACGCAGTATTAAAAGCCGGCAGACCCCATGCGCCCATAGGCGTAAACGTTTCAGTTATACCAGGGCCGGCTGTAGGCCATCCGGCTGCATAATCAGGCCATAACAATTTATGTTCTAGATCACCAAGCCATGGAACTGACAGTACTCGCATATAATAAAGTGCACCAAAGAATCCGGCAAAAAACATGACTTCAGTAAAAATAAACCAACTCATGCCCCATCGGAAGGAACTGTCTACTCTCTTGTTATATTTTCCACCTTCACTTTCCCGCGCCACAGTACCAAACCAGCCGAAAAGCATATAAATAAGAATAGCGAACCCGATTGCTAGTGATGCATAACCAATTGGAAGTTTGTTGACAGTAAACGCAGCACCAAACCCCATAAAAAAGATGGCAATTGCCCCGGTAAGGGGCCAGGTCGAAGGCGTTGGAATATAGTATTGATTTGCTTCTTGGCTCATGCGTATTCTCCCACTTATATTTTAATCAATTCTCAATTTAATATTAATTTGACCAGCAACAGTAAAGACCCAACGAATAGAGCAGCACCGATAATACCCCCA
>Ga0265309_10001215_pt1 | contig 11197 bp, 7 predicted proteins | sample Helome_FD_192492 | JGI IMG/M metagenome (GOLD analysis project Ga0265309, IMG submission 192492) | Marine sediment microbial communities from subtidal zone of North Sea - Hel_20160524 (Illumina Assembly) | ecosystem: Environmental > Aquatic > Marine > Subtidal zone > Sediment ...
CGAGTTCGAGGAGTCAAAAAAACAACAGGACGCGTTCTCGGCCGACAACTACCCGGAAGGCGCGCAACTGTGTGCCAAGTGCAATACGGTTGCACTGATCATGATGGATGGGTGTATGACCTGTCTTGCCTGTGGCGACTCCAAGTGCGGCTAAGCTGACGACGACTCAGCTGGCACATTACGTCGCCAACCTGAAATGCGGAATCTGCTCACGTACTTCATGTACGCTGCGCGATTCCGCATTTTGTTTGGCTCGTACTGCACGCATCTGAATCGCCCTCAGCAGGTATCGGGCTGTCGGCGTGCGCGCAATCTGTTAGATTTCGCTGCGTGACCATTCGAATCCCCGATTTTTCCGAGACCTGTGTCGTCGTTGCCGGCGATGTAATGCTCGATCGCTACCTGTTCGGCTCCACGGGTCGAATTTCGCCCGAGGCGCCGGTTCCCGTGGTGCATGTGCAGGAGTCCGATAATCGTGCGGGCGGCGCTGCCAACGTGGCCGTCAACCTGGCCAGTCTCGGTGTATCGACACGCCTGATCGGCGTAGTGGGCGAGGATTCAGCCGCCGAGTCGCTGGAGTCCATCCTGAATCAACGTGGTATCGCCTGCAGTTTTGCCCGTGTCGACGACCGCCCGACGATCACCAAAACGCGTGTACAGAGTCGCGGACAGCAGCTCATCCGCCTTGATGAAGAGAATGCGGCACCGATGCCCGGCGATACGATCGTCAAAACACTACAGGATTCACTGGACGGCGCCGGCGCTGTCGTCTTGTCCGACTATGGCAAAGGTGCACTGTCGAATGTGAGCGACCTGATCAAGGGTTGCCGCGACGCCGGTGTCCCGGTGCTGGTGGATCCGAAAGGTAGTAGCTTCGACAAATACCGTGGCGCATCACTGATTACACCGAATCAGTCGGAGTTCGAGGCCGTCGCGGGCGTCTGTGATACGGACGATGAGCTCGTAAGCCGTGCACGCCGCATGATCGATGATCTTGATCTCGACGCGTTGCTCATCACACGCAGTGAAAAAGGCATGCTGTTGCTTGAAGCCGGCGCCGAGCCGTTGTTCCTGTCGACCCAGGCCAGGGAAGTCTTCGATGTTACCGGTGCGGGGGATACCGTCATTGCCACCTTGGCCGGGGCGCTTGCGAGCGGGCAGGGACTCGCGCCCGCGGCGGCGCTGGCGAACGTCGCGGCGGGCCTGGTAGTACGCAAGATCGGTGTTGCGACGGTTACACCCGGAGAAATCAGCGCAACGCTGCATCAACGCGGACAAGGCGGGCGTGGACTGGTCAATCTCGACGAGTTGCACGCGTTGGTGGTCGAGTCGCATGGCAGAGATGAGCGCGTCATCATGACCAATGGTTGCTTCGACGTATTGCATGCCGGCCATGTAGCGTATCTCGAAGAAGCCAAGAGCCTGGGTGATCGCCTGATCGTTGCCGTCAACGACGACGATTCCGTGCGGCGGCTCAAGGGTGAATCCCGACCGATCAACGCACTCCAGGATCGTTTGCTCGTGCTTGCCGGCCTCGCCGCCGTGGACTGGGTTGTGCCTTTTTCCGAAGACACGCCGGCCGCGTTGATCGCGAGGGTCCTGCCGGATGTTCTTGTCAAAGGCGGCGACTACAAACCGGAAGAAATCGCGGGCGCCAAAGAGGTGCTGCAAAATGGCGGTGAAGTCCGCGTGCTGTCATTTCGCGATGGCCAATCTTCGAGCCGCATTATCGAACGACTGCGCGACTGAACGCCGATAGTCCGGCTCCTCCGTGCGCTATCTCTACAATCTCCTGACTCTGTTGCTGTTGGTGCCCAACGCGGTCTATTGGCTCATCCGCGGCCTGGGCAATCGAGCCTATTTTGATCGGCTGGGGCAGCGCTTCGGACTGGGATTTCCGAAACTGGATCGCTGCCTTTGGATCCACGCTGTATCGGTTGGGGAAGTTCAGGCTTCACTGTCGCTGATCAAGGCGCTCCGAGACCGTTTTCCCGGCCGACAGCTATTGGTGACCACGGTGACTCCGACAGGGACAAGTCGAGTGAAAGCGGAATTTGGCGGTGATGTTCACCACTGCTATATTCCGTTCGAATTCCCTGGCGCCGTCAACAGCTTTTTCAACTCGGTTAAACCCGACGCCGCGCTGATCATGGAAACCGAAATCTGGCCGAATTTGTACCGGGCCTGCGGCGTACGCGGCGTGCCGTTGATTCTTGTCAGTGCTCGAATTTCGCCGCGGTCCATTCGCGGCTACCGGCGGCTATTGCCACTCGTTCGGGAGACACTGTCTCACGGGATTATCATCGCGGCGCAGAGCCAATCGGATGCGGATCGGTTCCTGTCTCTCGGAGCGAATCTGGCACGTACACGTGTGACGGGCAACCTGAAATTCGATATGGAATTACCGCCGGAAATTCGGCAACAGGGTGCCGCCTTGCGTGCGCAGCTCATAGGCGATCGGCCCGTCTGGATTGCTGCCAGTACGCATACGGGCGAGGAACAGCAGGTTCTGGTCGCGCATCGCGTCTTGCGTGAGCAGTTCCCGGACCTGATGCTGATCCTCGTTCCGCGACACCCGGAACGCTTCGCAGAGGTACGCGCTCTGGTCGAGAAATCGGGATTCGAGCTTGTCTCGAGGACGGCGGGCCGCGCGTGCTCCCCGTCAACGGCGGTTTTTCTGGGTGACACGATGGGTGAGGTTCCGCTGTTTTATGCGGCGAGCGACGTTGCGTTCGTTGGCGGAAGCCTCGTTGCCATTGGTGGTCACAATCTCCTGGAACCCGCGGCCCAGGGTTTGCCCGTGATTACCGGGCCACACGTATTCAACGCTCAGGACATCGCTGACATGTTCGTCGAAAAAGAGGCGTGTCGTATGGTCAGCAACGAGCGAGAACTGGCAGCCGAAACGGCCGATTTGCTGGCGCACCCGGACAAGGCTGCAGAGCTCGGCAAGAATGCTCAGGACCTCGTGGAACAGAACCGCGGCGCGCTTGCGCGCCTCCTCGTATTGCTGGAGCCGTTACTGACGCGGCCTTAGCGCGCGTAGGGGCCGGCTTCCTACTCTTCTTCGACTTCGTCTTCCGCTATCGCTTCTTCGGGCGTCTTGCGATCGACGAGCTCTCGATCAATTCTCTCCAGGTCCCGGACCGAAAGGTTTCCCGCCGCCTGCTTCAGCCTGAGCGCATTCAACACGTAGTCGTAGCGGCTCTGGTAGTAGTTTGTGATGGCCACGTAGAGAGAGCGCTGGGAGTTCAATACGTCAACGATCGTTCGCGTACCGACATCGAAACCCGCCTGCGTCGCTTCCAATGCCGTCTGGCTGGATGCGACAGCCTGATCGAGCGCTTTCACTCGGCTCCTTTCAGATATCACGCCCAGGTACGCGTCGCGGGTCTGACGCTCTGTTTCCCGTGTTACGCGCTGCAACTGTTCGCGGCTCGCGCGATGAAGATAGACCGCCTCGCGTACGCGTGAGGACGTTCCGCCGCCGGAGAAGATCGGCACGTTTAGCTGAATCGAAATCGTGTCCAGCTCGCGGGTTGTGTCAATGGCCGACATTGAAGGGGGCACCGGACCACCTGCGGTTGTTGCATCACCTTCGGATTGGGTTTCGCCGGTAGTCGCAACCAGGTCAAGCGTTGGATAATGCCCGGTTCGGCGGAACGAGATTTCATCGCGTGCGATCTGCTCGTCAAGACGGCTCGCAATGAGCTCCAGGTTCTGGCTCATCGCAAGGTCGACCCAGCTGGCTTCGTCGTTCGGTGTCGGCGTTATCAGCGGGAACTGTTCGCCGGGCGCAGACAACGGGGGAACGTGCTCGCCGGTGATCTCGCGCAGGAACTCACGGGCAGTTGCCAGCGACCTTTTCGCGGCGATTTCGTTTGCGACGGACTGGTCATAGGCAGCCTGGGATTCCTGCACGTCGGTGATGGCGATCAGGCCCACGTCGAATCGCTGCTTTGCCTGTTCGAGTTGGCGGGCAATGGCGGTTCGGTCTGCATGGATCGAGGTCAATCGATCCTCGGCCGCCAGAACATCAAAGTAACGTTGCCCCACCCTGACGATCAAATCCTGTTGTGCGGATTCGCGCAACGCCTCAGCTCTTGCAACGACCTTGTCGGCCTGGCGCAAGCCGACGACCTGGTCCCAGCGAAACAGCGTCTGGCGCAACTCGAAATTCCACGATGGTCCGTCCGTGTCCTGATCGAAGGTAACGGTGTCACCGATGGACGGCTCGAAATTGGATCCCGATGCATCGACGTCGGTCCAGTCACCAGTCGCGGAAATCTGTGGAAGCAGGACACTGCGCGCCTGCGGCTTGGCCTCGAGCGCGGCAAGGCGCCGTGCTTCGGCCTCGTGAATCTGCGGGTCGCTCTGCAATGCTTGTTGATAGATTTCGAGCAATGAAGCTGCGTGGGTTACACCGGGCAACACGAAAGCACCGACAAAGATCAATAAGGTTTTGATATTTATTACTTTTTTCATCTCGTCCCGTTCCGGAAGATGGATGCCTGGAAGCACAAAGTGTTATAGTCTACTACATCACTAAATCAGTTGGAATGATTCGCCTCAGGTCTTAGATGCAACAGGTGGCGAACTGGTTTCCGTATTTTGTCCTGTTCACTTCTAGAAAGAAAATTGCGGCGGCAAGGCGCCGTCGATCAGTGGCAAAAGCGTTGTTTCGAACAAGGACACGGTTTGCCAGTCGTTTTCTTCCGTGCGCGCGATCAGTTTGGCTTCCATGGCCGGCGCATCGCCAACGACGACAAACAGCTTGCCTTGCGGATTCAGCGCCTCGACCAAACGTGGATCGAATGATTGCAGCGAACCGGTTACTGCGATGGCATCGAACTTACCTTTCGGCAACTCCTGCATGGCGTTCATCTGTATCAACTCCGCGTTACTGATGTCACACGCGTCAAGATTATCTGCGGCTTTTTGCAGAAGATCGTCGTAAATATCGATGCTAATGACATCGGCCGCGAGGGTTGCGAGGCAGGCTGTCAAAAAGCCGCTGCCGGTCCCGATCTCGAGAACACGTTCATCGCCATCAAGCCCCAGTGCCTGCAAGACGCGGCCTTCAACCGTCGGCGTCATCATGCGCTGCCCGTGGCCGATTGCTATTTCGATGTCCGCAAACGCAAGTGCCTCGTACCCTGCCGGTACGAATCGTTCTCGCGGCAAATCTCTCAAGGTGGAAAGAACGTTTTCGTCATAAACATTCCAGCCCCGAACCTGCTGGTTAACCATCTGCAAGCGTGCGAAATCGATATTCATTTTCGTTTTACCTATAACCGCATGAATTCATGCGAAAAAAATACAGACTACCTGTTGCTGCCGCCATCCTCCGAGCGATACCTCTCTTCGCAGCGCGTTGCGAATTATGGTGAATAGCCGCGGCGTGATCAACTCGCTAGGATATGCTTACAGTTGATTGGTTTATTTGAGCTTTTTGCGCTTTTTATCTTCGGCTGCGGAGATAAATGTCGAGCCCCAATAATAACAACAAATGATCCCAACTAACTTGGCCGTTTCGCAACCAGGGCTCTGAATGTCACTGACCCCAACAACGATCGCACTCTCGGCGCTGCTCCTTCTGGCGATAGTTGCAGCCGTCGGTGTGTGGCGCTCGCGGTCGCGACTGGCGCGGCGCATCAAGCGGCTCAATGACGAGATGATCGAGGCGTCTGGCGATGCGTCTGTCGGACGCCGCATGACCATTCCTGATGATGCGGATACAGGACAGCTCGCGCATACGGTCAATCGCCTGTTTGACGCACTCGGTGAACGCGACGAGATGATCCAGGGCCGGGACCGACTGTTCAAGGACTTCGCCCGTACGCTCCCGGAAATTGTCCTGATTCACGATGACAAGATCCTGCTCGCCAACGAGTCGGCCGCCAGTCTCGTCGGTCTCGAATCTCCGCAATTGGTTGGCCGCGAAGTCGCCGACCTGGTAAAGCCGGCCTATCGGGCACTATTTCGCAAGAGCATCGCAACGCGTCTGGCCGGAGAAGACGCGCCGCGCCGTATTGAGATGCAGCTCATCAACGGTGGCGAGACCGGGCTGTGGGTTGAAGCGCAGAGTTCCAAGATCGAATTTCGCGGTCGACCCGCGATACTGACCGTGGCTCGCGATATCAGCCATCGCAAGAGTCTTGAAGTATCCCTGTCGCGCAGCAAGCGGCAAGCGCAATACACGCTCGAGTCGATTTCCGAAGGTGTCATCACCACGGATAACGATGGCCACATCGACTACATGAATCGTGCCGCAGAGGCACTGATTGGCACGAATCGCGACGATGCGGCCGGTCATCGTGTTGGCGAGTTGTTTTCGCTGGTCGATGATGCCGACCGTCGACCGTTGGGTGACCCTGTCGAGCGTTGTCTGGCGATGCGGAGGCGCGTCAACATGGGTCGGCGTGCTGTCATGGTCAGTGCGGACGGTGAACACGAGCATTCCGTGGAGATCACGGCATCACCGGTTCGTGGTCCCAGCAACAGCATCTCGGGCACGGTCGTCGTCTTTCATGACGTCAGCGAGCTTCGCGGCCTGACTCAGAAGATGTCGTACCAGGCAACACACGATCCACTCACCGGACTCATCAATCGCCGCGAGTTCGAGCGCCGTCTTGATGAGGCCATGGACTCGGCGCATGCCGAAGAAGCTGTTCACATCATGTATTACATGGACCTCGACCGTTTCAAGGCGGTGAATGACAGTTGCGGTCACCTCGCGGGTGACAACATGCTCAGGGAGATCGCCGCCCTGATCAAAGAACAGGTTCGTGACTCGGATTTCGTCGGTCGCCTTGGCGGCGATGAATTCGGCGCATTGCTGATTGGTTGCCCGATCGAAAAAGCGCGTCAGATCGCGACGGATATCTGCAATGCTGTTGCCGACTACCGTTTCGTCTGGAAGGACAAGATTTTTAATATCGGAGTTTCCGTAGGCCTCGTTGAGATCAGCCATGCGAGCGGCACGCTGCAGGACGTTATGAGCGCTGCGGATTCAGCTTGTTATATGGCAAAACAACAGGGCAAGGGTCAGGTGCACGTGTACTCCGCGCGCGACGAGGCAATCGCCAGGGAACGTGGCGATATCCAGTGGTTGCGACAATTACAGACGGCGTTGCACGAGGACAGTTTCGAGCTGGCCATTCAGCCTATTATCGCGATGAGTGGAAGGGTGGACTCGGGACCCGCCGCTGAGGTGTTGATCCGCCTGCACGATAGCCAAAGTCGTCCGACGAATTCGGCTGAATTCCTGCGGCCCGCCGAACGATACCAGATGATGCCGCAGATCGATCGATGGGTCATCAATGCGGCGCTCGCCGCAATCTCAAGCGGTGAGATTAAGCTGGCCGCCCACCGCTGTTGCGCGATTAACCTGTCCAGCCAGACACTCGGTGACGAGTCGTTTCTCGGTTTCGTGGTCGATGCGCTTGATCGATCCGGTGTGGCGCCGTCGGCAGTTTGCTTTGAGGTCACGGAGACGGCCATTCTGTCCAACGTCCAGCATGCGCAACGATTTATCGAGGTTCTGCATGGCATCGGGTGTGAATTTTCGCTCGACGATTTTGGCAGCGGGCTGGGATCCTTCTCGAGCTTGAAACATCTGCCAATCGATTATCTGAAGATTGACGGCACCTACACGCGAAATCTGCAGTCCGACCTGGTCAACCAGGAGATGGTCGCAGCGATGATCAAGCTGGCCCGAACGATGGAATTCCGTGTCATTGCCGAACAAGTCGAACACCAGGAAGACTTTGACTGGTTGCGGGATATCGGGGTGGATTTCGCGCAGGGGCACTTCGTCGAGGCACCGGCCATGCTCGGTTCAACGACGACCGGCAATTATCGAATACTGAATCAGTAAAACGTCCGGGAGCTCGTGCTTGCGTGGGTCGACCGGGCAATACCGCAACCCAAAGGTGCCGGTTACCGGTATGCTGTCGTGAAACTGCAGCGGCAGACGACGGTGGCAGAGATAACACTATTCGAATTGGGTCCTACACGCTCTGGACGCGTACAATGGACTCTGCTGGAAGCCGGCCTGGACTACGAGTCGATTGGCAATGACGTCGAGATTATTGGCAGTGCCGAATTGCGCAAGGTCCATCCGCTCGGGAAATTGCCTGCGGCGATTATTGACGGAAAGCCGCTGTTTGAGTCAGCCGCCATCGTCAGCGCGATCGCCGATCTGGTGCCGGAAAAAAACCTGATCGCAAAACCGGGTAGCTGGTCTCGTTACCTTCACTATCAGTGGGTGAGCTTCGCCCTGAGTGAGATGGAGGCCTTCGTTCAAAGTAACGAAATCAACAGCATTGATTTCATCCTGCCGGAAGATCAGCGTGTTCCCGAGATTATTGCGCAAAATTCGATGCTCTATCGAAAAGGAGCCGCGGTACTGGATGACGTGTTGGGCAAAGCGAGGTATCTCGTTGATGATCGCTTCTCGGTGACCGACATCTTCGTCGGCTACACTGTCAATTGGGGTTACGCGGAGGGACTGCTCGATGACTGCCGCAATCTGCAGGCTTACCTGGGCCGCCTTTTTGAAAGAGACTGTTGCACGCTGGAACGTCATTGAACGGTCGATTCCGCAGGGACCTGATGTTAATCGAGAGCGGCAGGTATGCGTCAGTAGCAGGTGCTCAAAAAAAGCCGCCGGGCATGAATTCCGGCGGCTTTATTGATGGCGCTTTGTACTCCGTACTTACAGAAGCGGGACCATCAACAGTGCAACGATGTTGATAATCTTGATCAGCGGGTTAATCGCCGGTCCTGCGGTATCTTTGTACGGGTCGCCGACCGTGTCACCGGTGACGGCGGCCTTGTGGGCGTCAGAGCCCTTGCCGCCGCAGTTGCCGTCCTCGATGTACTTCTTGGCGTTGTCCCATGCACCGCCGCCAGCCGTCATGGAAATAGCGACGAACAGGCCAGTCACGATCGTACCGAGCAGTAGTCCGCCCAGGGCCTTCGGTCCCAGGAGCAAGCCAACGACCAGGGGCACACCGATTGGCAACAAGCTGGGCACAATCATCTCTTTGATGGCCGCCTTGGTCAGGAGATCCACCGCACGGCTGTAGTCCGGCTTGCCCGTACCTTCCATGATACCTTCGATCTCCCGGAACTGACGACGAACTTCCTCGACCACTGAACCAGCGGCGCGGCCGACGGCTTCCATCGCCATCGAGCCGAACAGGAAGGGCACGAGACCGCCAATGAACAGTCCAATGATCACCAGGTGATCGTTGAGCAGGAATACCGCGTCGATGCCTTCCAGTTTCAGTGCGTTGGTGTAATCAGCGAACAGCACCAGGGCAGCCAGTCCAGCGGACCCAATCGCATAGCCCTTGGTGACTGCTTTGGTCGTGTTGCCGACAGCATCGAGCTGGTCGGTGATCTTGCGAACCTCCGGAGGTAGTTCGGCCATCTCGGCGATACCGCCGGCGTTGTCCGTGATCGGGCCGAAAGCGTCAAGCGCCACAACCACGCCCGTCATCGACAACATGCTCGTTGCCGCGATGGCAATGTTGTACAGCCCGGCCAGGTTGTCACCTTCCGGCGCCAGAGCGAAAGCGCCCCAGATGCTTGCGCAGACGGCCAGTACGGGTAACGCTGTCGCCTTCATCGAGATACCGAGTCCGGCGATAATGTTGGTCGCGTCACCCGTCAACGAGGCATTCGCGATCGTCCTGACGGGCTTGAACTCCGTTCCCGTGTAGTATTCGGTGATGACGACCATAGCCGCAGTGAGGGCAAGGCCAATGAGCGCCGAGTAGTAGATGCTCATGGCAGCGCCGCTGTCGCCCATCATCGCGTTCGTAATGAAGTAGAACGCGATAGCGGCGAGTATGCCTGCGACAATCATGCCTTTATAAAGGGCGCCCATGACCTTGCCACCTTCAGAGGTGTGGACGAAGAATGTACCGATGATCGAGGCAACGATCGAAACGGCGCCTAGCACCAGCGGATAAACCACCGCGGCGGCGCCGTAATTCACGGCGACCAGTCCGCCAAGCAGCATCGTTGCGATGATGGTGACAGCGTATGTCTCGAACAGGTCAGCTGCCATACCGGCGCAGTCGCCGACGTTGTCACCGACGTTATCGGCGATAACGCCCGGGTTGCGGGGATCGTCTTCGGGAATCCCGGCTTCGACCTTGCCCACCAGGTCGGCACCCACATCGGCGCCCTTGGTGAAAATACCGCCGCCAAGTCGAGCGAAGATCGAAATCAATGAGCCACCGAACGCGAGGCCGATCAGGGCGTGGACGGCCTCGTCCGAAGTTGCGCCCATGCCGGTCAGAATCATGAAGTAGCCCGCAACACCCAGCAGACCCAGGCCGACAACCAGCATGCCGGTAATGGCTCCGCCGCGAAATGCAACGTTGAGTGCGGGGTTAACGCCTTTGGTCGCGGCTTCAGCCGTACGTACGTTCGCGCGAACCGAGACGTACATGCCGATATACCCGGCGAGGCCCGAGAACACGGCGCCAATGACGAAGCCTATGGCCGTGGACCAGCCCAGCGGCGAGAAACCAAGAACCAGCGTTACTACCACGCCGACTATGCCGATCGTCAGGTACTGACGATCCATGTAGGCTTTCGCGCCTTCCTGGATTGCTGCGGCAATTTCCTGCATGCGGCTTGAGCCGGCAGATTGCTTCAGAATCCACTGTGTTGATACTACCCCGAACAGGATGGCGGCCGCGCCTGCCCCGATCGAGAGCCACAGGGCCATCTCGTTAGACATCAGATTATCTCCTGATTTTGTTGCTTTGAAATCGAACGAAACCATCTACGCCGGCGCTGAAAGCTGGCATACGGTTACGTTCTTCTTGACTGCTCCCCAAAGAGGTTTGTTCTTCCCGGCTGCGCCGGGCGCGCATCATACCACAAATTTAGTGCCGAGCTTCGCCTTGACAGACCGGTTTTTGAGCTGGGCAACCTTAGGTAAGCCATTGATATATGGAGGATAGTTTTCGCCCTTGATCAAAGGCGCCAGGTAGCGCCTGGCGGCCTCGGTAATGCCGAAGCCATCTTTGGTGATATAGCGCCGCGGTAACATCTTCTCCTTGTTGGCGATGCGACCAAGCGGGGCGGCTTCGATCTTCCACCGATAGGGCTTGTCCGAAACGCGCTTGATGACCGGCATGACCGCGGTCTTGCCCTGCAGCGCATACTGCAC
>Ga0265309_10001217_pt1 | contig 11194 bp, 7 predicted proteins | sample Helome_FD_192492 | JGI IMG/M metagenome (GOLD analysis project Ga0265309, IMG submission 192492) | Marine sediment microbial communities from subtidal zone of North Sea - Hel_20160524 (Illumina Assembly) | ecosystem: Environmental > Aquatic > Marine > Subtidal zone > Sediment ...
TGGCGCCTGCGCCGCCAAGAGATTAATACTGAGATGATTCGAATAACGATAGCTTTGAGCTTTTTTCTGGGCAGTTTTCTCGGTTCCGGTATGGCACTGGCCCAGGAGGGTACCGCACGCGCCCAGTTGGAACGCTTTTCCGACGGGCTTGATACCCTGCACGCCCGGTTTGATCAACGTGTGCTCAGTGCAGACGGCGAGGTGCAAGACGGCAGTTCAGGCGAAGTCTGGCTGCGGCGCCCGGGGTTGTTCCGCTGGGAATACGGCGGCGACTTTCCCGAATGGGTCATTGCAGACGGCAAAAATATCTGGATCTATGACGAAGTGCTGGAGCAGGTAACCGTCAGGAACCAGTCCGACGCTGCCGTCAATTCACCGTTGACCCTGCTGACCGATCTTGCGCAACTGGATGCCCAATTCGAAGTCAGGGAATCAGGGCAGGCAGAACAGTTTCATTTGCTTGAGTTGCGCTCGCGCTCATCTGAAAGCGACTTCGAACGCGTATTGCTGGGGCTCGCTGATAATATTCTGCAATTGATGATCATGGAAGACGCGTTTGGCTTGCGCACAGAAATTCGATTTCAGCAGGTCGAGAGAAATCCCGAGCTCAATCCGGAGTTGTTTACTTTTGAGCCACCGGAATCTGCTGATGTCATCGGCGAAATTCAGCGGTAAACTACCCGGTTTAAACAAAAGAAAAATCCCATGCTTGATCCACAATTATTAAGAGCCGATCCGGAAGCGGCTGCCGCAGCACTTGCTCCACGCGGTTACGAATTTGACGTAACAGCCTGGCGCGACCTCGAAGCCCGGCGCAAAGAACTCCAGGTAAAAGTCCAGGAACTCCAGAACCAGAAGAACCAAAGCGCCAAATCCATCGGGCAGGCCAAGGCACGGGGAGAGGATATCCAGCCTTTGCTCGACGAGGTCAAGCATTTGGGGAAATTGCTGGGCCAGTCAGAAGCCCGGTTCAACGACGTCCGCAACGAACAACAGTCCTGGTTAATGGGCATACCAAACCTTGCCCTGGATGAGGTTCCCGTCGGTAAAGACGAAACCGAAAACGTTGAAATTCGCAAGTGGGGTGAGCCTGCACAATTCGATTTCGAGCCCCGTGGCCATGTCGAGTTGGGGGAGGGCAGTGGCCTGATCGATTTTCCGTCTGCTGCGAAGATCGCCGGTTCCCGCTTTGTCGTGTTGAAAAGCAGTCTGTCGCGGATGCACCGGGCCCTGGCTCAGTTCATGCTGGATGTGCATACCCAGGAGCATGGCTATACCGAGTTGTACCTGCCCTACCTGGTTAACGCCGAAACCATGACCGGCACCGGACAGCTACCCAAATTCGAAGAAGACGCTTTCGCAACCACCGATGACCCGCCGCGTTACCTGATACCCACGGCCGAAGTGCCGATGACCAACATGATGGCCGGTGACATCATAGATGCAGCGGATCTGCCTTTGAAATTTACCTCCCAGACCCCCTGTTTCAGACGGGAAGCGGGGTCCTATGGACGGGATACCCGCGGAATTATCCGTCAGCACCAGTTCGAAAAGGTGGAACTGGTGCAGATCACCCGTCCGGCGGAGTCACTCAAAGCGCTGGACGAACTGACCGGCCATGCCGAGTCCATCCTGCAGCGGCTGAGCATCCCTTACCGCGTGGTCATACTGTGTACCGGCGATATGGGGTTCTCCGCGGCCAAGACGCACGACATCGAGGCCTGGCTTCCGGGGCAGGACACTTACCGTGAAATCTCCTCTTGCAGCGTCTGTACGGACTTCCAGGCGCGCCGCATGAAAACCCGCTGGCGTAACCCCGAAACCGGCAAGCCGGAGCTTGTACACACGCTCAATGGCTCAGGTCTGGCAGTGGGCAGAACACTGATTGCCGTGATGGAAAACTATCAGCAGCAGGACGGCACCATACGGGTTCCGGAAGTCCTGCGGCCCTACATGGGTGGCCTCGAAGCGATTTAAGAAAAGCCCGCATCAAGCGGGCTTTTTTTGAAGCTCAAATTTGCTGCAACGTTCAGTCGTTACCGAACCCAAACCCCAGCAGCGCCAGCAGGTTATTGAACAGTACAAAAACGTTAGCCATCAGGTTGGTGGCCGCCATGATGTAGTTGGTCTCCCCATTGCGAACGATTTGCTGTGTTTGCCAGATAATCCAGCCGCAGGAAAGCAGGATGACCATCGTGGACAGAGCCAGCGCCAGGGCAGGGACCTGCAGGAAGTAATTCAGGATAAACGCACCCAGTATCGCCAGAGTGCCGACACCCAGGAATGCAAGCCAGCCGCTAAAATCACGCTTGGTGGTCATCGCGTAGGCCGACAGCGAGAAGAAAATTCCAGCCGTCAGACCAAAAGCTGAAGCCACCAGCTCGCCGCCATTGCTGTACTGGTAGAGTGCCGCATCAACGTTCGCTCCGGTCACTATCCCGAGAAGGCCGGCGAAGCCGAATGACAGCACCAGGCCCCAAACACTATTGCGTAACTTCGCTACGCCATAGGAGAAAGCAAAAATCCCGATCAGGAACGGAAAGAAACCGATGCGCCAGTGCATGGCCTGCGCGACCCAGGCCGTCGCTGCTCCAAAAACAAACAGCAGGCCGAGTAGGGCGTAGGTGTTACGCAGCGTCTTATTTACTACCGCGGTAGGCAGGCTCGATGCTGATGTTACGGTGTAGATGGAATTGTTCATGGGTTGCAACTGCTCCTTGGTGTCGCTTATCGCCTGCCGCGCAGGCATGAATTCAGTATCTCAGACAGAGATTTCAGGGCATCAGTTCCCTTCTTCAAGGCAGATACCTTAATCAATCGGCGAAGATATGTCATGTGTCTGTTGTCAGGGCTGGAGGAATCGGGAAAATTGAGGTATTCTTGCGCGCCTCAGGCAGACCAAAGTTTTGACACGGAGAGGTGGCAGAGCGGTTGAATGCACTGGTCTTGAAAACCAGCAAGGGTTTGTAGCCCTTCGTGGGTTCGAATCCCACCCTCTCCGCCATTTAACAAATAAATTCAATAGTTTATATGAGACAATAGAATCCTTCCGATATTTCCACCTATACTACGAAATCGATCCGTTTCCGACATAGAGAGCGCCCAGGACAGGATAGATGCAACGGTGTCCCCTTGCACCGTTAGGCAGTGCCACAGCCCCGGTCCACGCCGGAGCTTCTTGGTTCATGACCGCTTTGGGCCTGCGACCTCAACCGGTCGATGTAACAGCTAACCTCTAATCAGAGGGAGGAGGATGTTCCCGCATCAGCAGTGAAAGTTACGTCACCCGCAAGACCGAGATTGGCGAGCCCTCCAAGGGCATTGGTATCCTGGACCCGGACGTTGGCGTCGAACAGAGAAGCCACTGTCCCTTACGACCACCCTGGAGAATTACATAATCTACTGGCACTCCAGCCCATCTATAGATGCCAACCTGACAAGCGGAATTGTGCCCGATCCAAATTCCTCACCACTTTCGTATTTGAGGGTGCTGCTGTAGGTGAGAGTTGCTGAATTGCATGAATGGAACTCAATGGTAAAGTTCCCCCAAGTGAAAACTCGTTTATCAGAAGGATCCCACGTGCCGAATTCCATGCCCTCGAGATAGTAGGCCGTCGACTCAATTCTGTCGACTATGATGTCTCCAGCGCCATGAATCCATATTGGGGATCCCATAGGGGAAAACGTGTACCAGTACACGGTTGCTCTGGTTGCGGAGTGAACGGAGATGGAGAAGCCGTGACCATCCTGATCAGGGTTGTACCAAAGGCCGCTAAAGGCGGCTGATACCTCAACCGAACTTGAGGCCTGGTTGAAGCTCGCCGTCACGCTACGCGCCTGGGACATACTGACGTTACAGGAACCGGTGCCAGAGCATGACCCACTCCAGCCACCAAAGGTCGAGCCACTCGAGGGGTTCGCCATGAGCGTAACGTTAGTGCCAGACGTAAAGCTTTTGCTGCATGTACTGCCGCAGTTGATGCCCGAGGGACTACTGGTCACCGTGCCACTGCCCGACCCGGACTTGGACACGGAAAGCGTGTAAACCGTGACGCTGCCACCGGATGTGCTCCAGGTGCCCGTGCAAACAGTGCCATAGATCTCCGCCCTGAAAGTGCCAGAGGCCTGTGAGGACGACTCAAAGCTGCCGGCAGTGGTAAATGTTTCGTCCGTGCTGATCTGAACGGTGATGCTGAATTCATTATTACTGATAGGCCAAGTAGACGCCCGCGAGATTGTAACGGTAAGATCTCCGTACGTGACAATGCCACAGGTATAATTTGAGAATTTATACTTGATTTGCTCGATCCCCGTGCCAGACCCATTCACCACCATTTCAAATGTGCCAAATTCAGCAATGCCCACCCATGTTCCCGGTGTTGCGGCAAACGCTGATGCCGTAAATAGGAAAACCGAAGTCATTGCTGCCACGAACAGCAGCCGGAATGTGTGCCTGATCGACATGACGCTCTCCTTCAAGCCATCCATGGCGGACACTTGCACATACATCTAATGCGAATTCACAATCCTCTGATTAGAATCTCTACCCCGAATCTGCACAGTCTGCCATGACCTAAGTCACTGATTTAATGAATAATTAATTCATCCAATCGATTGAATTAAACGAACAGACAGGAGCATGATGTGGGACCGCTGGCGGAAAGGCGATTCTTTAGAGTCGATTGCACAGCTCTTTGACCGTACCCATGGCTCGGTAGCCCGCATTCTTCGAAGGACAGGCGGGATACGACCACTGAAGAGAGTGCGGTAAAGTAAGCAGAAGTCGTGCAAAATGTCAGGGAACGCGAATGCCATTCCCTGACAATATCCAACCTTGAGTTATGGGTTCTTTCATCAGGCAAACATATATGCAAAAAAATTGAAGTAGTAAGCTATCCACAGATAAACAATCGCCGCCATGGCAAGGACGCTGTAACGAAGACGTGCGTTCAAACTACCGATAGCTGTTACCCATTGTCGAATCGAGAAGAAAATCACTGCCACACCTATCAGCATATTCACGTTCATAAGCAGCAGATTGATGTGCACAACAGGCGGAACACCATAGACGAATTCATCGGTGTTACCCGTAAGCGTTAGCACGAGATGGGCATTCAGACCTACCAGGGCGAGGGCATATAACCAACCGATGAATACATCACGCGCCGGAAGCCGCTTCCCGACAGGCGCGCGACGAAATACCCGGTAGCTGTAACCGATAACTGCCAAGAGCGCGACCATCACGGCAAAGGCCATCAACATACGGATATTGCCCGGCGCATCAAGCCCGTTTACTCGTTTGTAAGTGCCGAAGGGCGAGCCAATGAGTACATGGCTGACTTTTCCGCTCTCATTCCGTTCAAATACCATCGTGCGATCTGTGTAGCGTGCTGTGAACCGATCCGGGGCGCTTGCCCGCCAGCGATTGGTGTTTCTTCCGGTGACCAGCAACTCATCATCCTGTACTGAGATGGATAGACTATTCACTAGAATCGCCAGGCGCTCAAAAGTTGAAAAGTTGCTTCGCAAGGAAATGTATTCCCCGGCATAATCTTGCAGATTTGCCGCTATCGCTTCCGGTGCTGCGCGAAGATAGGTTACCGGGAAGAAATGGTCATTAAATGCGGCTATCAGGTTGCTGCGTGCACGGGAGCCAGGGTCGGAGTTGAACGAAACGAAAACTCCGAGTTCATGCCCGGGTATCAGGATCATATTACTGTGAAACTGATTGACGTCTCCACCGTGCCCGAATACAAGTTGATCATTTCGGTCAGACCGGTAAAAACCGTGCAAGATCGGCGCGATGCCATCATAGGGCGCAAACAATGGTGTCTGCATCTGCCGGCTAGTCGCTTCGTCCAGAATACGTGCTTCGCCGAATTCACCACCATTCAAGTGAGCCAGCATAAACCTGGTCATGTCATCAGCAGTGGTGCTCATTTGCCCCGCCGGGGCGCTGTGAAGAAACTCGAATGGAGTGGATATGAACCGGCCTGCCTGGTACTTGTAGCCGGTAGCATGGCGAGCGCTGAAGTCGGCGATAAGTGGGCTTTGTGTATTGGTTGAGTTCATCTGTAAGGGCTTCAGGATGTTCTCGTCCACATAATCCGCCCAGCTTTGCCCACTGACCCGTTCGATAATGTAACCGGCGAGCGATGCGCCATAATTGGAGTAGGAAAAATGTTCACCAGGCGGGCGTATCCGGGCAGGTACCTCTGCGGCAAGATACTCGCCCAGCGGTAATAGGTCTTCAGCCGTTCTGGCGCTCATACCCGTTCCCTTATCCTCGAACCCCGGCGTGTGTGTCAGCAGGTGCCTGATGCGAATCGGTTCCTCGAAGGTGGCAGGGATCTGAAAGTCTATATGGGTGCTAACGTCGTCCTCAAGATCCAGCGTGCCCTGCTCAACCAATTGCATGATGGCAGTCCAGACAAAGGTCTTCGATATGGACGCAATCCGAAACAGGGAACGGTCCGGATCAGCAGGCACCCGATTTTCCAGATCAGCCCAACCGTAACCACGCTTGAACAGAACCTCGCCACGATAGACAACCGACACCACTGCACCGGCCAGTTCGTGATCCTGCCGCTGCACATCGAAAGCTGTGTCGAAGAAAGCAGCAACATTCTCAGCAGTTATTTCAGGACCGGCAGGGTTTTGGTCAAGTTCTTCCGCAAGGGCTGGAACGGCTGACAGACCAAGGGCAAACACCACTGAGAGGCAGGTAACAAAGAACTTCACTGGATGGTTATTCACCTTATTTTCTCCCACTGATTAAAGATAGGGCTTCCAAGTGATTAGTTGATAATAACATTCGGTTGAAATACTGGTGCCTGGTACCATCGGTGATTGAGGTTTCCCGAGCGGACGAAAAGCCCGCCCATCACTATTCCAAACGTCGGCTAATGGCTGCGGTTTCAACCTGTTCTGGTGAACGTTCGATAGATCCATTCCTTTCGGGAAGTACTGCCTGAGCAAGCCAGCGAGCAGCTATTGAAGGTTACAGCTACCCAAAAATCTGCTAACCAGGAACAGGCTTTTGAATTAACAACGGCGTCGCCTGCAGGCGTTTTGTTCCCTGATAACGATTATTCACCCGATTAGAAAAGTGACCTTGGTTCTTTGTAGGAAATTCACCCGCTTTGCTGTTTAGCTGTCGACGAAATCGTAACCATGTCCTAGGATTAAGTCATCCCACAAACCAAAAGGGTTACTACCAGCAGAGGGGAAAACATGATCAGGATTATGGTCGTGGACGATCACGAACTCGTTCGCATTGGACTTCGCTACATTCTTGCAGATTATCCGGCAATCCATATTGCAGCGGAAGCGGGGGACGGGGAAACCGCCCTCAGATTGAACAGGGAAATCAAACCGGATGTTGTGCTGCTTGATGTCAGCTTGCCGGGATTGTCCGGTTTCGAGGTTACAGCCCGTTTGAAAAAGGCCCGCCCATGCCCCGGAATTATCATCCTGACCATTCATGAGCAGGCGCCATACCCGTCCCGATTACTCGATGCCGGCGCCTCTGGCTATCTGACCAAGGGCTGCCCGGTTCCCGAGTTGCTCCAGGCCATCAAGACTGTGGCCGCCGGAGGGCGGCATATCGGTTCGCGTATTGCACAAGAAATGGCGTTGCAGATGCTGCCCGGTGGCAAAAAATCACCTTTTGACGATTTGTCAGCCCGCGAGATGGAGGTCCTGCTGATGCTGGCCGACGGTCAGAAGATAGCGGATATCGCAGACACAATGCACCTGAGCCCCAAGACAATCGCAACCTACAAGTACCGGATTTACGACAAACTCAATACACGCAGCGATGTAGACATGACCCGCATGGCTTTGCGCTACGGGATTGTCTGAACCAGCCCCGCTAAGCGGGTGTATCCGTCTTGGGCTTCTCAGGCTGCGATGATTTCAGAGTATATATTCCATGCTGGTCTTTAACGGCTTCGACAGGCGGCTTGCCTGCTGATTTTTTCTCTGAAGTCTTTTGTGTTTTGGGCTTGTCTGCCTTTGTCTTCGCCTTCGGCTTATCGGCTTTTGCCTTGGGCTCGTCCTTGGGCTTGTCTTTGGGCTTGTCCTTAGACTTGTCCTTGGGCTTTGCGTCCTTTTTAGCGGATTTAGACGCAGTTTTCTCTACTGGCTTTTCCGTTGGTTTTTCTGACTTGGGTGGTGGACGCACAGGCTTACTCTGTTCAACCAGCGGGTGATCGTGTTTTTCGACCAGCGCCTTTTCAGCAGGCGGCTGCTTTGCTGGTGTCTGCTCGGCTGAATCTGACGGACGCCCGTCACGCGATTTCACGCCGGCTGTCTGGTAGGGAGAACGTCTGCGCCGGGGTTTGCGGGCTGGTGTTTCAGCCTGCTTTTCCTGCGGGGCATTCTGCTTCACGTCAGTTCCGCTGGCCTGTTTTTGCTGTTCGGCCTGATCGGGTGCCTGGTTGTCCTTACTCTGGGCCTGATTAGCCTGCTCTGATCTGGGCTTGGACTGCCGCCTGCGTGGAGCTTTTTTCCTCGGCGTTTTTTTGGACTGCCTGCCGTCTTTGCGGGGCTGCGCCTGGGATTGTGTCTTTTTCTTTTTGCTTCCACGGCGATTGCGTGATCTGCTGTCACCACCTTGACGTGAATCACTTCGGCGCTGCTGCTGAGCGCTTCTGGAAGTCGTCTTTTTGCCTGTCGTTTTTCTTGGCGCCGCCTTGCTGGGTTTCGCCTTAACCGGCTCTTCCTTTTCAGCCGAAGCAAACAATTTTGAAAACATCTGTCCGAAAAATCCGGGCTTGGCTTTCTTCTCTATGACTTTCTCTGGACGAGAAGGCGCTGGCCGGGATCGAATGACCCCGGACACGGCGGCTACCGGCCCGGCTGTTACTGATGAAGCCTGGGTTTCGGAACTCGCGACCAGTTCTGCCTTGGGTTGTTCGACACGGTTATAGCTCGGGTCGTCGCTAATCTCTGACTTGCGAACACGGTGAATTTCAAACTTGGGCCGTTCCATGTATTCATTCGACAGGATGAGGATCGGCATGTCCTGGCGCGCTTCAATTTCGGTCAGCGCCTTTCTTTTTTCATTCAACAGAAAGTTCGCAACCGTCGGCGGCGTCTGGACGATCACCTGTCCGGTGTATTCCTTCATTGACTCCTCTTCAACCAGCCGCAGGATGGATAGCGCCAGTGACTCGGTGCTGCGAATCGTGCCGTGACCCTCACAACGCGGGCAAGTTTCCTGGCTGGACTCACCCAGGGATGGCCGCAGGCGTTGCCTGGACATCTCCATCAGGCCAAACCGGGATATCCGGCCTGTCTGTACCCTGGCCTTGTCAATTTGCAATGCATGACGCAGCCGTTCTTCAACACTTCTCTGGTGCTTGCGATCCATCATGTCGATAAAGTCGATCACGATCAGTCCGCCCAGATCACGCAGGCGCAACTGCCGGGCGATTTCGTCCGCAGCTTCGAGGTTTGTCTTGTACGCCGTGTCTTCGATATCCGCCCCCTTGGTCGCGCGGGCCGAGTTGATATCTATTGAAAGCAGGGCTTCAGTATGGTCGATAACTACTGAACCGCCAGCGGGCAGGTGAACCGTTCGGGCAAATGCAGATTCAATCTGGCTTTCGATCTGGTAACGGTTAAACAGCGGTACGTCGTCTGTGTACAGCTTGAGTTTTCGCGAATTATGCGGCATCACCTGCTGCACGAATTCGCGGGCGTCGGCAAAGACCTTTTCGTTATCGATCAGGATTTCACCGATATCATTGCGAAGATGATCGCGTAAGGCACGGATAAACAGGTTGCTTTCCTGGTATATCAGGAACGGCGCCTTGTTTTCCGCCGCCGCCTTATCAATCGCGGTCCACAGTTGCAACAGGTAGTCGAGATCCCATTGCAGTTCTTCGGCCTCACGTCCGACGCCGGCGGTGCGGACGATAATGCCGACGTTGTCAGGGGCAATCACTTGCTGCAGTTGTTCACGCAGATCCTGGCGGTCTTCACCACTGATCCGGCGCGACACGCCACCCGCCTTGGGGTTGGTAGGCATCAACACCAGGTAGCGGCCAGCAAGAGAAATATAGGTCGTCAGAGCCGCGCCCTTATTGCCGCGTTCTTCTTTTTCGACCTGGATGATCAATTCCTGACCTTCTTTTACCGCATCGCGGATGGCCAGCTTGCCTTCCTTCTGTCTGGCGGACGGATGGTAAGAGTCCGGGCAAATTTCCTTGAAGGGCAAAAAGCCATGCCGTTCTGAGCCAAAATCAACGAAACAGGCTTCAAGAGAGGGTTCGATGCGGGTGATTCGACCCTTGTAAACATTTGATTTCTTTTGTTCCTGGGCAGGAACTTCGATGTCCAGATCGATAAGTACCTGGCCGTCTGCAACGGCCACACGCAACTCTTCTGGCTGAGTCGCGTTGATCAGCATTCTCTTCATTTTTTTTCCTCAGGCATCCCGGCCTGAACACGCAAGGCAGGCAGGGCGATAAAGCTCTGCTGTTACGCGATCCGTGTTCCCGGCCCCTTCATCAAAGGTGCGCCAGGCTTGCCAATAATATTTTTTTTGCCAACCGGCTTTTCCGGTTGGTCCAATGCAACAGCCTCCGTGGCTGCCACAATAATTCATTGTTCCGGTTTCCTTCAGTCCATCCACTATATTTCGGATGCACCTGTATCGATTCTAATATTCTGTCGTGCAGATAAACTGAACGATGGGTGCGGTTTAGATCGTCGGCTGGGGTATAGATCGATATGATGTTTTCTTTCGACCAGCGCGCGGAACTCCGGAGCGCTGTAATATAACAGCGTTTCTACGTTCTATCAATGAGTTGGCGGCGATGTCGAAAACAAACAACAACTCCGGTGTACATAAGGTCACGGTCGACAGCGACCGCGATGGACAACGACTGGACAATTTCCTGACTAACCATTTAAAGGGTGTTCCGAAGTCGGCAGTCTACCGGATGGTCCGCACGGGGCAGGTCCGGATCAACGGCAAACGCTGTAAACCTTCAAGCCGTATAGAAGAAGGCGATGAAGTCAGGATACCGCCTGCGCATACGCGAAAATCCGGCGAAGTAAGCATTTCGTATACTGTAAGTAAACAGGTTGAGGAGGCGATTCTGTTTGAAAATCAAGAGATTCTGGTGATCAACAAGCCATCGGGGATGGCAGTGCACTCCGGTAGCGGCTTGCCCTAGGGCCT
>Ga0265309_10001220_pt1 | contig 11174 bp, 16 predicted proteins | sample Helome_FD_192492 | JGI IMG/M metagenome (GOLD analysis project Ga0265309, IMG submission 192492) | Marine sediment microbial communities from subtidal zone of North Sea - Hel_20160524 (Illumina Assembly) | ecosystem: Environmental > Aquatic > Marine > Subtidal zone > Sediment ...
CGCGAGCGCATTTGCCGTATCCCGTATGCTCGCTATGCTCACTGACATGCAGTTGGTGCCGCACAGTCACTTCGGTATGTCGGGCTCGATTCAAAGGCATACCCTGGTGTACACGATCGCCATCGCCATATTTCTGACTATTTTTTTCGATCTCACGCGCATTGCATCACTCGGCGCCATTTTCTACATTACGATGGACATCGTGGTACATCTCGGCGTATTTCGCTATCTCAGGCACGAGATCAATGCCAATGGCATGATCCTCATTCTTGCTATAATTTTCGATGTGCTGGTGCTCGGCGCTTTTCTGTGGATCAAGATTCAATCCGATATCGTGATAGTTATCGTGGCATTCATTTGCATGCTGCTCATTTTTACCGCAGAGCATGTTTTTTTGCGCGCCAGCAGACCTGCATGAGAGTCTTCAAATTACGCTAAATGGCTGGCTTTGGATTACAAACCAATGCTGTCTTCACCGATAATGAGTAGGTCGTCATCGGTGTAATGATGCGGAGGAACCACCAGGTTGGTTGGTGCCGGTACGTTTTTGAATACACGGCCGGCGAGATCGAACTTCGAACCATGACACGGGCAGAAATAAAGCGCCTTGCCATCGGTCCCGTCGTCGCCTGACAGGTAGGTCGGGACGCAACCCAGGTGCGTGCAAATTCCTATCACGACTAAAACGTCTGGACGAAGACTGCGGTACTCGTTTTTCGCGTAGTCGGGTTGATTGCCGACAGATGAATCCGGATCACGCAATTTTATGAGATGGTTGCTATCCCTGAGATTTTGCAGGTTGGCCTCGGTGCGCCTCAGAATCCAGACCGGTTTGCCCCGCCATTTAACCGTGATCATGCGTCCCGGTTCGAGTTTATCGATACCGGCCTCTACCGGGGCGCCTGCCACCCTGGCCCTGGCGCTGGGTTGCCAGGATTGGATGAATGGAACCGAAGTTGCAACCGCACCTGCCGATGCAAGAAATACGGTTGCTGCACCGAGGAACCGTCTGCGCTCTGAATACGTCGTATCCATTTTTCGTTTTACCGAATTGATCAAAGATCTCGGCGAAGTTATGACAGAACCGAGCTTACACTTGTGTCCAGCGCACAGGTCAAGCGCTATAAATCTGGAAAATGTCGGAATCAATAAAACTTTTTGCTGAATTCAGAATCCAAATCCATGTAACCCTTATTGATGGCCACGAATCGAACAAAAGTGGCCGAGATAAATGAAACGGTATTTGTTTTAAGCTACCCGATGCATTGTCTAAAACAACATTATGTTTTCAACTTGCTGCTAGTAGTCTTGTCAGCAAGCCTTTTCCAGGCTGCTATCGCCGACAATCCCCAGGCTGGTTCAAGCGAGTCTTTTTGTGACACCTCCCAAATGCTCCCGAGTTCGGCTCAAAGTGCGAGCCATAACCAGTGTATCGAAGGAGGTGGCCTGCATTGTACTATCACGCCGGCTTGTAACCCGTCGACCAGTGGCTCTTCGGCGCTGGTTGGTAATGCGTTCGAATCAGCCAGGCTGGTTGTTAGATCTGGTTACCACAGGCATAGCACTCCCCTTTATACCTTTTACGCCAACCGGTCTTTGCGTCCTCCAATCATCGTGTTTCTCTAATTCGAAGGACGATTCAGGGTAGCTCTTCGAGCATGCCTTGTTTTCATTTTATTAATCCAGCTCAATTAATCACGGTTCGATCAACAACTGTTGATCGAATATCGGAGTTTGCGAAAGGTGAGATATGAATACTGAAATGACGTTTTCCTATGGACCCATGTTTCTAATTGTACTCACGATTCAACAGCTATTTGTGCTCTACGCGGTCTACCGAATATTTTTTAAACCAGACGACAAAAGTACTATTCGGAAAAAAGTACTAGATGCTCTGCGAAACAGATTTCGCCGCGGGGAGATCGATTTTGGCGGTTACAAGAAACTGGAGCGGGATTTCACAAACCTCGATCTATAAAACACATGTCGAAACCAATTTTTTCAACACGAAAGATATACATTATTCCGAACAGCGAAAGACGGGAAATCGCAGTCGCATTGAATCGTTTAAACGCCTTTCCCGGGGTAAGCATGGTCGCACATCGTCGTCAAAATTCACATTTCGAGATTGAGTACGATCTGCTCGAGATAAGCTATTCGGATATCGAACGTATCTTGTCGGAGCATGATATTTATCGGGCTACCGGCATCAGAAATAGAATACTGTCGATATGGTACGAGTACCTCGATAACACGGCGCGAGATAACGCGAATGCCCCGCCCCCAGCCTGTTGCAACAAACCGCCGAGGCGGCCACGATGAAAATCTGGAATAGACAGATCTCACGCCTGAAATGTTTCATCTTGTTGTCGGCAGTCATTCTCGTGGCCTGCGACGGTGCGCCGGATAATCGGGACCCAAATCCGTTTCATTTACCACCGGAAGGATTTGTAGCCGATAAAAACAAAGGCGCTGAACTGTTCCGTCAAAACTGTTCCACATGCCATGGTAGAGCGGGCAGCGGATCGAACAAGGGCCCGCCATTGATCCATAAGACCTACAATCCCAGCCACCACGCTGACCTGGCATTTCATCTTGCGGTTAAAAATGGTGTGCGCAGGCATCACTGGCAATTTGGGGACATGCCACCGCAGCCCCAGGTCTCACCCGAAGCGACCGGGCACATCGTTGCCTACGTCAGATCGGTGCAGCGGCGGGCGGGTATTAAATGAATAAATCCAAGGACTAAATATTATGTACAAATCGATTTTACTGTTTACAGTTTGCCTGACCCTGGTTTTCACGACGGCTAATGCCGCGGGTATGCCTATTGACCAGCTCTCGCGGATCAATAGTTTCGCCATCATCGATAGCGAGGGCGAACAATATATTGCCGCGACCGATCGAGGATTATTTCATAGTAACGATCACGGCCATACCTGGGTGTCATACCCGGGCCTGGAGCTGCCCGCAACTCTGGTCACGACAACCCCGCAGGGTACGGTTTACGTTTTTGTGATCACCAAAGGTTTGCTGCAACTCAACCTGAAGACAAATCAGTGGCAACAGGTAAACAATGAGTTTGGCAGCCAGTTTCTGAGGCAACTATCCACTACGAGCTGGACGCCCTCCAGGCTGGTTGGACTCAATCAATACGGCAAGTTCATCGTATCTGACAATTACGGTAGCGACTGGAACCGAATCGAGGGTCCCTATAAAGCGAGCAATGACGAGGAAAAAAGAGGCCGCGAGCTTTATCGCGAAAAATGCCTGGCCTGTCACGGTAAGGATGGCAATGGCGAAAACTATAGCGTCGAGTCGTTGACCAACAAAGACTACATTATGGCGCCGGCCCTCGACGCTTCGGCGCATGCCTGGCATCACACAGACGAGGCGTTAGAAAAATTAATTCACGAAGGTTCCACTCGGACTGCACGCATGGCGGCCTGGAAAAATGCGGGAATATCCGAAAGCGACGCCCATGATCTGGTGGCGTACATCAAGAGTCTCTGGACACAACGTGAGCTCGAGTGTCAGGGACCCAGACATATGCAATGCATGCAATAAGCATATGATGTAAATCAATTAAAAGACCGAGTATCAGAGTAGAATTATCAAATACGTTTTGCTCCAGTCCGATATGCGACCAATCTATAAAAAACTCTGTGCTGGCATGATGGCGATGATTTTAGTCTTCGCTTACATGCCCATTGCTTCCGCGATAAGCGCAGATTCCACGCGGTTGCTTTCAGACTGTAATTATTCGTTTTCTGGCGCGCCAGCAGAACACCTTGACAGCGCTGAGGGCAAACCTTTTTTCGACGAATGTGCTGATCATTCGGCTTGCGCGGTGCACTACAGTTGTGCCCCATTACAATCCTCAAGCGTGCTGGCTATAGCAACACGAATTGTGTTGCATCGCGCAATCTCAATCGGGAATAGCCGCATTACCACACGCTATCCAGGCATACTGAAACCCCCTCCCAAGATCTGACGACTAATTGCTTGCAATTACCCAGGCTACTCGCCGATGTGCTGTCGGTGAATCTGCCTACCAATTTAGAAACCCTTTTTGAAAATTTACCAAACGAGGACTTAAACATGAAAAATTCAACTCGAATATTAATGCTTGCCATCGGATTCGTTGTCTCGACTTCCGTTTTGGTGGCTGCACAGGATGAAACAACGGAATCTCCGGAGATGCCCATGATGAAGCAGGGCGGCAATATGATGATGAACCCGGAGATGATGCAACAGATGATGAGCCAAATGCCGCATATGAGACAAGGTCAAGGTTATGGCATGCCGATGATGGGCCATGGCATGGGCAGCATGATGATGAATCCGCAAATGATGCACCAAATGCCGCATATGGGATATGGCCAGGGGATGCCGATGATGGGTCAAGGTATGGGCAATATGATGATGAATCCGCAAATGATGCAAATGCGTATGCAGCACATGCAGAAAATGGAGCAGCACATGGCGAAAATAGAATCTTTGCTTGCGCAAATCCTGGAGGCGCAAAAGGCTAATTAAATCCGCTATCTCCATAACAAGCGCAAGTGGTCTGATGCTCAAACTAGTGGGCCACTTGCGTTTCTAAACGGGACAAGACGCGGATAAAGTTTATGAAGATGCAATCGCCTGTCCTCAAACTAACAATCACGACGGCCGCGCTCATTGCCTTGACGGTTATCTATCTTGCTTTAGCTGATTCGGAATATCTGCGCCTGTTTGCCGAACCGAATATGCTGGTCGCTAACATTCGGGATATGGGTATATTCGGACCAATGCTGATTATAGGTCTGATGAGCATTGCGATAGTGCTCAACCCACTGCCCAGCGCACCGGTTGCGCTTGCCGCCGGCGCTGTCTACGGCCATACCTGGGGCACTATTTACGTCGTCGCGGGTGCCGAGCTCGGAGCCATACTGGCATTCGCTATTGCACGTTGGGCCGGGTACGACCTGACCCGACGTTTCTTCGGTGAGACCGGCACACTAAAAGGTATCAGCTCGCAAAATGCGTTGACTACGCTGGTGTTCATTTCGCGCCTGATACCCTTTATTTCCTTCGACCTGGTCAGCTATGCAGCGGGGCTGTCGCCAATAAAGGCGTGGCGCTTCGCAGTAGCAACGCTGCTGGGATTGGTTCCGGTGAGCTTTGCGCTGGCCCATTTTGGCGCAGAGATTGGTAACGGAGATTACCGAGCCCTGGTCGGAATCATTCTGGTCATTGGCTTGTTGACGATTGCCCCAATCTTGTTCAGATTTTCTCGTCGACATGGGCCGGATCCGAAACCCGAAAATTCGGAGTAGTTGATATTATGACGACATTGTTGATCGCGATTGCTGTTTTTGTACTGGCGGTGGCCGGCCTGGGGCTCGGTTTTATCGTCCGGAAACGGCCGCTGTGCGGCAGCTGTGGTAATTGTAGCGAGTGCATCAGGCGCAACGAATGCACTAAGCGAAAGGCAGGGTCATGAGTAATGGTATTGAGTAATACATGCCCACCTATACAACAGAAGTCTAAAAAACCGACGGTAGGCGGCGTTCTTCGGCCAATAGCGGACGCCCAACGATTCCACGATAATATGTATTATCGAGCCAGATACCTCATAATTTAGCTGTTAGGTGGCCGCCATGTTTTTTGGTCAAAAAATTAAAACGCGAGGGTTACGATCGTGATCATCAGAAAAAAGGAAGATATCTTAGGTACAAAAGGCGATGCGAGTGGAGAACTTTGGCATAGTTTTCGATTACTCCACGAAGAGGATGGTATGCATGTCACGCTAACGGACTCAATACTCGAAGCCGGCTTTGAGATGCAGTTATGGCAGAAAAATCATTTAGAAGCGTGTTACTGCATAGAAGGGGAAGGAACAGTCGAAGAAATTGATACAGGTACAGTTCACGACATAGGGCCGGGGACACTCTATGCAATGAACAACCATGATCGACATCGAATCAAAGCAAAAACCCAGATGCGAATTCTCTGTACCTTTTATCCAGCACTTACAGGTCATGAAGTCCACGATTCCGATGGCTCGCTCTAAGGAGATTGACCGCCTGACAAGCGCATGCAGTTGGGCTAAGCACTCGTTGCGCCGACGATTTCTCCAATGCAGCCGCTCAGCCGCACCCGCTGAGCTTCGTTCTTCGGCCACAAGCGGACGCCTGGCAGCAGATAATATATTATCGAGTCATTGACCTTTTAATCACGCTGTTAGACTGAAATCCAAAATGAATGAAGCTGAGCACTGGGAGGAAATTTACTCCACTAAACCTGTAACCCAAGTCGGCTGGTACGCACCCCATCTAGAAAATTCGATGAAATGGATTGCCGAGCTTAACCTTGCAGCAGATGATCCTATTATTGATGTTGGTGGAGGCGCATCAACATTAATTGACGATTTATTGCAATTAGACCACAGGAAACTGACTTATCTCGACCTTTCTCAAAGAGCAATCCAACTCACGAAAGAAAGGTTGGGTAAACCATCCAGTGCAATAACCTGGCTGTGTGGAGATGTCACAAAAATTGAACTGCCATCCAAGTATTATTGCTTGTGGCATGACAGAGCAGTATTTCACTTTCTGATCGAACCAGAAGTTCAGCAAATATACAGAGATTCAATTCTGAAGGCATTAAAGATAGGTGGTTATTTTCTAATAGGTGCTTTTAGTCTAAACGCACCACCCAAATGTAGCGGGCTGCCAGTTCAGCGTTACACTTCGGAAATTCTGTGCAAGACATTCGGAAAAGATTTTGCGCTAAGGCGCCATCAAAACGAGACACACAACACGCCATCAGGCGTAGAGCAAGAATATGTTTATTGCTTATTTCAAAGAACGGCCTAACAATAACATGTAGGCGGGGAAACCACTCGCTGTGCTGCTACTTTCCCAATAGCAGACACTGAAAAATCTCATACAGGCGGCTACCTTCGGCCAGAAGCAGCCTCCCAGCATTTTGCGACTGTCAGTTAAAACCTCCACCCGAATCGACCATTTAAAGCAGCTAGGTATCACTCGACTTTAAGTAAAATTACATCATCATTTGTCTTGACTCTGTAGTGCACTACAGGGTTTATATTGATCATTCAGTTGAGTGAGAGCACGGTACTAATGTTGCAAATTGGTAAAATTGCTAAAGAAAGTAGTGTAGCTGTAGAGACCGTTCGATTTTATGAGAGTAAAGGCTTGATCGCTTTACCCAAGCGGAACGTATCCGGCTATCGGCAGTATCCTGAATCGGTAGTTAAGCAAATTCAATTTATCCAGCATGCAAAAACACTCGGATTTTCTTTACGCGAGATAGGGGAGCTAATCAGGATAAAGAGCAAACGCAATGCGCGTTGTAACAGAATTAAACAGACGGCAATAGCGAAGATTGCCGATATTCAGAAAAAGATAGATTTCCTTGAGAGGATGAAAAAGGCGCTTCAACCGTTAGTCGCTCAATGCAAGGCAACCGATCCAATTACCAATTGTCCCATTCTTGGAGCACTCGACGAAGACACAGACCATACTCAGATAGAGGAGGTGAGTAATGCCCGATAAAAGAAAAGTAGATATATACAGTGCAGGCTGCTCTGCATGCCAGGAAACAATTGATCTAGTCAATAAGATCGCTTGTCCATCCTGTGATGTATCAATACTCGATATGAATAATAGTGATATCTCAAAGCGTGCAAAAGCGCTATGTATTCATCGAGTTCCGGCTGTTGTTATCGACGGAAAGCTTGCCGATTGCTGCCTGGTTTCTGCACCAGATGAGAAAAGCCTTAGAGCTGCCGGTATAGGAAGTAGAATCTAATATTCTATGCGCTTTAAACTGGAAAATTATGGATCGTTTGGAGCAATCGTTGCAGCAGCAGCGTGCCCCATTTGCTTTCCAAAGTTGGCGTTGATTGGGGCCTTTTTGGGTCTTGGTGCTTTAGCAAAGTATGAAACCTTCTTTTTTTATGGGGCTCATATATTGATTGTAATGGCACTGGTTGGGCACGTGATTTCATACAAAAAGATGCCGAACCGAACACTACTCGCCTTAGCATTAATTTCTGCTTCCCTATTTTTTGTTTCGCTTTATTTAATCGTTTCAGAAATCTTGGCTTATATAGCGTTAACTGGCTTAGTAGTAGCATCTATCTGGATGATAGTCGAAAGTCGACGTTACGATAGTTGCGTTACTTCAGTGGTCTAGGATTTATCGTCAGCCCCCGGATTAGGTTGCTACTCACTTTCACGTTACGGGGTCAGCTTCGGGTCGTTCTCAGCCGCTGAGATGAAAAATTTCAACGGCAGCTTTTACAATTTTATGAAAAAAATAGATATATTGGCGAAAGCTTCGATAACGCCGATTATCTCTGATTCTTGTTGGTATAAATGTTGTAACAGTTTGATTGTTGGAATTTATTATTGTATTTAAATCAATGAGTTATAGATTCAATTCGATTCCGCCCCTGGGCATGTGAATCGAAAAATCAATTCCCAAAACAGACGCTCAATAACAAAATCATAATTTCGACTTCTAGCCGAAGGTCGCCACTGGGCGCTTAGATTTGAGTGTCCGCTAACGGTGGGACAGACCTTGGGGTTCTCTGTATCAGCATTCGAGATCGCTCCATTTCGATCATTAACGCTGTGTTCGCGGCGGGCACTTTGTCCGTCTGCATGCGCTTGTTTGGCGTCTTGGTCAGTCGTCTGGCCACCTGTCACTCTCCGGCAAGAATATGCAAAGCGAATCACATATTTTCTCAACGCGCCGTGCATTCTGCTTATGGACACGTTCGGTGGCGCGATGCAAGCTATTAGACAAACCCATCAGAGCTGTAGAAGCATCTAATATTTTGCTTCTGGGGGGTAGCCGAAACAACAATGCGGTAAACGGATAAAGAGGGACAAGATATAGATGAGACTGAATCTCGGCGCTAAGTGATCTTAAATGAAGGGATGCCTTGTCAATTTCGTCTCTTTCCGGAACACCCGGATTTCCAATAAAGTTTGCGTAGTGAATTAGAGAGTGGGAGATATCACCGATTGTTTTATTAAGCGCTTGGACCGGCTCTAAAAAAACCTTAAGAAAAATTTGGCCAACTACAAAAACTATAACCCCGCTGAAGATTGTCCAAAATATTGTATTTCCGGAAGTCATTTGTTATTTGATTGATGAATTGCTAGTTAACCTTTTGTGGCATAGAAAACGATTAATCCTGATACGACAGCAATTGCAATACCAATAATTATGTAGATTGCTCGAATTTTACTTTCGAAAAGCCTTTGCCCCTTTTCTTCAAGTCGTTTTATTTGATTCCTGAGTGCGATTCTAAACCCTGCATTAATGTCTCGATCTCCCAGCATTTCGTCAACTTGACGAAGTTGCTCTAATGAGAATGATTCGACCTTTGACTCTGCCTCCCTGTCATTTTTAAACAGACGTTGAAGGGCGGCAACTATCTCGTTTTTTTCATTATCTGAAATTCTCATGGCATAAGCGCCTAACGTCTCGCATCAATCGCCTGGGCGTATGCCAGATTAGTCTGCATGCGCTTGTCAGGCGCAAGTTTAAATATTTTCATGTCTGCTAAGATGCTCATCAATTATGGAAATTGCATTATCAATATCTGGTAGGAAGCTTTTGTGTATGCTGGTAACTGCTTCTCGTCGCTCTTGATCTACTCGAAGAAACTCATCATTTAAGCCGCCCACATTATCGGTTCCAATTAAAATTCTTATGCGATATGGCAGTTCTGCGATCAACAAGTACGCTTTGAAAATAACCTCTAGCTCCTCCTCTGATAGCAATCCAATTTTGTCCTTTAGCATCTTAAATACACCATCGACGACATTGCTGGGGATAAGAGTATGTCTGAAATCACTGGGTTCGTTTAGCTGTTGAATTCTATTTTCATAAATACTCTTATTAGCTACTAGTTCCGATTTCAATGCCACTCGTAAGGCCCTTGCATCGTGTTGCGTTTGGCGATTTTGTAGTTTTATCTGATGTTTTGCGTTTAGAACCATTGTGATTATCACGCCGGCAAAACCCACTAGTCCCGTAAAAAACGTCTGGTAGGTTTCAAATATGCAAAGTAGATTAGATGTCAATTAAATGTCCTTTTGCGCCTAACAATATATTTAGGAGGCCGTTGACCCTTTAAAAACAATTAGAGGACGGCAATTTAATTCTGGAAGTCGCATGTTGAGCTGGTAGGTAGGTTGTCCTATCTCGAATCATACATAATCTTTTAACTCAATGTCGCTGTATCGAGCCATTGGAAGAGGTAGGAACCATGTTCCATCGATGGCCCCCAAATCTAAAAAAGCCCCCTACACCGGGTAATACCCCGGGGTGCAACTGGCGGATCAAGCAGGTGGGATTCCTACAAAATCAAAGTGTTCTTATCTGTAACAGGATTATTTTTGGTTTAGCTCAGGGGTTTCTGATTGTCGACGTCGTCTTTTCTGGCGGTGATTGCTTGGAGTTGATGGTGCATTTTTGAAATTAATGTTCTCTGGCTTACGTGGTGACTCAACAAGCAATAGATGATCTTGTCCTGCTGTGCGTTCGCGGTCGGGCAATGACAGGGCTTCGACTACGGTATCTGGCTCAGATAGTTCCTCGTAATTCGCATCGATTGGTTTAGGTAGCCCCTGGTCTCTATTAGACGCATCCGCAATTAGTTTTGCCAAATCACCGGTAAACCCCAATTCTTGTGTGACTTTTTCTCCGTAAAGCTTGGGGAGCATTTTCGATGCCTCCCATTTAATCGTATCGATGATCAACTTAGATCGCTGAACGTGGTGGCCATCAAATACAGGCTTGCCAGAATCGTCCAGGTAGAAATCGTTCGCGTCGTTGTAAGCCTCTTCGAGTGCTCGTTCCGCAAGAAAATGTGCCGCGACGCGCTTGGCCTCAATATAACGTTCTGCAAACCCCATGCGATTTTTAGATACCCAATCCGATAAAGTCCTTTGACTCGGCATTACAGGATCTCGGGATATTGATAGCAAGCTTTCCCCGTCACGAAGGCGACAGCAAATATCCTCCATTGTTGATTTGTCATATCGAGGTGCCATTAAATTTTCCCCAGCGCTTCCAGAGTATGGGTGGCATTAGTACCAGTACTGCGATATGGAACCATTACAATTTACCCCCCTGCCCAGGGG
>Ga0265309_10001221_pt1 | contig 11170 bp, 9 predicted proteins | sample Helome_FD_192492 | JGI IMG/M metagenome (GOLD analysis project Ga0265309, IMG submission 192492) | Marine sediment microbial communities from subtidal zone of North Sea - Hel_20160524 (Illumina Assembly) | ecosystem: Environmental > Aquatic > Marine > Subtidal zone > Sediment ...
ATCTAATCGGTAGGGTTCTATAATGGCTTTAGTTGGACATATATCGATACATTTCGTACAAGTACCGCAGTGATTATCAGTAGGATCGTCTACAGGTAGTAGCAAATCAGTATATATTTCTCCAAGGAAAAACATTGAACCGGCTTCACGCGAGAGTAGTAAGGTATGTTTCCCACGCCATCCAAGGCCAGATCTTTGTGCCCATTCCACTTCCATAACAGGAGCACTATCAGAAAATACACGATAGTTAAAATAACCTATTTGCGCAGTTATTTTATCAGCAAGCTTCTGTAATCGACCACGTAATACCTTGTGATAATCTCGGCCAAGAGCATAGCGAGATATGAATGCTTTCTCACTATCTTGCATTACCTGCCAGCTGTTTCTTGTTTTAGATGACGAGTAATTCATCCGTACCGAAATTACTCGTAGCGTACCTGGTATTAGTTTGTCTGGATGAGAACGTTTAATACCATGTTTTGCCATATAATCCATGTTGCCGTGATAACCTTTATTTAACCACTCTAGCAGACCCGTCTCAACATGTGATTTCTCAGCTTTGGCATCAGAGATACCAGTTTCTTGGAAGCCAAGCTCTTTGCTCCAAATTTTGATATCACTTGTCAAAGAGACTAAATCTGTAAACAGATAATTGGAAGTATTTTTTTGCATAGTTCTCATCATAACAATTCCGTTACAACATGCCACCTTGAGAGCGAATCTGTAACTCTGGCTTTTGGTGCAGAGATTGCAACGATATTACATCCGGGTCTTATTATTTTTCTGAAGGGTGACCTTGGTGCAGGTAAAACAACACTTGCAAGAGGTATCTTGCGCGGCCTAGGTTATGAGGGAAAAGTAAAGAGCCCCACATATAATTTGGTTGAACTTTATAAAATTTCTAGGTTATACTTCTATCACTTTGATTTCTATCGCTTCGCTGATCCTATAGAATGGGAAGAAGCTGGTTTCCGTGAATATTTTAATGAAAATTCAATTTGTCTGGTGGAGTGGCCCGAAAAAGCTGAAAAACTATTGCCCATAGCGGATGTACAGATTTCTTTTACTATGATTGGAACGGGACGCAATATTGAAATTCATGCTGGTACGGAGGTAGGCAGACAGTGTTTGAACGATTGGCAAGTCCAAAGGTATCCTTAACCAAGACATCAACCGATTGTCCAAGGATACTGTTTTCATCAAAGTTTTATTCCATTTTGTTATTAGTGGCATCTCAGTTTTCTTTATTTGATAATACCGTTTCTGCTGAGACAACAGTTAATTCTACTCGTATCTGGCCGGCATCAGAGTATACCCGCCTTACACTAGAATCAGATACGCCTATAAATTACTCACTTATTTCGCTTAAGAATCCGGATCGGGTAGTACTGGATTTAGAAGATGTTACGCTTACTTCTGAAATAAAAAAATTACCTGGAAAAATAAGTGCTGATAACTTGTATATTCGTGCACTTCGTGTTGGTCGATTTAAACTAGGAATTTTGCGGCTTGTACTGGATTTAAAAAGCGAAGTTAAACCACAAGCATTTGTACTTAAACCTGTAGGAGATTATGGCCATCGTTTAGTACTGGATATTTATCCTATATTTCCGCCTGATCCTTTGATGGCATTGCTAAATGAAGGGGCAGTAAAATCTGCGCAGGCTAATGCTCATGAATATATTAAGTCCGATAGAGAATCAAGAAAGACCACAACTAGCAACAAGAAGTCTGATTCAACCGTAAGGCTTATAACTGTTGCAATTGATCCTGGTCATGGAGGAGAGGACCCCGGAGCAATGAGTAGGAGAGGCACACACGAGAAGAATATTACACTTGCTATTGCACGAAAACTAAAAGCTAAAATTGATGCTGAACCCAACATGCGGGCAGCACTAACTCGGGATGGAGATTATTTTCTGTCACTACCAATGCGCCTGGAAAAGGCACGAAAACTAAACGCAGATTTATTTGTATCGATTCATGCTGATGCTTTTGTTAAACCTCATGCAAGAGGCTCTTCTGTATTTACGTTATCTGAACGTGGCGCAACTTCAGCTGCTGCACGCTGGTTGGCAAAGAAAGAAAATGATGCTGATCTAATCGGAGGTGTGAATCTTGATACTAAGGATCCCTATCTTAATAAAACTCTTTTGGATCTTTCGTTATCACAGACAAGAGAAGATAGTCATACCCTTGCAAGGGAAGTATTATCAGAGATTGGTGAAATAAATCATTTGCATAAGAACAACGTAGAACAGGCAGGATTTGCTGTACTTAAGTCTCCAGATATTCCTTCAATTTTAGTAGAGACTGCATTTATCAGTAATCCGGATGAAGAGAGAAAACTTAGAAATAAAGCTTATCAGGACAAAATGGCTAAAGCAATGCTCGATGGGATTAAGCGATATTTCTCTAAGAATCCACCCCTGTCACGTTCAAAAATTGTAAGGTTAGAATAGATTTATTACCAGAGAACTTTATTTATAGTTCTTTCGATAGACTTCTAGCGGTAGTATTACTTCTGCGCCATAATCACCACATTGAAAAATCAAAGGTGTTCCTGTGGCTAACGAAGATTTATCCAAATTAAAAATTGATAGAGACGGCACTACTGGTTTAACTAACCGCAAGAGAAAGCCCGGCTTTATGGCCACGCTTGTAGTTGCTATAGTTTTGGCATTACTTTTGATTGTGTATTTCAAAAGTATCACAGCTATTGAGATAGAATCTGCTACTGTTACTACAGCTTACCCTTCACAATCGTTCACACTACTTAATGCTACAGGATATGTAGTTGCACAAAGAAAGGCAGCTGTAGCGTCTAAGGCAACCGGGCGAGTTGAATGGCTGGGTGTAACTGAAGGTAGTAAAGTAAAAAAGGGAGAGGTAATTGCACAGCTGGAGAATAAAGATGTTTCTGCCACTATGGAACAGGCAGCAGCCAGAGTTAAAGTAGCTGAAGCAAATCTTCAGCAGGGGAAAGCTGAACTAACAAATGCGAAGGTGTCACTTAAGCGAACAGAAGATTTGCTGGCAAAAAACTTTATTTCTCAATCAGTATATGATGTAGCTGTAGCTCGTTTTCGTAAATCACAGGCTGCCGTCATTGGGTACCAGGCCGCAATCGGGGCGGCTCGGGCGGGGTATCATGTTGCACAAATTTCAGTAGAGCATACATTGATACGCGCACCGTTCGATGGGGTAGTGTTGACAAAAAGTGCCAATATTGGCGATGTAGTAACACCCTTTTCTTCCGCACTTAATGCAAAAGGTGCTGTGGTAACAATGGCGGACATGGATACACTAGAGGTCGAAGCTGACGTATCTGAGTCAAATCTACATAAAGTAAAACTTGAGCAGCCATGTGAAATTCAGTTAGATGCACTGCCAGCAGCACGTTTTCGCGGTATTGTGCAGCGAATAGTTCCGACGGTAGACCGTTCAAAAGCTACTGTACTTGTAAAGGTAAGATTTATTGACCATGATCCCAATGTGTTGCCAGAAATGAGTGCAAAAATAGCATTTCTTGAAAAAGAAATGCCGGTTGATCAACGTACTTCTCGTACTGTAATACAGCCTGATGCTATAGTTCAGCGAAATAATAGAAACGTAGTATTTCTTATTAAAGAAGGAGAGGCGGTTGAAATACCAATTGAAATCGGCTTGGAAATTGGAGACATGATTGAGGTACTAAAAGGTCCTGAGCCAGGGGACAAAATAGTACTAAGACCAGGTGAGGATCTTGATAATGGTGATATGGTTAAAACCATAGTGAAATAAATGGAATCTTATTAGCAGTATGGAAAATTCTTCAAGCCCTATTGTCCATATTAAGCATCTTACAAAATCCTATCACCGTGGTGAGCAGATTGTACCCGTATTAACAGATATTACTTTTGATATTCCTACGGGTGAATTCATTGCTTTAATGGGGCCTTCAGGCTCCGGTAAAAGTACTTTACTCAATTTGATTGCAGGAATTGACAAGCCGGATAGTGGAATACTGAAAGTAGGAGGCACAGATATTGCCCTCTTATCTGAAGGAGAGCTGGCTGATTGGAGAGCAGCTAACGTTGGATTTATTTTTCAATTCTATAATTTGATGCCGGTATTAACGGCGTTTGAGAATGTGGAATTACCATTATTACTAACGCAACTTTCATTCAAGGAGCGGAGGGAACGTGTGGAATTAGCTCTAGTAATGGTCGGGCTCTCTGATCGCATGGAGCATTATCCCTCTGAATTATCTGGCGGACAACAGCAACGTGTAGCTATTGCCCGTGCTTTTATTGCTGATCCGGTTATATTAGTTGCAGATGAGCCTACAGGTGATTTGGATCGTGCATCAGCAGGCGAGATTCTTGCCATACTTGATCGTCTCAATAAAGAGATGGAGAAAACTATTATCATGGTTACACATGATCCTCATGCTGCAGAAACGGCACATTTAATTCGACATCTGGAAAAAGGAGAATTAGGCGTAGAAAACTAACTCATCAGGTTATATTTTTTTCTTCTGGTTTCAGGGTAGCATCGTTTTTCGCTGCAAAATTACTGCAAAAAATGCATTTTCTAAAACTTATTCTTCGTAATACTTTGCGCCACAAGTTACGGACTGGCTTGACTGTGCTGGGCATTATAGTAGCAATAGTGGCCTTTGGATTATTGCGAACTGTAGTAGATGCATGGTATTCGGGTGCTGAAGGCTCTTCGGAAACACGATTAGTAACACGAAATGCTATCTCATTAGTATTTCATTTGCCTATCAAATATCAGGATAGAATAAGAAAAATTCAGGGAGTTACAGAGATTACTCATGCCAGTTGGTTTGGAGGGGTTTATATTACTGAAAAAAACTTTTTCCCGCAGTTTGCAATTGATGCAAAAACATACTTTGATGTTTACTCTGAATATATTATTCCACCAAAAGATCTGGCTGCTTTTACAATTGACCGTAAGAGTTGCGTAATAGGGCGTAAGCTGGCAGATGTATACGGCTTTAAAATAGGAGATACAGTGCCTATACGAGGCACGATTTATCCTGGTACATGGAAATTTACTGTCCGCGCTATCTATGATGGTGCAGAAGCAAAAACTGATACCTCTCAGTTTTTCTTTCACTGGGATTATTTAAATGAAACGAGAAAAAGGATTACAGCTCGGAGAGCTCGTACAACTGATTGGGTAGGTGTATATGCTATCAATATTTCTGAGCCAAGTAGAGCATCTGAAATATCAGGTGAAATTGATAAATTGTTTAAAAATTCACTTGCTGAAACTCGCACAGAAACAGAAAAAGCTTTTCAGTTGGGATTCGTTTCCATGACTGAGGCAATAGTGGTGGCAATTCGGATCGTTTCATATGTGGTTATATTAATTATCCTTGCTGTTATGGCTAATACTATGGCAATGACAGCACGTGAGCGAACAAGTGAATATGCCACTTTGAAAGCGTTAGGCTTTAGACATCGTTTTATCTCCGGATTGATTTATGGCGAATCTATGATAATTGCATTTTTAGGGACATTAATTGGCATTTTATTAACTTTTCCCGTTGCCTCCATGTTTAGTGAGAAGGTTGGGACACTCTTTCCGGTATTTGGCGTATCACTAGAAACAATTTACATGCAAGCTATTGCTGCTCTTTTGATTGGTGTTACAGCAGCAGTGCTTCCGGCATTTCGCTCGGCACAGATCCCGATTGTAGAGGGATTAAGAAGCATAGGATAAAAATGCTGTGAGTGCAAAATATGACTATTCCATTCTCATACATAATTCGTAATTTAGTAACACGCAAACTTACTACACTACTTACCGCAAGTGGTATGGCGCTGGTAGTATTTGTATTTGCCACAGTATTAATGCTTGAGGAGGGGCTTAGAATAACTTTAGTTGAAACAGGGTCACCTGACAACGTTGTGGTCACCCGTCGTTCCGCTGAAACTGAGATACAGAGTGTCATAAGTCGTGATCAGGCTGCTATTGTTGAAAGCCAGCCAGAGGTAGCATATGGTGGAAATAATATACGGTTGGCTTCAAAGGAATCTGTTGTACTGATTTCTCTAACTCGCAGGGACTCCGATAAATCTTCAAATGTATTGATTCGTGGAGTCGGGAAAACTGGGATTCTACTACGTCCACAAGTAAAGATTATTAGTGGACGTATGTTCCGACTAGGTTTATCAGAAATTATTGCAGGTAAAAGTATTGCAGATCGCTACAATGGTGCAGGGATCGGTGAGAAGTTATATTTTGGTAAGCGTGAATGGACAGTAGTCGGTATTTTTGATGCAGGTAAAACAGGTTTTGATTCAGAAATCTGGGGAGATGTCGATCAATTAATGCAGGCATTTCGTAGGCCAGTTTATTCTTCAGTTATACTTAAGATGAATGATCCGGTAAGATTCCAGAATCTTAAAGCACGTATTGAAAGTGATCCGAGACTTACTCTTGAGGCCAAAAAGGAAAGTATTTTCTATGCCGAGCAATCACAAGTACTATCAAATTTTATCCGTTATCTAGGGGTGGCATTATCAAGTTTTTTTTCTGTTGGAGCAATTATAGGAGCAATGATTACTATGTATGCTTCAGTTGCTAACCGTATTATGGAAATCGGCACATTACGTGCACTGGGATTTCGTAGAAATAATATTTTATCCGCTTTTTTGACGGAATCATTAATTCTTGGAGCAGTAGGCGGGGTAATCGGCCTAGTATTGGCATCATTTATGCAATTTTTTACTATTTCAACAATGAATTGGCAATCGTTCTCTGAACTTGCTTTTGGTTTTACATTAAATTCTTCAATAGTAATAAAATCATTTGTATTTGCATTAATTATGGGATTGATTGGGGGTTTTCTCCCTGCAGTAAAGGCTGCACATCTTAGTATTGTAGATTCTTTAAGAGCAGTGTAATTTCATAGTAATGATTTGCCTGTCTATTTAAACTTAACTAATACATACATGCTGTAAAGTTACTATCACCGATCTATATCTTCTAAAGTATCTAAGAAAAAATTAGGTTGACCAGCACGGCATTCCTCAAAATAACGTTTTAAGGGCGTGCTTATAACTCGGAAAGCCATTTTGTCCCAAGGAACTTCTTCCTCCTTAAAAAGTTTTACATCTAGGCTTTCAATTCCCGGTTCAAAATTTAAGTCTAGTAGCTCTGCTAAAAATAGAAAATACACCTGATTTATATCAGGAAGATTATAAATAGCATATAGATTGCCAATTTCTACTCGGGCATTAGCCTCTTCCATAGTTTCACGGGCAGCAGCTTGCGCTAAGGTTTCAGCATTTTCCATAAACCCTGCAGGCAAAGTCCAGAACCCGCGACGAGGCTTAATAGCCCTACGGCATAGCAATACCTTGTTTTCCCATTTTGGTATACAACCTACTACCATCTTAGGATTACGGTAATGGATGATATTGCATGCTGAGCATACATGACGGGGCAGTGTGTCTCCTTCCGGGACACGTATCTCCACCAGGGTTCCGCAGTTACTACAATATTTCATTGAAATATCTCAGTGGGAAGGACCACGCATAAAATTGAGTTACCCATTTTATTTTAACACGTGGGGACATCCCCTCTTACAGCCGCTGCTAATAAAGCAACTATCAGATATTCTTTATATCACTAGTATATATTCAGTTCATATTGTATCCGCGCAGAAAGGTTAATTCTGATATGATCTGACATATACATATAATAAATTAAATCAATCACTGCACCATGAGAATCGCCATTGCCCAGATCAATTGTACAGTTGGCGACCTTACTGGTAATGCCAAAAAAATTCTTGATTACACCAATCAGGCAAAAGATAAGGGCGCATCATTGGTTGTTACACCAGAATTGGCCTTATCTGGCTATCCTCCCGAAGACATACTGTTGCGAGAAGGATTTCGTCTGGCCTGCATAAAGACGCTTGATAGCCTGGTAAAAGAGATAAATGGTATCTCCCTGTTGTTGGGACACCCTTACTTTGTCAACAGTCGTATTTACAATGCCGCTTCATTAATTTGTAATGGAAAGATTATTGCGACGTATCTTAAGAATAACCTTCTAAATGATAATGTACTTGTGGAACCTCATTATTTTGAGACTGGTTCAGATAGCTGTATTTTTAGTGTTGAGGGAATAAAATTCGGAGTAAATATTTCCACTGATATATGGAAAGAAATTAATGTAATTTCTGCCAAAGAGGAAGGAGCGGAAGTATTAATACTATTATGCGCATCACCTTATCATTTTAACAAGCAAGCCTTGCTTCATAAGCTGATATGCCAGCGTGCTTATGAAATAGGAATAACAATTATCTGTGTAAATTTAGTAGGCGGACAGGATGAATTAGTATTCGATGGGGCTTCTTTCGCAACTAATAATAGAGGTGAGCTCACTAATCAGTTTGATGAGTTTTCTGAAGCACTGGGCTTGATTGAACTTCAAGGTGGTTCGCCTGTGAAGGGAACAATTCCTAATACAAAAATTCCAGAAGAAAGTATTTACAGAGCACTGTGCCTTGGAGTGAAAGATTATATAGATAAGAATGGTTTTACTGATGTACTACTTGGGCTATCCGGAGGAATTGATTCTTCCCTTACTCTGGCAATTGCAGTTGATGCTCTGGGCCCTGATAGAGTATGGGCAATAATGATGCCATCAGAATACACGGCAGATATAAGTTTGCAAGATTCACGAGCTATATCTGAGACTTTCGGTGTTCGTTACAGTGAATTTTCAATCAAACCAATATTTGACCAATTTCTAAATTCACTTATGAACAAATTCCGGTGGCTTCAAGAAAATGATGAAATGGGAATTACAGAGGAAAATTTACAAGCACGTATTCGTGGAACCACCTTAATGGCATTATCAAACAAATACGGTGCTATTGTACTTACCACTGGTAATAAGTCTGAAATGGCAACAGGGTATTGCACACTTTATGGTGATATGGCAGGCGGGCTTGCAGTATTAAAGGATGTCAGTAAGACCATGGTTTATAAACTTTGTGAGTATCGTAATAGTTTAAGTATGGTGATTCCAGAGCGTGTAATTCAGCGCGCACCTTCTGCTGAATTGCGCCCAAATCAGGCAGATCAGGACAGTCTTCCGCCTTATGACGTTATTGATGGAATTATTGAAGCATATGTAGAAAAGGGTAAATCATTATATGAAATTATTGATATAGGCTATTCTAAGACTGATGCTCAGCATATCGTAAATCTAATTTGTGCAAATGAATACAAACGGCGTCAATCTCCTATGGGAATCTGTGTTACTCAACATAGTTTCAGTAGGGATTGGCGCTATCCGATTACATCAAAGTATAAAGATGAGGTGTGACCGATTATTAAATTCTACATGGATTAAGAACAAGTTCATAAGTCTTTATATAGTCAGGTTAATATACAAATTAAATTATCTATCTAATTAAAGGAATGTAACATGAGAAAAATAGAGGCCATAATTAAGCCTTTCAAGCTTGACGAGGTCCGTGAAGCTCTTAATGAAATTGGAGTGAACGGGTTGACTATCACGGAAGTTAAAGGATTTGGTAGACAAAAAGGCCATACGGAGCTTTATCGTGGGGCTGAATATGTTGTTGACTTTTTGCCTAAGGTGAAAATAGAAACAGTAGTAGTTGAAAAGCTTGTAGATAGCACAATAGAGACTATTGTAAAGGCTGCTCGTACTGGCAAGATTGGAGATGGTAAGATCTTTGTCACTCGTGTGGAACAAGTAGTAAGGGTACGTACCGGGGAACTAAATGAGGCGGCAATTTAACTTGGATACCAATAGTAAAAATATAGCACTATGTATTTTCAAGTCAGAGTTCAGGTATGAATGCATTAGCCGCTAGTTTTTAGAATTAACTTTTTACCCGTTAAAGTTTTTGTAGAAAGCATTTGGGGTTATCCATCATTGTATTTTCAGAGTTATTATCTTGAGGCTCGTCACAGTACCGTGGAACTTAGTATGAAAAGGGTCATCAAATCAGTATGAAAATACATTTTGTAATGACAGTTCTGTTATTTTCGTTTGCTAAAAATATTTTTGCTAACGAATTACCCGATTTGGGTGAAGCATCTCAGGCTACCATTTCTCCGTATGAAGAAAGGCAGATTGGTTTGGAGATAATGTCTGAGATTCGTGCTGATAGCAGATACATTGATGATGCTGAAATAGCCGGGTATCTCACTAATCTGGGTTATAAATTAATTTCTGCCTCGGACGAAGCTCATCCAGACCAGGCGTTTGAATTTTTTGCTATTCGAGATCCGTCGATCAATGCCTTTGCTTTACCGGGGGGGTTCATGGGTTTTAACAGCGGACTTATTCTTACAGCACAAAGTGAGTCAGAATTAGCAGGAGTGATGGCACATGAAATCTCACATGTTACACAAAAGCACCTTGCCCGAATGATTTCAGGTCAAAAGTATACTCTGCTGACTTCACTGGCATCTATAGCGCTAGCAATCTTAGCATCACGTGCAAGTTCACAGGCGGGCACTGCAGTTATGGCCACTACTCAAGCTATTACAGCTCAATCACAATTAAATTTTACTCGTGCAAATGAAAAAGAAGCAGATCGTATTGGCTTGGCCGTACTAGTGAGGGCCGGGTTCAATCCTGCCGGCATGGCAACTTTTTTTGGACGATTACAAAGAGCCGGTAGATTTCAAGGAAATGGCGCACCTTCTTATCTTCGTACTCACCCACTTACTTATGAACGTATAGCTGACATTGAGAATCGAACTCAGAGTTTACCTTACAAGCAGGTTCCAGACAGTATTGATTTCCAATTAGTCCGTGCCAAGCTACGCGCATCCGAGGGAAAATCCAGAGAGGCAGTAAAGTATTTTGAATCTAATTTGCAAGAGAAGCGTTATAGTAATGAGACGGTTGAACGTTATGGGTTGATAAGCGCTTTGTTGCGAGAAGGAAATAATTCGCGTGCAAATGAGGAGTTGACGCTACTTTATGAGTCTCCTCATTATGACACAATGAGTAAATTACAAGATAATCATCTACTAGGGGATATTATTCAGATTGAACGGAAAATATTATACTCAAGCGCAATGATTGAAACGCTTGCAGCTCGTGTCAAATTTTCTATTGGGCAGCATTCTGAAGCCCTGCGTATTTATAAGGC
>Ga0265309_10001222_pt1 | contig 11168 bp, 7 predicted proteins | sample Helome_FD_192492 | JGI IMG/M metagenome (GOLD analysis project Ga0265309, IMG submission 192492) | Marine sediment microbial communities from subtidal zone of North Sea - Hel_20160524 (Illumina Assembly) | ecosystem: Environmental > Aquatic > Marine > Subtidal zone > Sediment ...
GACGGGCGACAGCGGCTTGGTCGCCCTGAAGTGGACACTGCGCGCCGAGTCAATGTGTGCCTTGTAATCCTTTCCGCGCCCGCCGAAGCGTCCCGTGTAGGCCTCGAAACTGATGCCCGAGAGCGGCGCATCGAATTCGAGCGTGACGGTTGCGCTTGCCTCGTCGATAGGAAACGCCCAGTCGAAGCCCGTTACGTTCCAGTAGAGCTCATCGTGCTTGTCGAAAAAACCAAGCATGCGACTGGCCTCATAGCGAAACGCGTACGTGTGCACACGGTGTTCAATGAAGCGGTCCGCACTGCCAAAGTAAGTTCTGACGCCACCGCGGATGGGTTGCGTGTGGTAAGGCTCACCACGTTCGTTGCGCAGCAGCGCAAGCGGACGAAACGCGACCCTGTACTCGTTGCCGAGTCGGTCAGTATATTCGGTGGGAAAATCCCGGTATATGCCGCGCCTGATTCTGTTGCCCTCGGCGCGCACCGTGATCGTCTCGGTGACCTCGATCATGCCACTGGTCATGACACGAATGTCGCTATGGAAACTCAGGATTCGTTCATCGGCGACGACGCTGAGGGGCAGCAGCAACAGCAGGACAAAGCGTGTCATTCGACAGAGCCCAGCTTCACAAGTGGAACATTCGCCGCATCGTCTGACGTCTTCTGGAAAAACTCGCGCGCCGTGAAACTGAACCAGCCTGCGACGATATTGGCCGGCACGGTTTCGGTCATCGTGTTGTAGTCACGTACCGAGCCATTGTAGTAACGGCGCGCGAACTGCAGGTAGTTCTCCGTTTCGACCAGTTCGTTTTGCAGCTTCAGAAAATTCTCGTTTGCCTTGAGATCAGGGTAGTTCTCCGCCAGGGCAATGATGCGCTCGATCCCTGCACTCAGTTTTTGTTCGACTTTGCCCTTGGCGCGCACATCGGCAACCTGCATTGCCTCGGTGCGCAGTTCAGTTACAGCCTCGAGCGTCGCGCGTTCATACTTGGCGTACTGATCGACGGCCGTGACCAGCCGCGGTATCAGGTCGTGTCGGCGCTGCAGCTGCACGTCGATATCACTCCAGGCCGTATCGACACGGTTTCGGCTTCTTATCAGGCGATTGTAGAGAACGACGCCGAGCGCGGCGATAACAACGAGGACGACAACAATGATGGTCAGCATCTGGCCTACCGTGGCGAAAGGACGCCCAATCGTACCATTGAGGGCCCAGCTCGATTACAGACTTATGCGGCCGCGCAGCCGCCTGGTCCTAGTACCAGAACGAAATGAATACCTGGTAGACGTTGGCATCCAGCTCGTAGAGAGGTTCTTCCCCGATAGGCGCACCGGCTCGCAGGTCAGAGAACTCCTCGTAGTCGACCATGAGGAAGTCCGCCGCGGCCGTCACCGATCCTTTCTTGATGAATCCCCATCCATCCGCATCGTTGAGGAATTCGTAGGACGCTTTCACGGTGACGGTCGTACTCGTTAGCGCACTGAGCTCCTTGTCCCGGCCCCTGAAGTTGGTCGCCTGCGCCCTCGGGAATATGTCCCGATAGAAATGCGCACCGGTCTGGTCGTGGTAACGCACCTTGCCTGTAAACGTAAAATCACGCCACGGATGCACATAGGTCAACGACGCCGTATGGCTGTCGATGTCCCAGGTATCGGTAAAGAAACGATACTCACCCTCAATCGCGGCGCGATACGGCAAGAAATATCGAGCGCGTATACCGACGGCGTTACTTGTGCGGGTATTCGGGTAGAGCTCGGCTTCGTAGCTGTAGCCCAGCGCCGTACCAGCATCGAAATAGCGGACCGAACGATACGGGTTATTGAGGTAGCCCTCGTCGGTCATAGTCGTGAAGTTGAGCGTCGCAATCAGGTTCTTGGTGATGATCTGCGTCAGGCCAACGCCATAGGCCTGCTTGTCCAGGTCACGCTCGAAAGTCGGATCATCTGACTTGCCGACGACGTCGTCGCCGAGCGCGTAACTCAGCGTCAACGTCGTGAGTGCGCCGAACATGTCCTGGCTGACAGAGAAGTTGTAGGTCTCGGCATCGTAATCGGATTCGTCACTGCTGGTGTACCCGACACTCATCGTCGTATTGCCTCGCAGGTAGTCCATGCCCAGCGACCACTGCGTGCGCTCCTCTTTGTACGGGCTTGCGGTCGTTACGACGTCGATCGATGCCGAACTGACGTGGTCGACATAGTAGTTGCCGACGAATGACGTGCTTTTGCCAATCTGCTTGCGCACGAGAACCGACGGACCGTCAATCAGTACGCCACCGCCCTCGTAGCGATGGTAGAGCGCGTCGGAACGATCCTCGGGCAGCACGCCAGCGTAGGCCTTGCCCAGGCACGACATCAGCAATGCAAGCAGGAAAATGCGTCGCATCGTCATCGCAGATCAGAGCCTCCTAGTTACAGCCGCAGCCGCCGCCGGCCGCACCTTCGCCACCGCGCGCACCTTCACGAGCCTCGTAAACGTGCAGCAGGTAAGCCGACGAAACCGGATCGCCGTCAAGCGCCATGATCGGGTCCGCGAGCTTGTCGCGCTCGTACGGCTTGACCCAGGGCTCAATGTTGCTGCACCCGGATAAGCCGCCTATAACGAGCAAAGGCAGCAGAATTCGACCAATCGTAAAGAATCTTTTTTCCATAACACTACTTTATCCCGGACGCCCGGCCTTAAACCGTGATCTTGTCCTCAGAAGAACACCGTGAAGCCGAAATGTGCTTCAAGATTGTGGGCCGTCTTCTCTTCGCCGAGAAGATCAATGTCGAACAGGTGATCGCGAAAGTCGAGATGCATGGCCACCGAATCGGACAACAACAGTCGATAGCCGAACCCGAAGTTAACCGTAAAGCGGTCATCACCCGCGAACTCGGTCGATCCCAGCCCGCCGGTCAGGTATAGGTGCGAGTTATAGGCTCGCCCTTCGCCGATGAAGACCTCTCCCGGCAGCACGTTGTAGCCGAGGTTGAGGTTGTAATAGGTGTATTGCCGCTCACTATCGGTAATGAGCCTGGCATCGCCCGACAACTCCTCGAAGCTCGTGAGTCCCGTATCGGTCCGGCCAACCGTGCCCTCTATAAAGAAACCTTCCGTAATGTGATAGGCGAGTCGCACGCCGTAGACGACGTCGGCACCGAAATCTTCCACGCTCATGATGCCGGCGAACGCACCAATCTCGAAGTCCTCCCGGTCAATCGCGGGCTCCTTGATCTCGCGGCGTTCCACCTCGGGATCGATGACCTGGCCAGGCGCTTCCGCCGACGGCGGGGGCGCCTCTTCGTTGCCGAAACCGAAAAGGTTTTTCGTTGCCGCGCAGCCTGACAGGCCGACCATTGCAACGGTCAGAAAAAGAACGCGAAACCGACTTTCCATTCCTCTATTTCCTCATTTTCGTCTCGGCTCGTGAATACCACGTAGCTCTTGTATTCAGCGCGCAACAGGAAACGACGCGTCGCATAAATCCTGAATCCCGCGCCAGCGTGACCGATCTGGTCGGTACGATCTTCCGTAGCGACGATGGTCGTTTTCGGCTCGGTGCGAATCGCCCCGGCACCCAGCGTAAAGAACGGCGATACACGCCACTCCGGCCAGGCCTCGTGAACAACATTGACGCTGGCCGTCCAGCCATTCGAACTATTGCCCAGGATCCGCGATCCCCAGAATTCGACTGAGACGTACGGGTTCAGCGAGTAGCCGCCGTACATCGAGATGATGTTCGATCCGCCGAAATCGCCGGACAGCAGTCCGGCTTCCCACCTGGCGTTCGTGAAGTCTTCAATATCGGCGCGCTCGAAACTGATCTGCTCGCCGTCGGGCTGCAGCGTCTGTTCCATCTGTTCGCGATCGACCCAGCCTTCCTTGCCATTTTGCGCGCGCACCTGGTACCAGTCGGTGCGTTGCATGATGATGTCTACGGACTCGCCGCGGTCCACGACGTGGAAAATAGGATAGCCGCGGCCGGGCCCCGTACGCATTTCCAGGTACGGGTCGGCAACGGCTACAGTTCGATATTCATCGGCGGCCTGAACTGGCGCTGTCAGAAAAATCTGCAGTACGACGACAGCCAGCCACCCGAAACGAGCGGATTTAGTTGGCTGGGGCGTCGAAGGGGTTGTTGTAGTACTGGGCTCCGACATCCAACCATTCCGCAAAAAGGCGTCGCTCCGCTTGGGATAAAATATTGAAGTGAAGATCCTGAGGATCGTTAAATCGGTCAAAGAAATCGCTCGATGCCCTTGCACTGCCAACCGCAGCCGGAGGCGCGTATGGAATCGGTGCCAGGATGTCGTTTCCGTCCTCATCCTGACCAACGACCTGTGTTGCATCTACCAACGCGCCGTTTGCGTCCAGAATCTGAAGATTATCAGTAACTAACAGCTCGCGATAGGCATGAAAGTGATCGGGCTCATCAGGTGACAGGCCGTCCTGTAACTCCAGCTGACCCGCCGGCACACGCGGCACGTTGTTGACCACGTCGAGTGGCGTATGGCAATTGAGGCAGTTGTTATTAACGGGCAGTCCCGTCACTGGATCGATCAGCGGCACGTCCGGCGTTGCCGGATCGTTGTCATCGTCCACCATCACGATGCGTGGCTGATTCCACAGCGGGTGGATGACGGATTCGTAGTTAATAAGGATGCGGCAATTCGCCCGCCAGTCCTGCTGGCATTGTAGCGTCGTGGGCCCCGCCGTCGTCATGTCAGTGTAGAGATAGTCGATATCCACGTTGTTTGCGGCGATCACCGGATCCGCCGTCCACACATCGCGATAAACAACGTTCATCGACGGCTCGATCGACGGACATGTCGGGTCTGTGCATTCGGCACGCGCACGCGTCTCGGCCATCGTCTCGCCGACATCGCCAACCGAGTACGCAAGCGTTGAATTCAGCCAGGCCACGCCGGCCGTTGTCGCACCCGCATAGGCGCTGTCGAAGGCATCCTGGCGGCCGTGCGAAAGGCCGCTGTTGGCGTCGTGGCAGCCGATACACTTCAGTTCCTGGCCCGGCGCCACGGAGATCCAGTTATTGTGACGCTGTGTGATGCGGTGTCCGTTCTCGTCGAGCACGCTGACCATCAGCGCCGTATTGGCAGGCACTTTGATAATGACGGAGCCGTCAGGCTCGATCATGCCGTAGCCCACAATCTCCTTCATACCGAACGCCGTGGTAACGCCGAACGCCGTATTGTCGATATCGCGCAGGTCCTCGTCGGGGAGCGACACGGCTTTTTCAACGCGCAGAAAACGCGCCGGGCGATTCGCCGCCGGCGTCTGCACGGGATCCGCCAGCACTGCCGGGTCGATACCCGGCAGCATCGTGCCGTCGAAATCGTAGACGTTGCGAATATTGATAACGCCCTCGCCATTGTCAGTGAGGGTCTCTGCGCTGTACGGGTAGTTGTTGCTGCCATCCAGCACGACGGGCGGAATCGGCCGCGGGTCGGCTGTCACAACCTCGGTGAACATGAATCCCTCTTCGCCGGCAACGATCGGTGCCTGTGTGTCAGTGGCCGGGTCGTAGATCCAGATGCCGTACAATGGCGGCGCAACGAAGAAGTCTCCTTCGACGGGCGTAGGGGGATTGTCAGGATCAATAATGATGACGTTGGCGAGATTGTCCTCGGTGCACGGCACGATCTGCGAGTCATCCGTTTCGGGGTCGCCGTCATCCGCGAGGATTTCTGTCAGTCGACACTGACTCCAGCTCACCATGAGGCGATCGGTGCCATCCTGAATCGGGTAAACCGAGAAGTAACGGCCGCCCAGCGAGGGCGCGCCGGGTTGCGTCGACACCTCGTTGACCGTCGCGTCTTCCTGGGCCGGCCCCGTCAGCACACCGATATTGTCCTTGGTAGGCTGCGTGTTCTCGAGATACTGGATCGTGTCAATCAGGACCAGCTCGCCACCGCCCTCGGTGTCGGTAAACGGGCGCACTAGCGCCATGATGCGGCCATCTTCGACCTGGCGCGGCTGCATGAACTGGATCGTATCGCCCCCGGGGCCCGTATCATGACTTTCGTTGCCGTAAAGCAACTCAAGGTTGGAGCCGTCGGGATTCATCCGGTACAGGTTGACGGCATTGTTGTTTGCGGCATGGTCCCAACGGCTGAAGATGATGCGACCGTCGTCCATGACAGACGGATCGAGGTCGTGGCTCTGGTTGAACGAGGTCTGCTTTACGCCCGTGCCGTCATCATTCATGATATGCAGGTTGAATGCGAACTCGTTCTCGTCCTCGTCCATCGCAGGGAAACCACCCTTGCCCTCGTCGAGCAGTACGGCTTGCGACTGCGTCTGGCGCGTCGAGGAGAAAATAATGCGTCCGTCCGGCAGGTACTTCGGCATGATGTCGTGGCCGATCTCGGCCGTCAGGTTCGACGAAATTACTCGCGCCAGTTCATCAGTCTCGAACGTGTACTGCCAGATGTTCCAGGTCGGAACCTGGTCTTCTTCGTCAACATTCGGATCGAACGGCATGCGCATCGAGAACAACAGGCGACTGCCGTCGTAGTCGATCTCTACGTCACGGATCGCAGCAAGCCCTTGCGACACCTCGCCCGTAATATTGACGGGCGGCGCGCCAACGGCTGCGCGATCGCGAAAATAGAGATCGGCGCCGAAATCGAACGTGATTTGTTCCCGAAGGTCCTGTTGGTCGAATACGCCATCTTCGTCAGTCGGCAGCGGCGCCTTGATATAGGCGATCGGGAAATCGACGATTACGGGGTCGGCATCCTCTCCCGTACCGATTTGTACGCCATCACCGCCACCGCAGGCGGCAATCATGATGGTTGCCATCGACAACGCGACCGTCCTGGTCGCCAAACGGGCAGTTCCTTCTTCAGATTGTCGGGACAGCTTGAACATAGCCTTTACCTCAGGTCATTTTGGCAGGGTACGATGCGACCCCGCGCTCATACCGTTAACGCAGTCACAAACCGCGATTAACTTCGACGGAGTGTTGCTCTCGAAGCAGAGCGAATCGACACTAATTATATGAGACACGTTTGCAACGATGTAATGTCTCAAAAGCACGACACTCAACAATGTAAAACCGCAGCGTGGTCACGATTCCTACCCTGGTACACGGGAAAATAAAGGCTGGGGTTCCATCTCCGGAATATTTTGCGCGTCAAAAACCGTGTTTTTTGGGCCACATTCACAAACTACATGAGGTTTTTTTCCTTTCCTGTTGTTGTTTGGGGGTGTCACACGGACATACCCCTGTCTCCCTTCAGCGACAGTTGCAGTGTCTTTCACAATCAGTAGCTTATGGCCGCCGGTCATAATCCTTGTGCCAAAGTGCCGACAGTGACTTGACATATCCCGGTTTCGGAAAGCCCGTATTGGACACTATCAAGTCATTGATATTGAAGGGGTTTCTTAAGAATTATCGGGGTATTGCCAGGACTGGCACAGCACTTGCTTTATTGATTGCAGATCTTTTGTTTTCGTAGCCCGATATGACGGGACTGTGAATACACTCACGGCCAGCAGCCACGAAGTCTGTCAGGATTCTACGGCCAGTAGAGAGCAACCGATCTGGTGGACAGGAGTCCGTCGCGTAAAGCGGAGCTGAAAGGAGCAGCGGTTTTGGCAAGCGTCTTTATGACGCAGCAACCATCTTCCTAGTAGTCCGTTACCGAGGGTGCGTGATACCCGAAGACGTTTGGGAACACACGAATGCACATTGTGGATCGTACGAGTGATGAGCAGAAACGATATGAATAACAGGATGTGGAAAACACAGGTACGCATCACGCTGGCAGCACTGCTTGCCGTAATGCTTGCAGCACCGGCCGCTGCCCAGACCAGGGAACAGGCCAAGCGTATTTATGATCGTCTCGCCGGCGTACCGCCGACCGAATCGGTCCTGAACGCAATGGAGAACAATACGGGCACGGACCCGGTCTGCGTCAGTAATGGCGTATCCGGAGCCGAATGTGCCGCGTATATCGCGATGGAAAATTCGAGCTTCTACAACGTGACGCTCAAGAATTTTGCGGCGCCCTGGACGAACCGCGACCGGTCAGTCTTCGTGCCGCTTAACGACTATATTGCGACCGTGATTGGCATGATCAGGGACGATGCGGACTTTCGCAGCGTGCTGTCCGCCGACCTTCAGTATGTGGGTCGCGCGGGAACTGTTGGGGCGGCGCCTGCTGCAAACAACAACAATCACTACGAACAGCTGGAAGCCGGGAACCACGACCTGAAGGGCGTGCTTGAGCCGACAACGCAGTCAAGCGTTAATGGCATCCCGTCGACTGCGACTGCCGGCGTGATTACATCGCGAGCAGCCGCCGAGGCGTTCTTTGTCGCCGGTACCAACCGTGCGATGTTCCGCTTCACGATGGTGAATCACTTCTGCACAGACATGGAACAGCTGCATGACCCGCGCATGCCTCCCGACCGCATCCGCCAGGATGTGAGTCGCAGCCCGGGCGGTGACAGCCGCTTGTTCCTTAATAACTGCGTGGGCTGCCACACGGGCATGGATCCGATGGCGCAGGCGTATGCCTACTACAACTATGACGAGGCTGCCGGCTCGATCCAGTACACGGCGGGCAACATACAGCCGAAATATTTCAATAATGACCTGAACTTCCCGCAGGGCTTCCGTACTCCGGACGACCATTGGACCAACTATTGGCGTAACGGGCAGAACCGCTACCTGGACTTCTATGGACCGGGCGTTGGCGACGACAACGGCGCCAAGTCGCTCGGCGTGGAACTCGCAAACAGCAATGCGTTCGCTTCCTGCCAGGTCAAGAAGGTATTCAAGGCAGTTTGCCTGCGCGAGCCTGAAACGACCAACGACCACAATCGGGTCGACACGATATTACAGTCGATTGGTCAGGGACCGATCATCATGAAGCAAGTGTTCGCGGACACCGCCGAATACTGCATGGGCCAGTAGGGAGAGGATGATAATGACTAAAGCAATCGGAATTGCTACCAAGGCCCTCAATCGCCGTTCGCTGCGTGCAGCGACGACGGTGCTGCTGACGAGCATTATTCTCGCGGCCTGTGGCGGTGGCGCAGAAACCGTCGAGAACTCGTTGCCGCAGGGCACGGGCAACACCAATGACAACCCCTACACGGGTCCCGTGGCAGCAGATGCGGACGTTCTGAAATTCCAGCAGGAATTCTGGGGCAACGCCAAGACCACGGATCGTTGCGGCTCCTGCCACAACGAGACCGTCGGCCAGGTTCCCATGTTCGTTCGCAACGATGACGTCAACCTCGCCTATGCCGAGGCCGCGACGGTCGTTGACCGCGATCAGCCTTCGCTGTCGGAAATCGTCGCGAAAGTCAGCTCGCCGCCACTCGGCCATAATTGCTGGGTGTCGGACCCCGGTGTTTGCGGCACGATCATGACGACGTGGATCGAAAACTGGATCGGCGCTACATCGGGCGGCGGTCGCCAGATCGTACTGACGCCGCCTCCGTCGAACGACCCCAGCGACAGCCGGAACTTCCCGGATGACCCGGCGCTGTTCTATCAGCACGTTTACCAGCCAGTGCTTGGTGCTTATTGCGCGGGCTGCCACAGCTCGGAGTCTTCGACCCCGCAGCAGCCGTATTTCGCGGAATCAGGCGACGCCAGTCCTCCTGTAACCAGTCCCAGCGTGGCCAGCGCGTACGAAGCGGCCAAGGCGAAGATCAATCTCGACACGCCGTCCGATTCGCGCTTCGTGATCAAGGTCTCGCCGGGCGCGCAGGGCGGTGAAGCACATAATTGCTGGAACAACGACTGCCCGACGGCGTCGACCCAGATGCTGAATGCAGTTACGGCGTTTGCCAACTCAATCGACCCGACCGAGATTGATCCGAACCTCGTTTACAGTCAGGCCGTGAGGCTCGTAGACGGTACCGTCGCTTCTGGCGGCAACCGCTACGAGAATGACCAGATTGCGCTCTGGGAATTCAAGACGGGCACGGGCTCGACAGCATTCGACTCAAGCGGCGTAGACCCGGCCATCGACCTGAATTTCTCAGGCGACGTCACCTGGTATGGCGGCTGGGGCATTACGATCGGCGCCAATCCGGCGCAGGGCCCGGGTAAAGCCCAGGGCTCGACGACGGCCAGCAGGAAACTCGCCGACGTATTGCAGGAGTCCGGAGAGTTCTCGATCGAGGCCTGGGTGGTGCCGGCGAACGTAACGCAGGAAATGGCCAGGATCGTGACTTACTCGGGCGGCCAGACGACGCGTAACTTCGCTCTGCAACAGACGCTCTACAACTACGACTTCCTGCTGCGCACGAACGCACAGGATGCCAATGGCGACCCGCTGACCTCGCTCAACGGCGACCCGCAGCTGTCAACGCCGGACGCTGCCGAAGTGTTGCAGGCAACGTTGCAGCACGTCGTAGCTACCTACAGGCCGGACGAAGGACGCCGAATCTACGTCAATGGCGTGCTGGTTTCGGCCGTTGACGATGTGCCGGGCGGCACGTTTGTCGACTGGCAGGACACCTTTGCAGTGGTGCTCGGCAACGAGACTTCGAGCGACGGGACCTTTGAAGGGACCTTCCGCCTTGCAGCCGTTCACCGTCGCTCACTCTCGCAGGAACAGATTCAGCAGAACTTCGACGCAGGTGTCGGTGAACGCTTCTACCTGCTGTTCGATATTTCCGGGCGTATCGGCGCGCCTGTGCAGACGTCTTACGTCCTGTTCGAAGCGCAGCAGTTCGACTCGTACGCATACCTGTTCGACAAGCCACACTTCACGACACTGGACGGCTCAACACCTTCCGGTATCACGATGCAGGGCATGCGCATCGCGATGAACGGTCGCGAGGCGCCGGTTGGACAGAGTTACGCGAACATCGACATGCCGCTCGACCTCGCCGGCGGCACGATCGATGAGCTCGGCCAGCCGTTGTCCGTACTCGGTGCCGTTTTGCCGCTCGAGAAAGGGCCGGAGGACGACGAGTTCTTCCTGACTTTCGACAATCTCGACGGCGTCATTTACGACCGCGACGAAGATCCGATGCTGGTCGTTACCGACTACCTGGCGACAGATGACGTGCGCAAGCCCGACATCGGCGTCAGGACGTTTGATGAAATCGATGCGGCCTACTCCGCCATCACGGGTGTCGACCGCACGAGCTATCAGCGTGGCGGCATCTTCCTCGTGGACGAAACCTACCAGGAGCTG
>Ga0265309_10001225_pt1 | contig 11162 bp, 14 predicted proteins | sample Helome_FD_192492 | JGI IMG/M metagenome (GOLD analysis project Ga0265309, IMG submission 192492) | Marine sediment microbial communities from subtidal zone of North Sea - Hel_20160524 (Illumina Assembly) | ecosystem: Environmental > Aquatic > Marine > Subtidal zone > Sediment ...
ATGCGGAAGCCCGACTACCATTCATGGTTTCTAAACCCCTAATTAATAAAGAGTCTGACCAACTTCGCTTTTATGCCAAAAGGGGTACTAAAAAGCAATTAGTCAGTGTTAGTATAAAATGATCATTATAGGGATATAATCCATATATTTGGATATAATCCTATTAAATGTCATTAATTCCCTATATTAAAGGCCGCGGTGCGCAGGCAAACCCACCCAATAAGTTTCTGAAAGAACAGCACGAGATCCGGGACGATTTTCTGGAATATTGTGATAAGGAAAATGAAGCTTCCACAGAACCAAGGACAATTTATAGGCCTATTCATCCCAGGACTATTGTTAACAAGATAAAAAGTCCGGATGTTAAGATGCCCTTTTCAATGAACCCCTATCAGGGATGTGAGCATGGTTGTGTGTATTGTTATGCCAGGAATACCCATGAATTTTGGGGGTATTCGGCCGGACTCGATTTCGAGAAACAAATTCTAGTCAAACACAATGCAGCTGAACTCCTGGAAAAGAAATTAAGAAGTAGTAGCTGGAAAGCAGAAACTATAGTTTTATCGGGGAATACGGATTGCTATCAACCCGCAGAAAAGAAATTTAAGATTACCAGGAAATGTCTTGAAGTGTTTAACAGATATAAACATCCTGTGGGCATCATCACCAAAAATGCCCTGATTTTGAGAGATAAGGATCTGCTCCAAGCTCTTCAAAAGGATAACTTGGTCTCCGTTCATGTTTCGGTTACTACCCTATCAGAAAAAACCCGTCGCATCCTTGAACCAAGAACGGCAACTATTAAAAGAAGGTTGCAGACTATAAAAACCATATCAGATATGGGGATACCTGTAAATGCTATGCTGGCGCCTATCATCCCCGGTATCAATAGCCATGAAATAATGGATTTAGCCAAAGCCGTTTCAGAAGCCGGGGCCTCTTCATTTGCTTTTACCCTTGTTAGACTGAATGGTGCAATAGGTCAGATCTTTTCAGATTGGATCAGGAAGATCATGCCTGATAAGGCGGAAAAAGTATTGAATCAAATAGCCGAATGCCATAGAGGCCAACTGAATGATAGTCGCTTTGGACTTCGTATGCGAGGTGAGGGAAATATTGCCGAACAAATTCATTCCATGTCCGCTCTTGCCAAACGAAAGTATTTTAAAGGAAGATCAATGCCTGAACTAAACAAGGACCTATATCCTATTTATAAAAAAGGTCAACTGAGATTATTCTAATGACCAACCCTTGCGATATTCCCGTTTCTCCAAATTATTGGCTTTTTCATAATTGGTAATTCGCATGGCCTCACCATCCCATTTAAGTTTTCTTCGGCCCGGGTAATTGAAAGGATTTGATAGCCAGATTCTCCATAAAGACGGCTTCTGTACCAACTCCAAATGATGCTACAAAAAGGGTGTCGCTGGGCTCATGTGGCATCTAGCCATTCCATTCTTTATAGAATTGTTCCAGGAATTTCAACATAAAATCATGTCTCTCTTCCGCTATCTTTTTAGCTGTAGCAGTATGCATCATATCCTTGAGCAGCAATAGCTTTTCATAGAAATGATTAATTGTTGGCGCATCGGATTTCTTATAGGCTTCTTTACTTTGATCTACCTGGGGCGGGATTTCCGGATCATATATTGATCTGTTCTTATAACCCCCATAGTGGAAAGTGCGTGCAATGCCAATAGCACCAATAGCGTCCAGACGATCGGCATCGCGAACTACATCCAATTCCGGAGATGAAAATGCTTCGGACTGATCTTCTAAGCTGTTCTTAAATGACATATACCGTATTATATTTTCCACATGCGAAATGATCTCTTTTTCAACGGAAATAGACTGTAGAAAATCCCTGGCTTTAATAGGACCTATCTCTTCATTCCCATTGTGAAATTTTGAATCGGCAATATCATGAAGCAGCGCGGCCAATTGAACTACGAATGAATCCACGTCTTCACCTTCTGAAATGAGCAAAGCATTATTATATACCCGTTCTGTGTGAGACCAATCATGTCCTTTCTCCGCTCCTGACAGGATCTCTTTTACAAAGACCCTGGTTTGATCAATCTTTTCTATTTCATTCATGGTTAGCTGTGTATTGCCGATTTGATCGCCGTTTCGACATCTTCCAAGACCTTGTTAGTTTCCAAAGAATTAGGAATAGGGGAATGCACATCAATAGTAATAAAAATTCCTATTCCATAAGGAAATTTACCATATCGGAGGAGTTTCCACGAATTGTTTATACTAATCGGAATAAGCAAGGCAGAAGGAGATTCTGACATAAGGACTTTGAGTCCGCCAGTGTGAAATTTTTTGGGGACTCCGTCCCGACTTCGGGTTCCTTCGGGGAAGATAACAGCACTTCGCTTATTTTTTTCAATATACTTTCCTAGTTTCCGTATTTCTCTTAGCGATTGCTCTTTGTCTTTCCTATCGATCAGAACTGAGCCGCCATGTCGCAAATTATAGGAAACACTGGGAATCCCTTTTCCCAGTTCTTTTTTGCTGACAAATTTGGGATGGTGCTTTCTCATGTACCAGATCAGTGGCGGTATATCATTCATGCTTTGGTGATTGGCCACAAGGATCAAAGGGCGGTCTCGGGGCAAATCCTCTGCAGTTCTAAAGCGATATCGCGTTCCGAGGAAAAAGGTAGATGCCATCAAACACAAATTGAGCAGGCTGACACTTTTTGCATGGGCATTGTAACCAAAGATATTCAGGCAGATCCATTGAATAGGATGGAATATCACTAATGAAAGTCCAAAAAAGATGAAGTAAATGACAGTTAGAGGATATGCCAGGATCTTACGCATATCACAAAAATAAAAAACCGCCCCAACAGTATACCAGGGCGGTTAGATTTTTACATTTATTGCTAGCTAACAGAACTCGTTATACGCTTCTGTCAGGTTATCAGCGATCATATCAGCAGGCCTACCTTCAATATGGTGTCTTTCAATCATATGGACCAATTCCCCATTTTTAAATAAGGCCATGCTAGGGGATGAAGGTGGAAAAGGAATCATCTTATTCCTCGCTGCATCTACGGCTTCATAATCAACACCCGCAAATACGGTTACCAATTGAGTAGGCTTCTTTTCGTTTTGCAAACTAAGCTTTGCCGCAGGTCGTGCATTTGCCGCAGCACATCCACATACAGAGTTCACGACGACAAGTGTAGTACCCTCTTTTCCCAGGGCTTCTTCAACTGCGTTTGCAGTGAATAATTCTTCAAATCCGGCCGCAACGAGATCGTCGCGCATAGGTTTAACAAGTTCTGCAGGATACATAGATTATTTTTTATTGAATTTATAAAGGGCAAAGATACTCAAAATTGATGGTTCTAGCAGGCTAAGCCGTATATGGGATAAGTAAATGAGAATGGCGCCATTATTCTATATTTGACAAAATTTTGATTCATGTTAAAATGGCTGGCCGCATTCATTGGCTATATGCTTTTTAGATTACCTGGGGGCCTTATTGGGTTCTTAGTTGGCAGCTTAATCGACCAATTAGGAGGTTCTTCAGGTGGCCGGACAATATTCAGCGATTTTTCGCGCCCGAATGTCTCTCCTGCCGATTTTGAATTGCACTTACTCTCATTATGCTCAATTGTGATCAAGGCCGACGGACAGGTGAGTCAACGAGAACTCGACTATGTCCGGCAATATTTTGTGCAAACTTACGGGAAGGATAAAGCCAATGCCATTTTCAGAACATTCAATGAGGTCATTAAAAAACGAGAAGTTTCCGCGCAGCGAATTGGCTCAGTGCTGGCACAGCGCACGCGTTATGAAGTACGGTTACAGCTTCTACACTTCCTCTTCGGCATAGCCAGGGCAGATGGCGCAATAAGTCGTTCAGAAGAAAGTAAGATACGTGAAATAGCGGGCTATCTTCGCATTCATTTCAGTGATTTCAAGAGTATCAAGGCCATGTTTGTCAAAGAAGCAGACCGGGCATATAAGATCCTGGAGATCCAAAAGACAGCTTCAAATGATGAGGTAAAGAAAGCATATCGAAAAATGGCTAAAAAGTACCATCCTGACAAGGTTCGGACAGATAATGAAGCTATTAAAAAAGGCGCAGAAGAAAAATTTAAAGAAGTTCAGAAGGCCTATGAACAGATACAAAAAGAACGCGGTTTATAAAGAAGTATGGAAGGATTTATATTCTATATCAAATTAGGATTTTATCATGTAATGGACCTTGGTGCCTATGACCACATCCTGTTTCTTTTTGCATTGGCGCTACCTTTTAATTTCAAACAATGGAAGGCTGTTCTGATCCTGGTTACAATTTTTACTATAGCACATTGTCTTTCCCTTGCCCTAGCCGTTTATGGACTGCTAGCCGTTTCGGCAGCCTGGGTCGAATTCCTGATCCCGATCACGATCCTGGCAACGGCAATATTTAACTGTCTTATGAAGATCGATGTGGATAAACATCAACATTTCGGTCTCCATGCATCAATAACCGGTTTTTTTGGCCTGATCCACGGGGTAGGCTTTTCCAATTACTTCCGCATGCTTATGGCCGATGAACCTGATAAATTCTGGCCTCTCCTGGGGTTCGCTGCGGGAATAGAGATCTCACAGGTAGTTGTCATCTTTACGGCTCTTCTGCTTTCGCTGGTGACCATTGACTTATTGCGCATCAATAAAGCCTTCTATATCCGATTTTTCTCTATTCTGATTGGCATCATCACAATACCGATGATCGTAAAAGCGTTCCCTTAATAGATTTTCACGTAAAATTAACCTCATCTGGGTTGTGAGGCTATGGCAAAGCGGGTATCTTAGCGCCAAATAGCCACCTTTTTTACGTGAGTATTACAAAGCAAGAAACATATGACCGCGCCTATTTGAGAATGGCATATGAATGGGGCAAACTTTCATATTGCGAACGAAGGCAAGTTGGAGCGATCGTAGTTAAAGACCGGATGATCATTTCTGATGGGTATAACGGAACACCTACCGGATTTGAGAATTTTTGTGAAGATGATGAAGGCTATACCAAATGGTATGTCTTGCATGCAGAGGCAAATGCCATTTCAAAACTGGCCGCCTCAACCCAATCTTGTGTAGGAGCTACATTGTACATAACAATGTCTCCGTGCAAGGAATGCAGCAAATTGATTCATCAATCCGGAATAACACGGGTAGTGTATCAGGAAGCTTATAAGGACGGAAGCGGACTTGAATTCCTGGAACGTGCAGGTGTAAGCCTGTCCTATTTACCCAAAATAGAGCATGTGTCTCGGTAAGCACATTAATATATGAAGCGATCTTATTATATATGGCCCACAGTAATTGCCCTGGCTCTAGCCTTGGGCATCCTTGTAGGGGGTCGACTTCATTTTAACGATAGCCCGGAAAAACTATTTACAACAAATTCCAAAAAAGACAAGCTTAACAGGCTTATAGATTACATTGACTATGAATATGTCGATGAAGTAGATACAGATAGCATAGTAGATGTTACGGTCAATAACATTCTCGATAAGCTGGATCCGCACTCAGTCTATATCCCCAAGGAAGAAATGCAACGAGTGGCAGAGAATATGCAGGGCGATTTTGTGGGAATTGGGATTAACTTTTACATGTTCCGGGATACCATTACTGTAATAAGGGCGATCAAAGATGGGCCAAGTGCACTTAAAGGTATTCAGCCTGGAGATAAGATCCTTATGGCTGATACCGACACCCTCTTTGGAAGAAATTTGGTCAGTGATGCCATTGTCCAAAGACTAAAAGGAACCCAAGGCTCCACAGTAAATTTAAAAGTATATCGCAAACTAACCGACGCTTTTTTTGATGTGACAATATCAAGAGACCGGATCCCGATCCGAAGTGTGGAAAGCTATTATATGCTCAACTCACATTTAGGTTATATCAAGATCAACAGGTTTGCAGAAACAACTTATGACGAATTCATGGAGGCGCTGGGAGAATTACAGGATGAAGGCGCCAAAAAATTAGTGCTTGATCTTCGCGACAATCCGGGTGGATACCTGGGTATTTCAGAGCAAATGGCAGATGAATTCTTGACCGATGGCAAATTGATCTTATTTACAAAGAATAAGAAAGGAGAAATCGATGAAACCTATGCTACCAGAAAAGGGATCTTTGAACAGAAACCAGTGTATGTGCTGATCAATGAAAGATCTGCATCGGCAAGTGAGATCATCGCCGGGGCATTACAGGATAACGATATAGGTACAATTGTAGGTCGCCGTTCGTTTGGAAAAGGCTTAGTTCAACGCGAAATGGAATTGGGGGATGGATCTGCGGTAAGGCTAACGGTATCACGTTATTATACACCCACAGGCCGTTCAATTCAGCGCACCTATGCGAATGGGAGTAAAGACTACTACGATAAATTTACTGAGCGCTACCACAGTGGTGAACTGGTGACCGTAGATAGCATAAAGGTTTCAGATTCCTTGAAATTTACCACGCCAAAAGGGAAAATAGTCTATGGCGGCGGGGGGATCATTCCTGATGTATTTGTCCCAATAGGAACGAACGAAGAAGAAGCCGCGGAAAGCCTGGACAGCTTAGGCTTTTTATCCCGATTTATCTTTGAGTACCTGGAAGAAGATCGTTCACGCTTCCAGACCTATTCTCCCCGTATCTTCAGAGATACGTATCGAGTAGACGATATTTTATTTGAACGTTTCATCAATTACTGCCTTAGGAATAAGATCAAATTAAATTTCTACGATTACGAGGAGCAATTAAAAACCTATCTGAAAGCATCTTTGGCAGAGCAGTTATTCAATCCAAACTTGCATGCCGAGATCAAAGGAAAAGAAGATGCCATGATCCAAAAAGTATTGGAAATTGACCGGCCTTCGTATTCTACAAAATCTGCCGGAGAAACGCTTTAGCAAAAAAGACTACTTTTTATCTTCTTCATCCAGGGATTGCTGTATTTTTTTGGAAGTCCAATATACCAGAAGTAAAACTATCGCACATAATGCGGCCACAATGCCGATTATTGCCACTATACTCTCCCCTTCAAATGGGGCTGAAGTACTAATTAGCGTTGCATTATAAATGATCAGGAGAAGGGCTATTCCGATCAGGATAAAAATTAGTTTTTTATTCATTGGAAATCATTTCTGATAAGCCACAAAACTACGGTTTATTTTGCTTTTGATTATAAGACCTATGAGGGATAAATATCCTATAATTAGGCGCTATCTTGTATCTTTAGATGCGAAATTATCTGGATGCTGCAAATAGGAAAAACACTTGTATCTGACGAATTACTGGAAGCTCATTTTACCTGTGATCTCAATGCCTGTAAGGGAGGATGTTGCGTGCAGGGGGAAGCAGGGGCGCCCCTGGAGGAAGATGAATTGGCGATCCTGGATGAGATCTATCCAAAAGTAAAAGAATTCCTCAGGCCAGAAGGGATTAATGCTATTTCAAAGCAAGGAACCTTTGTTAAAGGAAGTGATGGGGAATGGGAAACCCCGTTAGTTGATAACAAGGAATGCGCCTATGTGATTTTTGACCCCGAAGGAATCGCAAAATGTGGTATTGAAAAAGCTTTTCAGGAGAAGAATATCTCATGGCAAAAACCTATATCCTGTCACCTTTATCCGGTAAGAATAAAAGAGTATACGGAACTTATTGCTGTGAATTATCACAAATGGCATTTGTGTAATGCTGCTTGCGATCTGGGACAAAAACTAAAAACACCTTTATACAAATTTGTCAAAGATGCACTGATCCGAAAATTCGGGGAAGCCTGGTATCAAGATCTTGAAGAAGCAGCCAAGTCTTAGGTAGTAGGAATATGCAAGGTAACACTTGTACCTTCCGGATTTCCTTCCGGGTCTAGCAGGTCGTTAATTTCAATTGTAAAATTATTTTGGTAATCCTTGGCAAAGTTTTGAAGTCGCTCTTTTGTAATGTCTATCCCCAGGGATTTTCGCTTAAGGACCCTGCTCTCCTTCATTTTTTGAGAGGCTGCGCGCCCCACTCCGTTATCTCGAATTTCAATACTGATCTTATCGTCCTCATCACGCTCTACCAGAAGATCGATTTTTTTCGCTCCTTTCTTGGAGGAGAGCCCATGCCACAGGGCATTTTCCAAAAAAGGTTGAAGGATTAAAGAGGGAATACGAATGTGATCCGGGTCTACCTGCTCATCCATGTGGATCTGAAAATCTATTTCGTAGGAAAATCTGATATTCTCGATATTCATATACAATTCCACGGTCTCCAGCTCTTCAGATAAGGTAGTCTCCCGGGCCGAAGAAGCTTCTAAAATTCGCCTGACTAATTTGGAGAATTTATTCAGGTAGTGAACGGCATTTTTTTGTTCATTATTGATAATATAATGCTTGATGGAGTTTAAAGTATTAAACAAGAAATGCGGATTCATCTGACTCCGTAACATGGTTTGTTCCAGGGAAACAACCTTGCGTTCGTTTCTCAGTTGATATTGTCTATAGATGATATAAAGAACCAGTGAAAGCAAGGCAAATAAAAGGCCGGTGATCAAAAAAGTATTCTGATTGCGTTTTAATCGAAATTCATTAAGCTCATTGAGCTCTGTCAGCAATTGCAGTTCACTTTTCCGGGCATTTGCATTATTAGGTATGATAGCATTGTATAAATAGGTCCTGAATTTAGGCAGCTGGAGATCATTCTGCAGTTCGTGATATGCTGAATATGCATTGAGTGCCGCTTCAAAATTTCCAGCTTTACGTTCCAGATCAGAGCGCATTAGGTTAATTTCTGCCTGGGCCGATCTATTATCGGTTCGGGTTGCCAGTGCCATAGCATCTGTTAGCAGTTCCCGCGTCTCTGACGGCGCACCGGTTTTTGCTAATAATTTGCTTTGTAGTAGTTGGGTCGCCAATTGCAGGTCTACATCCTCCTCTTTTTCCTTACGTAAGGAGGTAAATAGTTCTCTAGCTTCTTCCAGTCGATCTGTTTCCACCAACAGATCTGCCATGGCCAGAACAGACCAATTATGCAAGGTTGAATTTTTGGAGCTTTGTGCTGCAGCCCTGCTTTTTCTATAGGCAATCAGAGTTGCTTCCGGCTTGCCCTGATCCTGTAATGCCTGTCCGATTTTCAAATAAATGGCGGGGAGTTCTTTTGCCCCATCAATCAAGAAATCTGAATCCAGGGCATTGTTATAGTATTGAATAGCAGTTTTGGGATTCTGAAGTAGCCTGAATAGATCGCCCAATCTAATTTCGGCTTCTTGCTTATTCAGGAGGGTGTTTTTTGAAAATGTTTCTAATGAATCTGTAATGGCCAATGCATCCTGATAGAAGTAAATAGCAGTTTTCAGACTATCGGTTTCCTCATGAAGGCTGGCAAGCTTGACCAGGGTGTTTACCTTATATTCGGGATTTCCGGATTGATCTGAAGCCTCCAGGGCCTCCATAAAAGAAACATGGGCCTTGGTAAAACTGCCATATTTTTGATAGATCTGAGCTAGGTGTGCATTAGAATAGCACAGACCTTCCGGGTAATTGGTCCTTCGTGATTTGAGTTTTAAATAATTCAGGACTAGGGTATCATTGCGATAGGGCCCAAAAACCTTATCAATAGAAGCATAGGCCACAGGCCTTTTTAGAATAAGGCTATCCGTTTTTGCTTGGTATTCCTGAGGAGTTTGCCTGACCTGAAGTAAGGAAAGGAAGAGAAGGATGGCTATCTGTAAAAGGACTCGCATTCAACCAGTCAATTTACGGGATTACAACAAATCCAGAAAATCACTTTTTTTCTGGCGTGAAACAGGAATTTTGTGTTTGGAATCGAGGATCACATAACCGTCTGTTTTAAGAAATTCCTTGATCTTCCCTATGTTTACAATGTAGGAGTTATGTACTCGGAAAAATGTATCTGAGGGAAGGATCTCATTTACTTCCTTCAGTTTTTTAGTGAGTACTATTTTATTACCGTTGGCAAGAAATATTGTGCTGTAATTTCCATCAGATTCTGCATACAGGATCTCGTCACTTTCCAGAAAAATAAGTTTTCCATCTGTATTTAACGTGATCTTTTTACGAATAGGGTTATTGTTGAATTTCAACAATAGTTTTTCCAGATTTTCAGCGGTGAAATTACGGGAATTATAACGCTTGATCTTCCCGATCGTATCTTTCAGATCGTCTGAATCGATAGGCTTTAACAAGTAATCAATAGCTTCATTCTTCAAGGCTTTAATAGCATATTGATTATATGCGGTAGTTATAACTACGGGAAAATTTTTTGTCTTAAGGTTTTTTATGAATTGAAATCCATCCATAGTGGGCATTTCAATATCTAAAAAAAGGCAATCCGGTCTGTTGCCCTCTAGATAACCAAGAGCTTCCAACGGATCCGTGAAGGATGCAATGATCTCAATTTCATCACTGAAATTGGTCAACTCCCAGGAAAGGCTTTGAAGGGCCTTTACTTCATCATCTACTAAAACTGCTTCGATCATAGACATATCAATATAAGGTAATTTAAGCAAAAATAGAGCTATACCCTGCCTAGTTTCCTGGAATTGTATCGATGGTAAAAGATTGCGTATCAATGCACCCAAGGGGCGTATAATGGGTATTTTATATAAATAGTGGCTAATGGCCCTTCAAGTATATGTAGTGGTGATCTCAAGGCAGACAAATACTAGGGTAAGCGAAGCAAATGGGCAGTTCTTGCGGATTATTTGACAATTCATACAAATAATTTGCGAGGGCTCAACTTCCGCCATACCTTTTATACTCGTTTAAATGCAATCCTCCTATTTATAATAGTAGTCACAAAAAACCAAGATCATGAAAAAATGCGTGATTTTCTTTGTCATCCTTGTCGCCATGTTGGTGCTAGCCGTTATTACGGGCAATAATGAGCCTACACTGATGGAGAACACTGTGGTTATGGAGACGCCTCAATCCAACACTTTGGATTTTGAGAACCCGTAATTGTTCAGGTGATCGAACATACCGGAGCATTACTTCCTTTTTAATTTAATTGTCAGCCCTTATTGAGAGTAATTTCAAATAACCAATGGGGTATGTTATTAAAATGTAAAGAATAAGTTTTCTAAACAAACCTCCATCACCATTGCAGGCTAATGATTATCGGATTTCAGCGAGATTTGGACCTAAATTCGTAGGAAAA
>Ga0265309_10001226_pt1 | contig 11161 bp, 9 predicted proteins | sample Helome_FD_192492 | JGI IMG/M metagenome (GOLD analysis project Ga0265309, IMG submission 192492) | Marine sediment microbial communities from subtidal zone of North Sea - Hel_20160524 (Illumina Assembly) | ecosystem: Environmental > Aquatic > Marine > Subtidal zone > Sediment ...
ATAATGCTAGCTGCGCTGCAATTATGGCGATGCATATGTTTAATCATATGTGGCAGGCCAAAGTTGAATTACATGGTGCATTACCTACTGCAGTAGCTTCCTCTAATTCTGCATCAGCCAGTCAGTCTGCCATTGAAACTTACAATGACACGAGAGAGAAAATACTCACAACTTTGATTGAGAAAGGCGAAAAGCTAAAAAAAGATTCACAGATTCAGCCACAAAAACATACTGTGCCTGAAAAACCTAAACAGACTTCTCAAATCCAAAGCTCTACTGATAAAAAATCTCCAGTGGTCACAAAGAAGAAAATAGACACGTGGGTTGAAGAAGTAGCAAAAGACAAGCAACGAAAACTTGCAGCACTTGCAAATAACAAGCAAGCAAAGAACAAAACCAAGAAAAAAACTCCTAGCGTATTATCAAATATCGCAACAAAATTACCTTTAAAAAGAAGAAAAAAATCAATTTCGAATAAATTTACTTCAACACAGCCAGAAACCCCTCAACAATCTCCATTTGATAGCTTATTAGATGATCCAAATCGATCCTCAATTATGGTCAATCCAGGTTTCTCTGACAGCATTGACGACTCCTTGATACAAGAACGTAAGCAGTATCCTAGAGATCCTAATGAATCAGGTGTTACTGTACACAAGATACTTAAAGCACGTGATCATGCAAAACAAGAACCTGGCAGTAATACTATTATTATGAAACTTGCATCAAGCTCAGGGAAAAGATCTAGCGGAAAATTAAGTGTGCCAGAACAATGTCAACAGGCAATCAATATACTAACTGAACAATTTCCTGGCTATGACATGGTAGCGATACGCCATATGGCTGCAGAAAAGGTTGGTGTCTCACCCCAATATATTGAGAATCTAAACATAGTTCCAGAACACATGTGAGTACAAGGCTAGTAGTGTTATTAACTTATAGGAATATTTTAGTACTGAAATAAGTTATCCCAGGTATAGTCGATAATATGTTTGGCGGATTCTATGTTACTCGCTTGATATTGATCATCATCTAATTTTTCAACAATCGCTAGTTTGCCTTCTCCCGAATCAGAAGGCGCTTGCAAATTCATTAATTGTTCTAACGCAGGCTCAAGATTGACATTTGTTTCAATAGAGAACTGCTGTTTAGTCCATGTGTCTACTTTATTACTAAGTTCTTTTTTATCAAGCGCCTTATCTTCCTGCATAAGTAGATAAAAAACCAATAGCATTTCTTTACTTTGTTCTTCTTCTGCAGAATCAACCACCGCGTTTAGTACACCTTGGCAAACATCTAAGCTTTTAAAGAACAATACATCAGTAACCTTTTTCAGAAACTCCAGCCGTTTACTTTTATATTTTATATATTGCCTAACTGCAAAACCTCCGAGTGCTACGCACGCAGAAAAAGAAGCAAGCAATAATGGGTATACTGCTTTTGGATCCTTTACGTCAACATCAAACTTGCCGTCTAGATTCCAACCAAATACTACTAACGCAATTGCACCTATTAACAAACCTAATGCAGGCAATATTTTAATTAACAAAGGCACCGCGGCACCTAAGGCAGGAATTATTAGCATCAACTTATCGCGCATGCTCATGCTTATTTTTACATTTGGAAATAATAGTTCTAAATCATAATGAGGAATGTTTTTATATAAATATAAATATACCTTCCCAGGTTCAAAATTCAGCTTATCTTTATTTTTCTCGTTTTCTTGAAAATATTGTTGTGATTTGATCTCTAACAACACCGCAACGTAATCATAATTATCAAAGCTAATTTGTTTTTTTCTAAAAAAACGCTTTATTGTGGCCTGTTTAATATTACTGCCACGATAAAATAATAAAATGCGTTGGTAATCATTCAGATCTACCTGTGTATTAACTGGCACCAAAGAAGATTGTTTCAACGCCTTCTTGATATCACGCTCAGTTAATTCTTGATAGTTAGCATTGAGTAAAACTCTTTTAAAAGTATCAGCAAGTATGCTTGCCTGCTGAGTTTCTTCATCATGGGTTAATTTTGGAAATACAGAGCCATCTTGATTAGGATTGAAGTAAGCATATGATTGCTTCATCAACTCTAGATTTTTTTGCGCCTTGAAATGTACATACGCATTTAGAATTTCTGCAAAGCTTTGAAACTGATGCTGCTCTTTATCGCCAAGCTGTTTGCAGCATTTGTTTATTAGTACATGACGACTACAAGGAATGAAGTGCATGTTTTATCGAGTAATGTGTATAAAGAAAATAATTCTATTCAGAAAAACAAAAACGCCTAGAAGTATTTCTAGGCGTTTTAAGTTTTTCATAAAATGTATAGTAATTAACTATTTTTTTATCATTCGATAAAGCAATAACAATATTAGCGCTCCAATTACTGCAATTACTAAGCTAATCATATTGAAACCAGTTACAGTTCCAAAACCTAGCAAAGTACTAATATAGCCGCCAACAAATGCACCTGCTATACCAAGTAGAATTGTTATAATGATTCCACCTGGATCCTTTCCAGGCATAATCAGTTTTGCAATGGCACCAACTATGCCACCAAGTACTATCCAAGTTAAAAAACCCATAGTTACTCCTAATTATTTTTATTTTTTAGTTACTAAGAGAATTACTCTTTTTTCATCTTTTCAGCTGCATCACCTGCATGCTCTTTAGCTTTTTCTACCATTTCACCAGCCTTCTCTTCAGCTTTTTCCATCATAGTAGATCCACCTTCTTCAGCAGCATCACCTGCGTGCTCTGCTTCTTCGCCAGCATGCTCTGCTTTTTCAGCGGCATCACCTGCATGTTCTGCATCTGCACCTTCTTCTTCAATTGGTGGCAAAGAATCAAAATCAGGAAGCGGTTCCAATTTCGGCCCATCTACTGAAGCAGCATCAGCCGCTTCTCCGGCATGCTCTTTAGCCTCATCGGCAGCATCACCAGCATGCTCTTTAGCCTCATCGGCAGCATCACCAGCATGTTCTTTTGCATCTTCAGCCATGTCAGCAGCATCTTCTTTGCTACATCCAAACATTAATGCAGTAATGAACAATATTAAAATTAATTTATACATCTCGAACTCACTCCTATTGGTTTTATAATTTTATATTTATTTTATAGTTTTAAATTTAATGTGTTACTTTTGGCGGCAATTCTTTTGCATGCTCAACCCAGGCAGTAACTTCTTTTAGTGTAGGTACTCTTCTCACTAAATTCTTTTCTGCGTTTACTTCTTCCATCTTAGCGGTAAGATTTTCAGGAACACGGTTACGTAATTCTTTTACAGTATCCACACCAGAAACTTCTAACAGCTCGGAATATTCTTCTCCGACGCCCTTAATTCTAAATAGATCACACATGTTAACCCATTTAAGGATTTGGCTTTCACTGCAGCCTGATTTATCAGCGCAATCTTTACGGCCTTCTTTTGAACACCCAGCTTCCAATAAACCGTCTGTATCAGTTATGCCTGCTTTAACTAACATACCAGCATATTTTGGGCCAATGCCTTCTACTGCTTCTATTTTATGATTTGCCATCTCAAAGAACTCCCAGCTTTACAAGGCAAAGCATTACACAATGCCTATAATATTATTATGGTAATTATTTAAATAATGAAAACTCAATATAAAAAATGAGTTAACAATAATTTATTATAACAAGCGAAGTGAAGTTTGGAATTGCAAAAAGTGTGCATTTTACGTACAGCACAAAATACAAGATGTTGATTTAACAGTAGTTATAAAATGTAAGCTTTCACTTTATTATTTATCTATGTCAGAAAGTTCGTTTTTTACTTGTTCAAAACTTGTATGTCGTACATCAGTTCCAGCAACGGTATAGATAACATACTCGCAGATATTCTTGGCATGATCGCCAATACGTTCTAATGAACGTGCACACCACATAACTCGTAATGCACGTTTAATAGCACTGTGATCTTCCATCATATGTGTGATCAGTTGCCGTACCAGCGCATCATATTCATCATTGATTTCTCGATCACCCTGCGCAATCGCTAATGCAGCATTCGTATCCATTCGTGCAAATGCATCCAGACTCTCATGTAGCATTTTTCGTACTTGCTCACCCAAGTGCTTAATCTCGATAAAATAGGAAGGCGTACGCTCAACGGTTGCAAGTTTCACAGCATGGCGACCTATTTTCTCTGCTTCATCACCAATCCGTTCCAGATCGGTAATGGTTTTAATAACTGTCACCACGAGTCGTAAATCACTCGCTGTGGGTTGGCGTCGCGCTATGACTTGCGTACATTCTTCATCAATCGCCACTTCCATAGAATTTATTTTGTAATCACTGGTAGCGACTTCCTCGGCCAAACTGCTATCCGATCGTGTTAGTGCAATCAGTGCATTCTCAACCTGCTTTTCAACCATGCCGCCCATATTTAAAACTTTACTGCGCAGTGATTCTAAATCTTCATCAAACTGATGAGAGATGTGTTGTCCGATATCTTGATAAACCATAAGTATCTCGCTTTTAATTTCTTACAATCTGTTAACCGTAACGACCAGTAATATAATCTTCAGTTTGCTTTTCGCTTGGGTTGGTAAATAGTTGATCGGTAGCACCGAATTCGATCAGTTCACCCAAATATAAAAACGCGGTGTAATCCGAAACCCGCGCAGCCTGTTGCATATTATGTGTGACAATGACTACCGTGTACTGTTCCTTTAGCTGAATGATTAATTCTTCAATTTTCAAAGTGGAAATTGGATCTAACGCTGAAGCGGGTTCATCTAGAAGGATAACTTCAGGCTGAATTGCAATAGAGCGTGCAATTACTAAGCGTTGTTGCTGACCACCTGAAAGCCCTAGAGCGTTATCTTGTAAACGATCTTTTACCTCATCCCATAAAGCAGCACCCTTGAGCGCCCACTCCACTCGCTCATCTAATACTCTTTTCTTATTTACACCTTGCAAACGCAAACCATAAGCAACATTTTCATAAATGGTTTTAGGAAAAGGATTAGGTTTTTGAAATACCATTCCTACTTTACGTCGCAATTCGGCAACATTAACGGATTTAGTATTAATGTCTTCATCATGCAAGAACATATAGCCTTCTAAACGCACGATATCAATTAAATCATTCATACGATTCATACAACGCAACAATGTGGATTTGCCACAGCCACTCGGACCAATAAACGCTGTAACACGTTTCTCAGGGATGACTAAATTGATATTCTTCAGTGCCTGGGCAGCACCATAATACAGACCAAACTCTCTGCATTCAAAACAAGCGGTTTCTTCCTCAATATTTTGGCTCCCTTTATTGAGCAAAACATCATGTGAAATTTTCGGTGCGGCCATAGTCATGTATTCCTTAGCTCCTTCCTACAAAGCCTTACATAATTGATATATAGGTTCAATCCTAAGCAAAGTACGGAATTGCATATTTAGTTTTGTTCTAAATCTTTATATTTTTCTCTTAAATGATTTCTTGTGTAAATTGCTGCCAAATTAAGAATCACAATTACTAGCACAAGAATTAATGCGGTTGCATACACTAACGGACGCGCAGCCTCTACATTAGGGCTTTGAAAACCTACGTCGTATATATGAAAACCCAAGTGCATAAACTTACGTTCCAAATGAATAAATGGCGCATTGCCATCTAGCGGCAATGAAGGCGCAAGTTTGACTACACCTACCAACATTAAAGGCGCTACTTCACCCGCAGCACGTGCAATCGAAAGAATCAGTCCAGTCATTATCGCAGGGCTTGCCATTGGCAAAATAGTACGCCACAAAGTTTCTGCTTTGGTTGCACCTAATGCTAATGAACCTTCGCGAATCGCTCTCGGTATACGCGACAAACCTTCTTCTGTGGCAACAATTACAACCGGCACAGTAAGTAGCGCTAGAGTCAGGGATGCCCATAACAATCCGCCCGAACCAAACGTAGGTGAAGGTAGTGCTTCAGAGTAAAATAATTCGTCTATGGTACCGCCAACAATGTAGACAAAAAAACCAAGACCAAATACACCATAGACAATGGAAGGCACACCGGCGAGATTATTTACCGATATTCTGACTAAACGGGTTAAAAAACCCTGCTTTGCATATTCACGCAAATAAATAGCTGCGATCACACCGAATGGCATTACTACCACTGACATCAATAATACGGTTAGCACAGTCCCAAAAATAGCTGGGAAAATACCGCCTTCGGTATTGGCTTCTCTTGGGTCATCGGTAATAAATCCCCAAAAGGTTTTAGCGTAAAAGAATATTTTATCTAGCAGGCTCATTGCGTTGGGCCGATACGCTTTCACGACATCCGCTAGCTTAACTTCTATTTCTTTGCCACCCATGATGGTTGCAGTAATACTATCGCGTGACATCTCCTTATATAGAGAATTTAACTCACTTTTTAGTACTTCATAATCTGCATTAAATTCTGAACGAGCCTTTTCAATCGGTTTGAATGCATCTTGGTCAGTAACACCATCTTTCTCTAATCCACGTTGCTTTAAACGTAGCTTTTCAATTTGGTAGTTAATACGCCCAATTTCAACTTTTTCAATATGATCAATTCTTTCTCTCAGATCAGCAACTCTAACGAGACGTTCTTCTAAATCTTGCCATTTAATATCTTCATAAAGATCTAAAACTTCACCGTCGCTTTTTATGTTCTGTAAAAATCCGTAAAAGTTGCCCCACTGCGTACGCTCTAGCACTAAAACATCTTTTGGTTTGCTTACTTTCTTCTCATTAGGTGTAACGGTTAACATAAAGTCCACACCCAAGGAATCGCGATTACCAACCTTTATCAAACTACGCTCGATAAGATCATCGTCACTTTCTACTTTTACACCCGACTCTAAAATTCTTTGCTTTAACACCTCTTCAGACTCAACACGTTCACCTATTACCTGAACGGTTTCATCATTATTTAAATACTCAATTTCATAAACTGTTTTTGGCCAAAAGTGGCCTAGTCCGCGCACTGCAATCAGCGCCAACAAGCCCACCACCATAATTACACTAATGGTTACCGCACCTGCGTTTAACCAGATCCAAGGAGTACCGGATTTATAAAATGGGTCTTTATGAGTTTTATTGTTAGGCATCTAAATGGCTCTTCTTATAAAGAACTATATTTTTCACGCAGTCTTTGTCTAACCACTTCTGCGATAGTGTTAAAGAAAAAAGTAAAAATAAACAGCACTAATGAAGCTAAAAACAGCACTCTAAAATGTGTGCTATCCACTTCTGATTCTGGCAGCTCAACCGCGACATTTGCCGACAAGGTACGCATGCCTTCGAAAATACTAAAATCCATAACCGGTGTATTGCCGGTTGCCATTAATACGATCATGGTTTCGCCTACTGCTCGACCTAAACCAATCATAGTAGCTGAAAATATTCCTGGACTAGCTGAGGGCAACACAACTCTCATCAACGTTTGCCAAGAGGTGGCGCCTAGCGCTAACGAACCTGAAGAGAGATGTTTAGGTACACTAAACACCGCATCTTCAGATATAGAAAAAATAATGGGGATCACTGCAAAACCCATTGTTATTCCAATGATCAATGCATTACGTTGATCGTAACCCACACCCATGGTATCTGTAAGCCAAAGACGCATATTGCCATCAAACAAAACCTGTTCTAGCCATGGACTAAGCGCCAAGCTAGCCCAAGCAAAAAATAAAACTATCGGTAACAACAAAGCTGCCTGCCAACCATCTGTAATTTTACTAGTAATGCTTTCAGGTAATCGCCACCAAAAATAGCTGGCCACAAAAATACCCAAAGGCACTAGCAATAAAACCGTAAATACACCTGGTAAATTCAATTCTACGTAAGGCGCCAACCAAAGACCTGCCAGAAATCCTAATATTACAGTTGGTAACGCAGCCATAATTTCAATCGAAGGTTTAACCACACTACGCATTTTTGGTGCCATAAAATAAGCAGTAAAAATCGCACCGCAAATCGCCAACGGCATTGCAAACAACATGGCATAAAATGCAGCTTTGAATGTCCCAAAGGTTAACGGTGTAAGACTAAATTTTGGTTCAAAGTCGCTGGATGCAGATGACGATTGCCAAATATAGTCTGGCTCAGGATAACTCTCATACCAAACCTTTCCCCATATCGATTTCATTGAGGCTTCTGGATGCTCACTATCAAGCTCCCATACGTGTAACTGACGATTGATATCTTCTGCAATGATCTTGTTGCTTCTTGGCGCGATACCAAGATGTGCGAGCGGCTTGTCAATTATATTTTCTGTTATGACGTGACGATCTGCAGTGGTATGAAAAATAGAAATATTTCCATCCATGTCTGTCACTAAAAATCCTTTTCGAAGTTGCTCTGTTGTAATACTAGTTATTTTAGATTTATTACTTTTAAACTTTCTTATAGGGGTTAAATGTCTTGTGCCATCTTCGCCACGTACTAAAAATATCTGATGAATTTCTCCATGATCATCAGCAAGCAGTAATGAAATTCCTCCAATTAAAAACTCAAAGCTGGTTGGATTACTACCTTCATGAAGCACCGACAAATCTTCTACATGAATTGGCACGTCTTTTGAACGGATATCATAATAAGCAATCGCGCCTTCTGCATTCAGAAGATATAACCAATCTCGCTCAGGCGATATCAACGCTTTTATTGGTGTATCAACATAAGGTAGTTGCACTTGACTAGTAAGCTCTAAAGCAACTTCATCTTCGTCTAAAAATGAAGATGTTTTTTCAAAATTAACTAAGCGTGGCCCACTTTCAGTTTGCACAAAAAGTGTTAAGCCATCCTCGTTCTCACTAATTGCTAAACTAGTTAATGCCTGTTCACCAATTTCTAGATCAATGGGCTCTTCACCCAGTGGGAAACCAATGGTTGGAACAATGGTTCTCTTATCATCCTTATACTTCGAAGCATACTCATGCTGAAAAATAAGCACTTGGCCAGTATTCAAACCAAGTGCAACGATATTTTTTTCTGCATCGAGATGTGCCCAGCTACTTATATGTACATCACTATTCGCTACAAGTTCTTTGCTCTCAATTAATTCACCACTATCTACATAAAAGAAACTCACCACACCTTTATTATTTAGACGCATAGCAATTTCTGCTTGTTCTTCGATGGAATAGAGTAAGGTTTCGTCCGAAGCCACATTGCTTAATGAGTAATTTGTAACTTCGTGCATGGCAGCTCCTTTAAATAAAGGAAACACGACCATAAATAGAAAGAGAAAAATTAGAATTATAGAGCCGATAACTGCAATGCCACCTGCTCCTACTAAATAGCGGGCAAAAATATCTTTGATTGATCGTCTACGCCATAAGGCCTGATCAAAAACTAATGGTTCTGGAACACTTAGTTGTGAGGTGCTTGATTCTTCAGACATATTTTTATGTTTATTTTTTTTACTACCAAGCGTTACGTTTTTATATGCAAATGAGTAATTGCAAAAAAGCCCTGCTGTTAACAACAGGGCCTTTAAATTTTACAGAGTTGTTAGTCCGAATGCTCCAACTTAATGTTTAAATGCTGGAACAAATGAACAAAAGCTATTCAGCTGCACTTACCTTTGTTTTGACCTTCATAGGATTTTTTTCAACGTCTATAGAAGCTAATACCTTATCCGCAACCTTTGAAGGTAGTGGAATATAGCCATCTTTAACGACTACTTTTTGACCTTGGGTTGATAACACCATTCTGATGAATTCTCTTTCAAGTGGTGACAATGGCTTTCCCGGAGCTTTATTTAGGTAAACGTACAAGAAACGTGCCAGTGGGTAGTCGCCAGAAATTGCATTTTCGGAAGTTGCCGCAATTTTTTCTCCATCTACTTTTTTAGATAGTGGCACAGCCTTTACACCAGAGGTTTTATAACCGATACCTGAGAAACCAATTCCGTTTAACGAAGAGGAAACAGACTGTACAACCGAAGCTGAACCAGGCTGCTCATTTACTGTGGATTTAAAGTCACCTTTGCAGAGCCCTTTTTTCTTAAAATAGCCATAGGTTCCTGATACTGAATTGCGGCCAAACAATTGAATGTCACGTTTTACCCAATTTCCTTGCAAACCAAGATCACCCCAGGCAGAAAGATCGTCATCTCCACCACACTTACGGGTGTTTGAGAAAATTGCATCTACTTGCGCAATCGACATTCCTTCAATTGGGTTATCTTTGTGTACGTAGACTGCTAGTGCATCAATGGCTACAGGAATTGCAGTAGGCTTATAACCAAACTTCTTTTCGAATGATGCAAGTTCTTTGTCTTTCATCTTGCGACTCATAGGACCAAGATTAGAAGTTCCTTCAGTTAGTGCTGGCGGTGCAGTGGACGAACCCGCAGCTTGTATTTGGATATTAACGTTTGGATAGAAGCGCTTGTACTCTTCGGCCCATAGCGTCATTAGATTGGCTAGTGTGTCTGAACCAACACTAGACAAATTTCCTGATACTCCACTGGTGGCAGCATATTCACCAAGCTCAGCATCAACACTAGAATCCGCTGAAACGGTAACAACTGAAGTAAGCAATAAGACAGCTGTAACTACATAAAGCTTCTTAACTAATTCGTACATTAAATAACTCCTCAGTTATGGGATATTTTGAATTTCAGGCTCAAAGTTAATATCTATGTGTTACAACCATATGGTACAAATATTACAGTTTTGTGAAACCATAAGTACTTGTTTTATATGTCGTTATTTCCATTTTTTGCTGCTCGATGAGCAGGGAAACTACAAATAAATGCCGATCCTAGGCCAATTTTACTGTCAATTTCTAGCGTTCCTTCGTGACGTCCTAATATATGCTTCACAATAGAAAGGCCCAAACCAGTTCCCCCTTTTTCACGCGATCGTCCAGCATCCACTCGATAGAATCTTTCGGTTAATCTCTCTAGATGTTCAGGCGCAATTCCTTGGCCATTATCTTCAACGATAAATTGCAATCCCTCATCATCGCTTTTCTTCCATATGACTTTTATCGTTGACCCTGCTTCTGTGTGCTTTACTGCATTATTAATCAAGTTAGAAATAACACTGTGAATCTCTTGTAGATCCCCCTTAAGCATTGCGTCCGTTTCAAGTTGTGTTGAGATTTCATGATTGGTAAACCAAGTAGAAAGTTTACTTTCTTCTACAACATCGATAATG
>Ga0265309_10001227_pt1 | contig 11154 bp, 7 predicted proteins | sample Helome_FD_192492 | JGI IMG/M metagenome (GOLD analysis project Ga0265309, IMG submission 192492) | Marine sediment microbial communities from subtidal zone of North Sea - Hel_20160524 (Illumina Assembly) | ecosystem: Environmental > Aquatic > Marine > Subtidal zone > Sediment ...
ATCGATTATGCGCCTGCCCGATATTGTCGGTGTCCGCCTCAGCGGCCAGCGCCAACCCGGCATCACCGCGACCGATATCGTACTCGCGCTCACCGAGTTCCTGCGCGAAGCGCGTGTGGTATCCGCATATCTCGAATTTTTCGGCGATGGCGCCGCGGGCCTGACCATCGGTGATCGCGCGACAATTTCCAACATGGCGCCGGAGTTCGGTGCCTCGGCAGCAATGTTTTACATCGACGAACAAACCATCGACTACCTGAGACTGACCGGCCGCGAAGCCGAACAGGTGGCGCTGGTGGAAAACTACGCACGCACCACCGGCCTGTGGGCCGACGGCCTGCGGACCGCCGAATACGAGCGTGTGCTCGAGTTCGATCTCAGCAAAGTCGAACGCAACCTCGCCGGACCCTCCAACCCGCACCGACGCCTGCCGACCGCCGAGCTCGCCAAACGCGGCGTTTCCGGCGAATGGCAGGAAACCGCAGGCGAAATGCCCGACGGCGCGGTCATCATCGCCGCCATCACCAGCTGCACCAATACCAGCAACCCGCGCAACGTCGTCGCCGCCGGACTGATCGCGCAAAAGGCCAACGCGCTGGGTCTCACACGCAAACCCTGGGTCAAGTCATCGTTCGCACCGGGCTCGAAGGTAGCGCGACTATACCTCGAGGAAGCCGGCCTGCTGTCCGAGATGGAAAAACTCGGATTCGGTATCGTCGCCTACGCCTGCACCACCTGTAACGGTATGAGCGGCGCGCTCGATCCCGCAATCCAGCAGGAAATCATCGAGCGCGATTTGTACTCAACGGCGGTTTTGTCCGGCAACCGTAATTTCGACGGTCGCATTCATCCCTACGCCAAACAGGCATTCCTCGCATCTCCGCCGCTGGTCGTCGCCTACGCGATCGCCGGCACCATACGCTTCGACATCGAGCGAGACACGCTTGGTTACGACACCGACGGCAATCCGGTTACGTTGCAGGACATCTGGCCGAGCGACGCCGAAATAGACGCGATCGTCGCCGCGCACGTGCGCCCTGAGCAATTCAACCAGGTCTATAATCCGATGTTCGACCTGGGACAGGTCGAGGCGGCAGAGAGTCCTCTATACGACTGGCAGCCACAGTCGACCTATATTCGCCGACCACCCTACTGGGAAGGCGCGCTCGCCGGGGAACGTTCGCTCAGCGGCATGCGTCCGTTGGCAGTGCTCGGTGACAACATCACCACCGACCACCTGTCACCGTCCAACGCGATCCTCGCGTCGAGCGCGGCCGGTGAGTATCTCGCCAAAATGGGCCTGCCCGAGGAAGACTTCAATTCCTACGCAACCCATCGCGGCGACCATCTGACCGCGCAACGCGCGACCTTCGCCAACCCCAAACTGCTGAACGAAATGGTGAGCGATAACGGTGAAGTCCGGCAGGGCTCATTGGCGCGAATTGAGCCGGAGGGTGAGGTGACCCGCATGTGGGAAGCGATCGAAACCTACATGGCGCGCGCGCAACCGCTTATCATAGTTGCCGGCGCCGATTACGGACAGGGTTCATCGCGCGACTGGGCCGCCAAGGGCGTTCGTCTCGCCGGCGTCGAGGCCATCATCGCCGAGGGTTTCGAGCGCATCCATCGCACCAACCTGGTCGGCATGGGCGTGCTACCGCTGGAGTTCAAGGTCGGTGAAACGCGCAAAACCTACGCCATCGACGGTAGCGAAACCTTCGACATAGTCGGCGAACGCATGCCCGGCGCCGAACTTTGCGTGATCATGCACCGGCGTGACGGCGAACGCGTCGAATTTCCCGTTACCTGCCGCCTCGATACCGCAGACGAGTTACTGGTTTACGAAGCGGGCGGCGTGCTGCAGCGCTTCGCCCAGGATTTCCTCGAAGCCGGGACCGCGGCATGACGGCACCGGCGCAGATTCGTATTCCCGCGGCCTATATACGCGGCGGCACCAGCAAGGGTGTATTCTTCCGCCTCGACGACCTGCCCGCAGTGGCGCAAGTGCCCGGCACGGCCCGCGACAACCTGCTGCTGCGCGTCATCGGCAGCCCCGACCCTTACGGCAAGCACACCGACGGTATGGGCGGTGCGACCTCGAGCACCAGCAAGACCGTGATCCTGTCCAGGAGCGCACAAAAGGATCACGACGTCGACTACCTGTTCGGTCAGGTTGCGATCGACCGGGCCTTCGTCGACTGGAGCGGCAACTGCGGTAATCTCACCGCCGCGGTCGGCGCGTTTGCGATCTCCGGCGGACTCATCGACGCGGATCGGGTGCCGTGCGACGGCATTGCCGAGGTGCGCATCTGGCAGGCCAATATCGGCAAGACCATCATCGCCCACGTGCCAATGACCGCAGGCGAGGTGCAGGAAACTGGTGATTTCGAGCTCGACGGCGTGACTTTCCCGGCGGCGGAAGTGCGCATCGAGTTTCTCGACCCGGCCGATGCAGGGGGCGCGATGTTCCCGACCGGCGCGCTCGTGGATGCGCTCGAACTCCCGCAAGACCTGGTATCAGCAGGCAAGCTGCAGGCGACCCTGATCAACGCCGGCATTCCGACGATCTTTTTGAACGCCGCCGACCTCGGTTACAGCGGCTGCGAATTGCAGGAGGCAATAAATGGCGACCCGGCAGCGCTTGATCGCTTCGAGCAAATTCGCGCCCACGGCGCGCTACGCATGGGCCTGATCAACGATCTCGCAGAAGCCGCAGAGCGTCAACACACGCCCAAGATCGCCTTCGTTGCAGCACCCGCCGACTATATCGCATCCAGCGGCAAGTCGATCGCCGCCACGGATATTGATCTCAACGTGCGTGCCATGTCGATGGGCAAGCTACATCACGCCATGATGGGTACCGCTGCGGTCGCGATCGCCACCGCGGCCGCGATTCCGGGCACTCTGGTGAGCCAGGCTGCCGGTGGCGGTGAGCGCAACACCGTGCGCTTCGGTCATCCGTCGGGCACGCTTAAGGTAGGCGCCGAGGCTGCACGGCACGACGGCGAATGGGTCGTCGAGAAAGTCGTCATGAGCCGCAGTGCGCGTGTATTGATGGAAGGTCAGGTACGTATCCCGGGCGACGCCTTTTAATAAAAATTAGCAGGTTATTCCTCGATGCGACGGTCCGACGCATCGGGGAATGACGCCATCAGACTGTCAAGGCCGGTTGAATGCGAAGCAAAGGAAAATATACAACCGCCCAGGCTGGTGGAGGAGATTTGCGAGTCGTCTCGTATAGTCAAAGGAAGGGATTAGCTTTACTGACTCCGTTGCTCGATAAAACGGACGATGATCGCGATCAGGTCATCGGGCTCGAAGGGCTTGGAAATATGGTAATCCATACCGGCCTCGAAACTCTTGCTGCTATCACCTTCAAGTGCGTGCGCGGTCATCGCGATAATCGGGATCGATTTGAATTCCCCACCCAGGGCACGGATTCTGCGGGTAGCTTCATAGCCATCCATGATCGGCATTTGAATATCCATCAAAATTAACTCGTATTGTTGCTGTTGCGCCTGTGCTATCGCTTCGACGCCATTAACCGCAACATCGACATCGACGCCGGTTTCCTCGAGCATTTCCAGCGCGATCATCTTGTTGATATCGTTGTCCTCGACCAGCAGGATACGGTGACCAGCGAGAATTCCCGGCGCCCCGGGCGCGACGCCATCCTGTGCCGGGGCATACTCCGAATTAAAAGCGAGCTTGTAAACTATATCCAGCACCGTTGTGTACAGGCGTGAATGCGACAGGGGTTTGTAAAGACGTACATCGGCGCTGCCGTCTTCACTTTCCCGGTTCTGTGGAACCAGGTGCACAAACCGCGTCTCCCTCCAGTCACTTTGATTACGCAGACGGTCGATCAATTCATTGACTGCCTGTTCGGATTCGGTCTGATCGATAATCAACACGTCGCAGGGCGAAATATCCGGCAAATTCGGGGATTGATCGGCGTCGTAATCGATTTGCTGGACCGCGTTGATGTTCCAGTGGCCCAGCATGTTGCAGATCGAACTGCGTTGCAGCTCCAGCGGACTCAGTATGGCGATACTAAGATCCTGCAATGCCTGTGGCGGTTTCCAGTCGTAGACCGCTCGGTGCTCAGCATCGATAGCCAGCTCGAAGAAAAAGCGACTACCCTCGCCGGGACTGCTCTCGACCTGCAAGCTGCTGCCCATGGCTTCAAGCAGCCGGCGACTGGTCTTCAAACCAAGCCCCATACCACCGGGTTCCTGGATATACCGGTTATCCATTTCACTGAAAGGCAGCAGCAGTAATCGTTGCTGCTTGAGCTCAATACCTGCACCGCTATCCTTGACCCCAATTTCAATGCTGTCATCTTTACTGACGGCATAAACGGCGACCACCCCGTTTTCGGTATACTTGATCGCGTTGTTCAGCAGGTTGTTCAATACCTGGCGCAAACGTAGCGCGTCACCCTTGATCCGGTGCGGAATATTGGGGTCAATATCGCTTACCAGCTCTAGCCCCTTGTTAATTGCCTCGGGAGCAAGAATACTGGTTACATCCTCGATTACCTCGGCAAGATCGAGGCTTTCCAGCTCGATCGGAACCCAGGCCGAATCCATGCGTGTATAGGCGAGCACGTCATTGATAATAGTAAGCAGCATGTTGGCGGAGTTGGATGCGGTATCGACATAACGTTGCTGGTTACGGTCGAGCTGGGTGCGCCGCAACAGGTGCATTACACCGAGAATGCCGCTTAAGGGAGTTCGAATTTCATGGCTTACGTTGGCCGCAAACTCATCCCTGGCAAGATCAAACCGGTGTTCAGCTTCGCTGCCCTGCTTAATGCCTGCATCTTGCCGAAGCAGGTAAAACAAAGCGATGGCGGTCAATATGCCAAGCACAACGCTTATCGATAAACGTTGCCCGGCAGTCAGTGCAGTAGGGTCAGAGTTGGCCCAGAATATACCCAGGCCAAGAAAAATCAGGAAACTGGCAGCACAGGTTATTAATCTCTTCTTCGTGTGCATTGTGACAGGAAAGCGCGACTACTCGAATAAGTCAAGAATATTACCGAGATCTTTTTTGCCCCCGGCTATTTCGCGAGATTCGAGACCTGCGAGCTCATGCGGAAACACCAGCCAATCGGCACTTTCATGCAGATAGTAGTCCGGCTCGAATTTGACACTATTTTTGGATGGCTTGTACCAGGGACAGGCGACGCGAATTTCAGCAGGCGTGTTAAGGCGTGACTGCTTCCTGATCGCCTTGATCAACGCATCGACGCTGCGTCCGGAATCAAATACATCATCGACGATCAACAAACGATCGTCGGCATTCGCGTTCTCGATCAGGTAGTGCAAACCGTGTACCCGGATTTTCTTGGCCTGCTTGTTGATGCCATAGTAAGACGAGGTGCGCACCGAGATATGATCGGTTTCGTGATGCTTGTATTCGAAGTACTCCTGCACCGCGATGCCAACCGGGGTGCCGCCACGCCAGATACCGATGATAAACTGTGGATGAAACCCGTCCTCATAAATCAGATGCGCGAGTCGAAATGAATCCTCGAGTAGCTGTTGAGCAGTTATAAATATCTTATCCACGATAATCCACCAGCCGGGAATCAAACCCCGATTTTGTCATAAGCGCGCAATCACAACCAGTCTCCATCACATGACCAACCAGGCCCCACGATGATGTCGTCCGATCATTGTCATTCATATATCGCGGCTCTCAAAGGTTCCAGCTGTTCTTCATATTGTTTCCAGAGCTGCACAGAATTGTTATAGATCGGGCGACGGACCTGGGCATTGCTCGCCGTTTTGACTTTTCGCCGGGTCTTGTGAAAATCAAGACAGGCATCGTCCCAGTCAAGACCGCAATGCTGTAGTAACTTGCTCACCTGCTCTTGCTGGGAACCGACCAGTTCTTCATAACTTTGATCGTAGACAAACCCGGGCAGGGTATCCTTCCAGTAATCCATCAGATCGAGATACATTCTGTAATATTGTCCCAGTTCGGACATGTTATTGGCATACCCATGACTATGCTTTAAATGAGTCTTAAAAATAGACAGGCAATTGTCCATCGGATCCCTGGTACAGTGGATTACCCGGGCATTGGGCAGGATCGCCCGGATGAAACCAATACGCAGGAAATTACCCGGCATTTTGTCGGTAATAAACTTTGCACTAGCAGAGTACTTGCGAATTCTCGCGATGTATTGTTTGCCCAGGTCCGCAAAAGCCCTGGCATCAAGTTCGAGCAACCCCTGCGGAATTATTTCGGATTGCTCCTCCTGGTCAGACGTTCTTATCGATGCTAGAACTTTCCCAAGATCTTTTAGCTCGCCCGCGCCGTAAACGTCCGGATGACTCGCCAGTATTTGCTCCACCAGACTGGTACCCGAGCGGGGCATCCCCAAAATAAATACAGGCGTTCGATCAGGATCGCCTGAATCACGGTGATTAGAAAAAAAGTCAGGCGAAAATACTTCTTTGATTCTATCGAAATGTTCCTGTGACTCGGCAATCGAATAATCATATGAGTTGCGTTTTATTCCTGTTGCCTTAATCACGAACTCCATTGATTTATCATAATTACCCAGATCCTCGTATGCCTTGCCTAAAGCAAAGGCAAGATGAATGCTATCTTCGTCCGGGATTCCTTTCTTCGAAAACAGGGATTCCATCGCTCTTATGTCATCGTCATACTCCGTAAACTTCTTGCTCTTCGACAGAGCCAGATAAACCTCTGCATACCCGGGGTTGATTTCGAGGGCTTTTCGAAGGGCGGATACCGCCTCTTCAATCTCACCATGGTCACTGAACGCCTTACCGAGCTTGCGGTAATATTCCGCGTTGGCGGGATCGATGGCTATGGCTTTGTGGTATGCGGTAACGGCGTGATCCAGATTACCCAGCTCGCTTTGCGCCCTGCCAAGTCCCTCGTAGGCATCATTATCTGCGGGGTTGATTTTCAAAGCCTGGTTGAAACAATCGATCGCGTCATTCAGCTCTTCCCGTTCAAGCAGAATAAACCCCAGGCTTCTACAACTGTCAGCATGCTTCGGATTTAATTCAAGCGCTCGTTTGTAGGCAGCGACCGCTTCCAGGTCTTTGCCGAGGGACCACAAAGCGTTGCCCTGATTATTATACGCATCCGCGTAATCAGGGTCCTGACTGATTGCCTTATCGAGCCAGCTTAACGCCTTTTCATTGTCGCCCTGCAGCTGAAGAACATTGCCAACATTATTTAATAACATCGGGTGGTCTGGAAGTAGCTTTACGGCCTTTTGATACGCATTGAAAGCCTCCTTGAGTCGACCTCGATCGAGCAGTACATTGCCGAGATTATTGTGTGCTTCGGCAAAGTTCTGGTTGATCTTTATGGCCTTTTTATAGGCTCTTTCGGCACTGGACAGTTCTCCCTTTTGATGAAGCATTCGTCCCTGTTCATAATGCTTTATTGCTGTTTGTTGTGCATGCATGTGACTTCCTGACAATGAGCAATTTCAAAAATTATTCTACCTGCATACAGCAAAATACAATAATCCAGATGCTATCCACCTTGAATGCGATAAAAGGCCAGGTTTCGGGAAACCCTTTATCCCGTTAGCTAGCCTTTTTTAATGGATTGAACATAATGCCCGGCGCCGCAAAGATTTAATCGTATATCGCGGCTCTCAAAGGTTCCAGCTGTTCTTCATATCGTTTCCAGAGCTGCACGGAATCATTATAGATCGGGCGACGAACCTGGGCATTGCTTGGAGTTTTGACTGCCCTCCGGGTCTTGTGGAAATCAAGGCAGGCATCGTTCCAGTCAAGACCGCAATGTTGCAGCAACTTGCTCACCTGCTCTTGCTGAGAACTGACAAGTTCCTCGTAACTTTGATCGTAGATAAACCCGGGCAGGGTATCTCTCCAGTAGTCCATCAGGTCAAGATACATTTTGTAATATTGTCCTAGCTCGGACATGTCATAGGAATAACGGTGACCATTAGGTAAGTAGGTTTTAAAAATAGACAGGCAATTGTCCATCGGGTCCCTGGTGCAGTGGATGACCCGGGCATTGGGCAGAATCGTGCGGATGAAACCAATGCGCAGAAAATTATGTGGCATCTTGTCGGTAATAAACTTTGCATCAGCAGAGTACCTGCGAATTCTCGCGATGTATTGTTTGCCCAGATCTGCAAATGCCCCGCTATCAAGCTCGAGCAATCCTTGCGGAAATGTGTCGGACTGCTTCTTACCGACAGGCTTGCTTATCGATGCAAAAACTTTCACCAGATCATCCAGTTCTCCCGCGCCGTAAACGTCAGGGTGACTCGCCAGTATCTGTTCCACGAGACTGCTACCCGATCGGGGCATCCCTAAAATGAATACAGGCGTTCGATCAGGATCGCCTGAATCGTGGTGATCAGAAAAGAAGTCGGGCGAAAACACCTGTTTAATCCTGTCGAATTGTTCCTGTGACCTGGCAATCGAATAACCATGGGAGTTGCGTTCCAGTCCTGTCGCCTTAATTACAAACTCCATCGATTTATCGAAATCGCCGAGATCCTCGTACGCCTTGCCTAAAGCAAAGGCCAGCTGAATACTATCTTCATCCGGGATTCCCTGCGTCGCAAGCAGGGATTCCATAGCCTTCATGTCATCATCATACTCGGTAAATTTCCTGTTCTTGGACAGGGAGCGGTAAGCCTTTGCATCCGCGGGATTGATTTCGAGGGCTTTTTGATGGGCGGAAACGGCCTTTTCAATCTCCCCATGGTCACTAAAAACCAGCCCGAGTTCCCTGTGATACTCTGCGTTGGCGGGATCGAGGGCTAGGGCTTGCTGGTAGGCCGATACTGCCTGATCCATATCGCCTCGTTCACTTTGCGCCCTGCCCAGCCCCTGGCACGACTTCTGGTCCCCGGGATTGATTCTGAGGGCCTGGTTGAAACAATTAACAGCCTCGTCCAGGTCACCCAGTTCAACCAGGATACCTCCCAGGTTCCGATGAGCGTCGGCAAGATCCGGGTTTAATTCAATGGCCCGTTTATAGGCAGCGACCGCTTCCACTTCTTTACCGACAGACCACAGCGCATTGCCGAGGTTACTCTGCACAACGGCATTGGCTGGATCCTGGCTGGCTGCCTTCTCGAGCCAGCTCAATGCCTTTTCATTTTCACCCTGCTGCTGGAAAAGATTGCCCATATTGTTTAGCAGGGTCGGATGGTTTGGCGCCAGATTCAGTGCCTTGCGATACTCGTTGAAGGCCTCTTTAAATCGGCCTCCTTCGAACAAAAGGTTGCCAAGCATATAGTGTGGCTCGACAAAATTCCGGCTGGTTTTTATCGCCTTTTTGTAGGCTCTTTCGGCGCTGGCGAGCTTGCCCTTTTGATGAAGCATCTTGCCTTCTTCATAGTGCTTTACTGCTGCTTGTTTTACCTGCATGTTAATTCCCGGCCGTACGCATCTCGCAAACTATTTTACCTGCACGCAGCAGATTACGGTAATCACGATAAAAGAACCGGTTCAGGGGAATTCGATGATTCGCTGAGCGGAATCGGGGATGAAGAAGTCGATGCAGTTATCGCCGGGGCCGGTGCGGTCGACACAGATAAAACGCATCGCGGCATACGGGGTCAGTAGCACGTGGTGCCAGGTCCCGAGACGATAATTGATGCCCTGGCGGCCGTTGGTTACGAAGGCCTGCAGCTTATCCAGCTCGGGTTGATCTCCTGCCGGGCATACGACCACGATAAAAGGACTGGAATCGAGGGGCAGAAAAGCCTGGCTGCCGAGGGGATGATATTCGAGATGATCGACCCGGCGCGGCAGGTCGAATTTCCTGCTCTCCACCAGGCTGATGATGGCACGTGCCTGCTCGCCGGCCAGCTCGACATCGGCCAGCGCATGATAGCGATCGGCCATACCCTTGTTGATAGGGAAGGAGTCGTGCCCCTCGAATTCGACGACATCGCCGAATGGCGAGAATCCGGCGCCACTCAGGGGCTGTATAGAAAGTTTATCAGGCATCTATCTTACCGAGGATCCTGACCCGGCTGAGGCCACCGTCCGGGAAAACATTGACCCTGACATGACTGACTACACCGATATCCTGCACGGCTTCACTGAATTCATGCACCTTGTCCATTGCCATTTTCTGCGGGGGTAACAGCTCTTGCCAGAACTGGCTCTGGGTCACTATGGAAGCAGCGGTGCCGGCAGTCACCATGGCCGCCTGCAGCGAACAGCGATCGGGGTAATTCCCCTTGAAAAAGGCGGTATCGAGATTAATCTGTTCTACCTTGCCAGGATGCCCCAGTTCGATAATGCACCAGTCGTTGCCGGGCTCGCGACGGCGCCGGGTTTCCCAGCCATCGCCCATGTTAACGCCGCGACCGGGATTGAGCAGGTTGGCGACCGCACCATAGTGCGCATCGTTCCACGCAATCGCGCGCGCGCCGACTTCAACTGCAGCGAGGTCCAGCACTGCCGCTTTATCCAGTGTCGTGATATCGCTGACAACCCGGCCATGGATGCGCAGGCGGGCAACGCCGCCATCCGGGTAAAGGTTCAGGCGTACATGCGTGAAGCAGCTGCTATTATCAATCGTGAAATAATGGTGGCTGTCGCCTTGCAGACTGGTCGACGGGATCAGCGTAGTCCAGTCAGTGCCTGCGTCGGGGCTACCGGCGCAGTGGCAGGCTTCCAGCGATGCCGCCGGTGGATAGTTCCCGGTAAAATGCGTGGTATCGATATCGATACCCTTGATTTCACCGGCCAGACCCAGCTTGACGATGGCATTGTCATAACCTCCGTTACGGCGTCGGCGGGTTTCCCAGCCATCCATCCACTTGCCGTTATCATCGAACTTGCCGTCGATGAACACCGCTGCCTGCGGCTCGAGCATGCGGCTGCATTCGGCGAAAAATTCGTCGCTGCAGGAAACGATTTCGGCGCCGAGGCGGGGCTGTGCCAGGTTGATCCACTGATCAATAAATTCGGGAGTATTTTCAGTCATTATATTTACCTTCAGGCAGCGGCTTTTTCCAGTAAGCGCTGCGCCTGTTCGTTGTGTTGTTGAATTAAAGCGGGTAGATCCAGGCCGATAATTTCGCCCTGCTCCAGCACGACCTGGCCATTGATTAGTGTCAGCCAGGCATTTACCGGCGCACAGGTCAGCAAGCCC
>Ga0265309_10001228_pt1 | contig 11152 bp, 8 predicted proteins | sample Helome_FD_192492 | JGI IMG/M metagenome (GOLD analysis project Ga0265309, IMG submission 192492) | Marine sediment microbial communities from subtidal zone of North Sea - Hel_20160524 (Illumina Assembly) | ecosystem: Environmental > Aquatic > Marine > Subtidal zone > Sediment ...
AACTCTGCCAGGATCACCAGCGGCACTCGATACAGCGGAGACACCGTGTTGATCAATCCCGGTACACCGATGTGGGTGCGTTTTAGCGCTGCGAGCGAGGCACCGTAATAGGTTAACCACGCTAGCTGCACCGACGCGATTTCGTCATACCACGATAACGATTCCCCGGCCCAACGGTAAATAACCCCCAGCACCACGACCGCGGCCAGGCTGATGATGAGCAAGACCGTTATGGCCTCTAACAGGCGTTCGAATACGGAACGCGCCGTGTCGAATCTATTCACTCAAGCGCCTTACGAAGCAGAGTTTTTTATTGACAAAAAATAACCTGCCCCGCGACCGCGGGGCAGGTTCTGGATACCTTATTTCGCAAGACCCAGGGCCTTGTCGATCAGCATCTTGCCGTTAGGGACGCTGCTACCGAATTCCTCGTAGATCGGAGCACTGGCCTTGATAAACGCAGTTTTGTCCGCATTGTTGACCTTGATCCCACCCGCCTTAAGCTGGGCCAGTAAATCAACTTCCATTTTGGTCGCGGTTTTATAGACGTAGTCCTGGGTTTCCTTTGCCGTGGCCTCGAGTATTTCACGCACATCCGCGGGCAGCTTGCTCCAGTGCCCGGTGCTGACCGTCACATAGGCCGGGGTGTAGACGTGACCGGTCATGGAGAGATACTTTTGCACCTCCTGAAACTTGCCGCTGGCGATCTGCGCCAAAGGATTTTCCTGACCATCGAAGGTGCCAGTTTGCAGCGCGACGAAGACCTCGGAAAACGATAGCGGTGACGGGTTGGCACCGTAGGCCTTGAACATCTTCACCCGCCAAACCGACTTCGGGGTTCTCAGCTTCAGGTCCTGCAAATCTTCGGGCTTGTTGATGGGGCGCTTGTTGTTGGTGATATTGCGAAATCCGTTCTCCCAGATCGCCAGCACTTTGTAGCCTTTCTGTTCCAGAATAGGCTCCAGGGTCGGCCACACGATCTCCTTCTCGATACGCGCCATGTGTTCCCGGTCCTTGACCAGGTAGGGCATGTCGAACAGCCCGAATTCATCCGCCACCGAGGCCATCACCGAGGATGGCAGTGCGAAATTTATGGTGCCGAGCTTGAGCTTTTTTAATAACTCCTTGTCTTTGCCCAGTTGACTCGAGCCGAAGACCACGACCTTCGCCTTGTCACCGAGTTTGGCATTGGCGCGCATGGCGAACTCATTGGCGGACGCCTCGAATAACGATCCGGGTTTGCCGACGTGACCGAACTTGAGTTCTAGTGGAGCAGCGAATACCGATGTCGTGGTTAATACGCTCAGGACCACTGCAGGAATGATAATTCTTAGCATTTTCATGGTTGTGTTCCTCTCTTTGGTGTCATTATTTGGATTTGTTTTATTGCATATAACTTCTACTACCTTACGGGTTTATCTAGCCGGAAACGACCGACAACGTGAACTCCTTAGAAACCGATTCAAATTAGAGATTATCAGCCAAATAGTCAAGCGCGGCATTGATGCCGCCCTTGTTAAACGGGATTTGCGTGGCAATCAGGCCCATTTCGACTCCGCTCAAGGTGCCTGCCAGCATCAGGTCATTGAAGTCGCCGAGGTGGCCTATGCGAAACACCTTCCCCTGAACCTTGCCGAGGCCCGTACCGAGTGACATGTTATAGCGCTCCAGGATCAGCTGACGCAGATGATCGGCATTCTGCCCGTCAGGCAGCAGGATCGCGGTCAGCGAGCCACTGTATTCCTCGGGATTGAGGCACAGGATTTCCAGTCCCCAGGCGCGAACCGCGCGTCGGGTCGCCTCGGCATGGCGCTGGTGGCGCGTGAACACGTTGTCGAGGCCCTGTTCGTCGAGCAGCATTTTGAGCGATTCGCGCAGCGCATAGAGCAGATTGGTCGCCGGCGTATAGGGAAAGTAGCCCGTCTGGTTCGCCTTTATCATCGCTTGCCAGTTCCAGTAGGAGGACGGCAATGCCGCGGTTTTGCTGGCTTCGAGCGCCTTCGCACTGATCGCGTTGAAACTGAGACCGGGTGGTAACATGAGGCCTTTCTGCGAGCCACCGACGGTGACATCGACACCCCACTCGTCGTGGCGGTAATCGATTGAACCCAGGGAAGAGATCGTGTCGACCATGAACAGGGCCGGGTGCCCGCTGCTATCGATGGCTTTTCTGATTTCGGCAATACGGCTGGTGACCCCGGTGGAAGTCTCGTTGTGCACCACCATCACGGCCTTGATTTCGTGATTTTTGTCTTTACGCAATTTTGCCTCAACCACGCCCGGGTCGACCCCGTGGCGCCAGTCGCCCTCGACAAAATCGACTTCCAGGCCGAGTTCTTTCGCGATGCCCTGCCACAGCGTGGCGAAATGCCCGGTTTCGAACATCAATACCCGGTCACCCGGGGACAGCGTGTTGACTAGCGCCGACTCCCAGGCACCCGTTCCCGAGGCGGGAAATATAACCACGTCAGCAGCGGTTTTGAAAACCTGCTTCAAGCCGCTTAAGACATCTCGAGTCAGTTGCGCGAATTCGGGACCACGGTGATCCATGGTTGGCATATCCATTGCGCGCAAGACCCGATCGGGGACATTACTTGGCCCTGGAATCTGCAGAAAATGACGCCCTGCGGGAATAGACATATCGATTTCCTCGGAATGAGATTTTTTCTCTGGATCGGAATCCTGCCTGACCCGGGTAGCGAGTGCAAGCGCGGCCTCAACCACGGTGGGCTTGATTAACTCGTGGTGGTGATGGCTATGCGGTGAATAAATTTAAGCGTTACTGATAAGCGTTTTTCTCTTATAGTTCGTTTTTTTCACGCGCCTTATAAAGAGCATTTCCCTTGGCTTCAACCCTCAACTTTCAACCAACATCTGCAGCGACGACCGCGCGCATTGGTGACAGCACCCTGGCTCGCAGGTTACGCAGCGAGCTCGAAGGGGAAGTCCTGTTCGACGCTTTCAGTCGTGGTCGCTACAGCACCGATGCCTCGATTTACCAGATAGAACCGATTGGCGTCGTGGTACCGCGCCATCAACAGGATATCCTGCGCGCGATCCAGATTGCCGCCGACGAAGGCATACCGGTATTGCCGCGCGGCGGCGGCACTTCACAGATCGGACAGACGGTAGGTACGGCGCTGGTCATAGATAACAGCAAATACTATAACCAGGTGCATGAGTTCGATGCCGAGTCACGTTCCATATGGGTAGAGCCGGGTCTGGTGCTCGATCAGCTCAATCGCTGGCTAAAACCCCACGGGTTGTTCTACCCGGTGGATGTTTCCACCGGCAACCGTGCCACCCTCGGCGGCATGGCAGGCAACAACAGTTGCGGCGCTCGATCGATTCGTTACGGCAACATGGTGCACAATGTGCGCGCCATCGACGCAATCCTGGCCGATGGCAGCAGCGCACAGTTCGCGGACCTGGCGCAGGCCAGCCAGGATGCTCCCCAGGCTGAGCTAATTAGTAAATTGCGTGAGCTGGGTCAGCGTGAAGCGGATGAAATTGCACACAGGTTCCCGCAACTGCTGCGACGAGTCGGCGGTTACAACATCGACGAACTGGTTAACGCCGAAACCGGCAGCCTGGCACGCCTGCTGGTCGGTTCCGAGGGGACGCTTGCCTTTTTCACCCGCCTGCAGCTGGAGCTTCAGCCGATCCCGCCGCACAAGGTTTTAGGGATATGTCACTTCCCGACCTTTCACCAGGCGATGGATTCTGCCCAGCACATTGTCAACCTCGACCCCGGCGCAGTGGAACTGGTCGACCGCACCATGATCGATTTATCGCGCGAGATTCCGATGTATCGCGCCACCGTGGATGGTTTTGTCCGCGGTCAACCGGACGCATTGCTGCTGGTTGAATTCGCCGGCGAAGATCGCGCCCAACAACTTAGTAAACTTGCCCAGTTGGTCGAGTTGATGGCAGACATGGGTTTCCCCGGGGCCGTGGTTGAAGTGCTTGATCCTGAATTTCAGGCGGCAGTGTGGGAAGTTCGCAAGGCCGGGCTTAATATCATGATGTCGATGAAGGGTGATGGCAAACCGGTATCCTTTGTCGAAGACTGCGCGGTGCAGCTGGAGGATCTGGCCGAATATACTGATCGGCTGACGCAGGTATTCGAGAAACACGGCACCACTGGAACCTGGTATGCCCATGCCTCGGTTGGCTGTCTGCACGTGCGTCCGATTCTAAACATGAAGGACGCCAGCGGCGCGCAAAAGATGCGTGCGATCATGGAGGAGACGCTCGAGATCGTGCAGGAATACAAGGGTTCGCACTCCGGCGAACACGGCGACGGCCTGGCGCGTTCCGAATTTCATGAACGCATGTTCGGTACGCGCATGGTTAAGGCTTTCGAAGCAGTCAAGGATACCCTTGACCCCGCCGGCCTGTTTAATCCCGGCAAGATTGTGCGCGCGCCGCGCATGGACGATCGATCCCTGTTTCGCTATGCGCCGGGATACCAGGTAAAGCCGATTTCGACCGTGCTGGACTGGTCCGACTGGGGTGGCTTTGGCGCCGCCGTCGAGATGTGCAATAACAACGGCGCCTGTCGTAAGGCGAATGTTGGCGTGATGTGTCCATCCTACCGGGTCACCGGGGACGAGCAACACCTGACACGCGGTCGCGCCAATACGCTGCGGCTCGCAATCAGCGGTCAACTGGGTGCCGACGCGCTGATCTCCGACGCGATGTATGACAGCATGGATTTGTGTGTCGGCTGCAAGGGCTGCAAGCGCGAATGTCCCACGGGTGTCGATATGGCGAAGATGAAAGTCGAGTTTCTGCATCTTTACCACCAGCATCATCCACGCTCGCTCAGGGATCGGCTGATCGCCCAATTACCGCTCTACGCACCAATCGCGTCGCGCTTCAGTTTTATCCTTAACCTGCGCGACCGGGTTCCTGGTCTGGCATGGCTGAGCGAGAAAATACTCGGCCTGAGTGCACAGCGTAGCCTGCCGCAATGGCGCGCCGATTACTTTGACGATAGCCGGGAAACGGTGGCGACGAGGCCTGCGCCAAATGGCGAAGTGGTGTTACTGGTAGACACCTTCAATCGCTATTTTGAACCGGAAAATGCTCGTGCCGCACAGGCCGTGCTCGAGGCAGCGGGCTATCAGGTAAAGCTGGTTCAACCCCTGGATGGAGGCCCCCCCCTGAGTGAGGGTCGTACTTTTCTCGCGGCGGGGATGGTGGGCCAGGCGCGCGTCGAAGCCCGACGCATGCTGGATGCGCTTAAGCCCTACGTTGAACGCGGTATTCCGGTCATCGGTCTGGAACCGTCCTGCCTGTTGACCCTGCGCGATGAGTTCAAGAGCATGCTGCCGGATGAGGAAAGCAACGCGTTGTCGGAATGCGCCCTGTTGCTGGAGGAATTTCTGGCGCAACAACAGCAGGCTGGAAAACTGCAGCTCAAATTGAAGCCTTTATCCGCCAGGCGAGCGATAGTGCACGGACATTGTCATCAAAAGGCCTTTGCAACGATGGCCGCGATGCAACAGACATTGGCACTGATTCCCGAACTGGAAATTGAAGTGATCGACTCCGGCTGTTGCGGCATGGCTGGGTCCTTCGGTTATGAGGCCGATCATTACGAGGTGTCAATGAAGATGGCGGAGTTGAGTTTGCTTCCGGCAGTGCGTGGTGTCGATAAAGACACGCTGGTAATCGCCAATGGCACCAGTTGTCGACATCAGATTCAGGACGGTGCGCAACGTAAATCCCGACACATTGCGCTTGTGCTGCAAGACGCATTACTCGAAAGCTAATAACGATGGTTGGCGGAAACGGCACAGTGATGCGCAAGGCGATGCTGGACGCGTTGTCGCTGCCGGCATTTATCCTGTTTTTCACGATGATGGGATTTGGTTCGCTCGCGCGCGGGGCCGGTTTCGGCGCTGACATGGCAGTGGTGGCCTCGCTGTTGATCTGGGGTCTGCCCGGGCAGCTCGCGATGGTTGAGTTGACCTCGACCGGGCAGAGTATCGCGGCGATCATGTTCGCCTGCTCGCTTGCCAATGCCCGCTTTTTGCCAATGGTGGTTTCCTTCGTGCCAACAATGGTGCGTGGCCACGCGAACCTGCCGCGCAGATTGCTCGACGCGCAACTGTTGTCGATTAATTCCTGGGCGGTTTGTATGCGTGAGTTTCCAAATATCGAGCCTGAATTCAGGCATCGCTACTATGTCACCTTTGCCAGCTCGATATTGTTCGCCGCGGCAGTGGGTACCCTGATCGGTTACCACGGCGCGATCCTGCTGCCGGCGGTGATGGTACTGGGACTGATCTTCGTGAGTCCGTTATTCTTTGCGCTGGTGCTGTCCGCTGTGCCCGGTCGCGCTGAACGAGTCTCCATGATATTCGGATGCACGACCGTAATCGTTGCGAACAGTCTGTTTCCCTCGTTCGATCTACTGATTACCGGTGTGGTTGGCGGTAGCCTGGGTTTTATGGCGGGCAAGTTCTGGAAACAGCGTGATGCCGGCTGAATCGCTCTGGTTGATCGTGCTGGGCTGCGCCGCGGCGACATTTGTCTGGCGGGCGCTGGGTGTCGTCGTGGTCAGGCGTATCGACACCCAGGGTGCTTTTTTCCAGTGGATAACCTGTGTTTCCTACGCGATGGTGGCAGGCCTGATTTTTCGCATGATCATCATGCCGGAGAGCGACCTCGCGGCGGTCTCCCTAACGACTCGTATCGCCGCGGTCGCCATCGCATTTGGCGCTTATTTTTTATTTAAGCGGCGCCTCGTTGCTGGGGTGCTTGCCGGCGGCTTGAGTTTGTCCGCGATTGCGGCCTGGCTGGGCTGATGCGGATAAAGGCGGCACGGCAGCCTCGTTTGAGCTAACCGTCAGTTGATGGGGTTTCCGCGATGGGCGGTTTCTTTTTGAAAAATTCGCCATAGACGCTACCCAGCAAGGTAATTACGCCTACCACCAAAAGCCCCAAAGCAATCGGGCGGTCGAAAAAGCCACTCCACTCGAAGTGCAACATTTGCATCGCCTGGGCGAAAGTTTGTTCGCCAATCTTGCCGAGGATCAGGCCGAGTACGATACCGGCCACAGAGTAACCCGAGCGTCGCAGGAAAAAACCGATCACGCCGGCGAGAAACATGACGATGACGTCGATGGTCAGGCCGCGCACTGCGTAGGCGCCAACCGTGGCGAGCAACAATATCATCGGCGCCAGGAATTGAAATGGAATGCGCAACAGGTTGATGATGGTCTTGGTTTCGAGAAAACCGACAAACAGAATCGAAACATTGGCGAAAAACATCGCCGCGAATACGACCCAGACCAGGTCCGCACTGTTAATAAACACCAGCGGGCCAGGCTCCATATCGTGCATTTGAAACACGCCGACCATCATCGCGGTGAGGGCGCCACCAGGTAATCCAAGCGCAAGCAATGGAATCATCGCCGCACCGCACGCGGCATTGTTGGCAGTCTCCGAGGAAATCACGCCTTCGAGCTTACCCTTACCGAACTCTTCAGGTGTCTTCGACCAGCGCACGGCTTCGTTGTAACCCATGAAGGCTGCCAGCGTTGCTCCAATACCGGGCAGGATACCGCAGAAAAAGCCGATCACGATCGAACGAATAACGGCCCACTTGTGAGCAATCAGCTCGGTTAAGCTGGGAAAGTCGACGCTTAATTTGGGCGCGGTGTACGAACCTTTTGCTTTCTTTTCGGCCTGTACAAAAATTTCAGAGACGGCAAAAAAACCGAGTATCGTAGGAATAAAATGAATCCCGGCGAGCAGGTATGGCATCTCGAAATCGTAGCGCTCGATGCCGCCCACCGGGTCCAGACCGACGACTGCGACCATCAATCCGATGAGGATTGACAGCCAGCCTTTCCAGAAGGTCTTGGCACCGACCGAAGAGGCCACTGCGAGGCCAAAGAATACCAACGCAAATATCTCCGGCGGACCAAAGGCTGAAATCGCCCAGTCGGCGATCGGCGCGGTTGCCAGCATCATGATGATACAGGACACGGTACCACCCAGCGCCGAGCACATGACCGCGGCGCCAACTGCCTTGCCGGCTTCACCTTTTTGTGTCATCGGGTAACCGTCGAACGCGGTCGGCGCGTTTTCCGGCGCTCCCGGGATGTTAAACAGGATCGCGGTTATTGCTCCGCCATAGACCCCGGTACAGTAAATCACTGAAAACAGCATGATGCCGTGTTCGGGGGAAAGGTGTGCCGTGAACGGTAACAGGATGGCAGCGAGTGTGAGCATGCTGACCCCGGGAATGGCGCCGAACAGCATGCCGCCAACGACACCGCCGAAGAAAATCAGGATACCAAGGGGGTCGCTGAACAGCGTGATGGTGCCAGTCAGGAAATTGTCAAATGCATCCACCCGTATTCCTCCCCGTGCCTACTGCAACACCGTGACAATCCAGCTACCGATATCGTAGAAGGGGTGAATATTGCCGACCGGTAATCCCACGTAAAGAATTTTTACGAACAACAGCATCAGCAGCCCGAGAATCAGGGCCATGATCGCAACCATGGGTTTGGGGCGACGTTCACCAAACATGAACATTACGCCGATGATGAAAAACGGCGCTAGCGAGTAAAATCCCATATCCTCAAGCATGGCCGCGAAAAACAAGGGCAGGGTTAACATCGCACCGATCATGTTGCGGCGCATGGTGTAGACGTAAATTCCGATCAGGATCGCTGCGATAATGATGCGGATAAGATGAACGCTGCTGCCCTCGGCAGAGACCAGGGCCGCAATCCAGTCGGGGACTCGCATGTAGGCAAACGGGATGAGCAGCAAGCCGAAGGTTGAGGCATACCACTTCAGGCCTTCGTGGTGCGCTTCGTGCGCCGCTTCCCCGGAGCCATCGTCCACCGCGGCGCTGATGATTTGCGACGAGGCTTCATCGCCTCGTTTCCAGTGATGATACAGCTGACCGAGCGCTGCAATCGCCATCAACAGGATAATGGCCCGAGGCCAGGCGGTCGCCCCGAATTTGTAGATTTCGATATTTTGGTCGAATTGAAAGGAATAGATAAACAGGAACAGGCACAGCCCTAGCCACAAGGCGGCTTCGACCAGGTGCCCGGGTCTTAGATTGCCCATTTATCAATGGCGCTTCTGCGCTTCAGGATAAACCGCGCCCGGGGCAATCCCGGGCGCCGTGTTGCATCGGTCTTCATGCCTAAGTTACTTAACTTCGAGCCCCATCTGCTTGTAGACGTCGCGATATTGACTGACGGTCTTCATGATCAAGTCTTTCGAACCATCGGTATCGCGATAGCTTTCGATCAGGGTCATGAACTTGCTATCGTTGTATTTCTGGTAGCTGGGTTGGCAATAAGCTTTCTGAAACGCCCACTTCAGCCACTCCACGCGGTCAGCGGGAGCATCTTTATGCACGTAGAAGCCACGAAAACGGAACAACGGATCGAAGTCCAAGCCGGCGTCGGTCAGACTCGGTACATCTGCAAACGCCGAAGGACGTTCCTTGAGGATCGTCAGAATCGGCTTGAATTTACCGGCATCGAGGAACTTGCGCACGTCACCCGGCTGCTCGAACAAAGCATCAACCTGTCCGCCGGCGAGCGCGCCATAACGCGGGGCACCTTTGTCAAACGAGATTTGCTGAATTTTCATGCCGGTCGCATCGGTGATGAATTTCATCGTGACGCGTTCCATCGAACCCTCTTTGGAAACGTTGGCGATGGTTGCCTTGCCGTTTTGCGCCTTGACCCATTTGACGAATGAGTTCCAGTCGGTGAAACGGTCTTCGTCTTTGCGAATGTAAACCTGCGAAAAGGTGATCTGTGAAGTGACTAGCGGGATCAGGTCACTCGCGGGATTAGGACGACCTGAGTCGAGCGCATGTGCACTGGAGGCATCGTCGATATGTTCCATCACGGTATAGCCGTCGGCTGGCGTCGCCATGAATGCGGTCATGCCGACCGTTCCCGATCCGCCGGGCTTGTGATCGCGGTTGATCGAGACCTTGGTCAGGTCACTGACTGCCTGGGCCATGGCTTGCGCCACCTGGCCTGAACCACCCGCTGGCCCATAGGGCACGACCATGGTTAGCGCACGTGCGGGATAACCTTCGGGTTTGCTTTTTGACGATGGCATGCCGTCGGTCGCGCAAGCGGCGTAGGCGGTGTTGGCGCTAAGCACCGTGGTGGCCAGGGCGATCGCGCTACCGGCCAGGTATTTTCTGAGTTTCATTGTGCTCCTCCAGCTACAGGCTGTTTTATATTTATAGGTACTACTAATTTCTTAGAGTAGACAGTCCGATGTTATACAAGCAAGCGAAAACTGTCTAGCTTATACCCTGTCACCCAACCTTAGCACCCGACAGCTCTAATCACGTCATCCCCGCAATTCTTTACCGTCATCCCCGCGAAAGCGGGCATCTTATAACGAGCAACCATTGCAAGATCCCCGCTTTCGCGGGGATGACGATAATAAGCGCGGGGATGACTCGTTAAACCATCATGACGGGTTTAAGGGTTACGAGGACATTTTCCTGGACTTTAGATTTTTAGCTGCACTGGTAAATCCACCGTCACTGCCGTCGACAAAATGGATATGCTCGCCCTTTTCGAGGCTGAAAACAAGGCAGGTCATCAGTGCTGAATCGGAGCGGTGCAGACCGTAATACAATTCTCCACGCTGTGCCCGATGCGCCAGCATTGCATCGACTTCGTCGGCCTGTGCCACGCTGCAATCAAGCAATATTCGCAGCGTATCGTCAAAGCGTCGGTAGTCGGTATTATCACGCAACTCAACCCGATACTGCTTACCCTGGTAACCGCCTGCGCTCATATCGAATCGGTCCAGAAACCACTGGAACAGACTGTTTAAATACAACCGTAACGCATACAGGCCTCGATTCCGGGTACCGACGGTGGCGTCGATTTCGGCGGACAAGCCGCGCGGCGGCCAGCGAAATTTCATATTGGCGTCACAAACCGGCTTTCCGGTGCTCTCGGTATCGCCGCTTAGCCTGGTAATCTCTTCTATCAGACTGCGGTAAAGCGCGGCCTTGTCAGATTCATCGTCACTGCTGGCTTGCATCAACAGGCTCAGCATAATGCCGTTTTGAGACGCTAGCGGTTCCCATCGGCAGGAAAGCCCGCTCAGGTCTGGATGCAAGCCA
>Ga0265309_10001229_pt1 | contig 11151 bp, 15 predicted proteins | sample Helome_FD_192492 | JGI IMG/M metagenome (GOLD analysis project Ga0265309, IMG submission 192492) | Marine sediment microbial communities from subtidal zone of North Sea - Hel_20160524 (Illumina Assembly) | ecosystem: Environmental > Aquatic > Marine > Subtidal zone > Sediment ...
ATGATGAAATCCGAGAAGCGATACGTGTTGGAAGAATGGTTAGAAAGGGAGCCGCCAAAACATGGGATGACGAAATCGGCTCCATATTTAGCTAATTTGCTGTTTTCTTTACCGAAAGCAGACGCTTAAAACCTAGAGTTCAGGGGCTGAGAACGGCCAGAAGCGGACACTCAAAAGTTCCACGGTGATATGTATTATCGAGTCAGATACCTCATAATCTGGCTGACAGATGGCCGCCATGTTTTTCGGGCATCAAACTAAAACGCGAGGGCTACGATCGTGATTATCAGAAAAAAAGAAGATATTTTGGGTACAAAAGGCGATGCGAGTGGAGAACTTTGGCACAGTTTTCGTTTACTCCACGAAGAGGATGGTATGCATATCACGTTAACGGACTCAATACTCGAAGCCGGCTTCGAGATGCAGTTATGGCAGAAAAATCATTTAGAGGCGTGTTACTGCATAGAAGGCGAAGGAACAGTTGAAGAAGTTGATGCTGGTACAGTTCACGACATTGGGCCGGGGACACTCTATGCAATGAACAACCATGATCGACATCGAATCAAAGCAAAAACCCAGATGCGAATTCTCTGTACCTTTTATCCAGCACTTACAGGTCATGAAGTCCACGATTCCGATGGCTCGCTCTAAGGAGATTGACCGCCTGACAAGCGCATGCAGTTAGGCCAAACACTCGTTGCGCTGACGATTTCTCCAAAGCAGCCGCTCAGCCGCGCCCGCTGAGCTTCGTTCTTCGGCCAGAAGCGGACACTGGATAAAAGGCTAGCTATACTTAGAGAATTGAGTAATTCTATTTCCAGCTTAATATGATTTATCCCGTTAAAAATGCCCGCCCTCTAATAATTATTAAGAGGCCAACGGCCTCTTAAATATACTGTTAGAGGGCAATGGAAACCGAGCCAAATATCGTAAAGAGACCAATAGGAATATGGGTTATCGTTTGCTTCTTCTCTCTGGCTTATTGCCTGGCCATCCCAGCCATGGTTTACGCCATCAACAATCACCCAGAAGTATTTGAGAATTTCTCGACTTTTGAAATCATTGTCTCAATTTTAGTAATGGCAATAACATTAGTTGCAATCGTGTATCTATTTAAAATGCGAGCAATTTCATTCTGGTTATTTCTTGGTGCCGGGATATTTTCGCTCATACCGCTAGGGATTCGCTTACTTACCGGACAAGAAATACTCATGCCGGAAAATATGGGATTTGGGGGCAAGATTTTCGAGGCAGTGGTTTGGGGTGTAATGGTGTTGTATATGTGGGTTTTAAAAACCAAAGGGATATTAAAATGAAAACAAAATTGCCCTCTAACAAACGCATGCAGTCGGACCGGCCTACGGCCGGCCGCTGATGCGAAGCGTTAGGGTGATAATCATGAATCGAATACTTCTCTTACTCTTGATTTTGGTTTCGCCTGTTGCACTCGCAGATGAGCCTTATTCGGAAATTCAGGAACATATACACAAAGCTCTGGACTCTGCGAATCTGGAACATACATCGTGGTACAAAGCCGCAGAATTACTCAAAAAACCTTTAGCGGAAAATCTTTCCTGGGCAAAATTTTATGCCGCTTACCTATACGCCTTTGGTGCGGGTGGATTTCCGAATGACCACGCCAAAGCTGATATGCTGGAAACAGCCGCAGCAAATGAAGGCTTTTTGCCTGCAATGGTTGCTCAGGCTAGACGTAATGAACACGGATTATCAGGAACAATTGATCTGGCATTAGCGTACAGTTGGTATGAAAAAGCAGCGATGGCCGGCTCGCGCTCAGCGGCAGCAAGGCTAGAAGAAGCATTCACCAAAGGCGAACTAAAACTTGCACCTGATCTTGATGCTGCAGCGAAATGGAGGAAGATTAAAGGTGAATGCAAATCACCCTAACAAGCGCAAGCAGGCGGTCGACAAACCGCTACGCGCTTTGTCGACCGCTGATGTGGGGCGTTTGGCGTCCACGATTAGGGAGAGTTATAATGATCACTACCATAACCAAGTTTAAGTTGCCAAAGCCGATTACACCGGAAGAGGCACAAAGCATTTTTCTGAGCACAGCGCCGAAATACCAGGACGTACCTGGTCTTTTTCGTAAGTGCTACATTTTGTCAGAAGACGGGGAAACCGTCGGCGGAATCTATCTCTGGAACTCCCGCGCTGAAGCTGAGGCGATGTACACCGATAGCTGGAGGGATTTCGTACGGGAGAAGTACGGTTCAGATCCTTCGGTCACATACTTTGACACTCCAGTCGTGGTTGATAACCTTACTCACGAGATCCTCTCGGATGAGTAGCCTGGATCATTGTGCTTGGCTGTTGAAATAACCATCGGGGATCAAATGTCAGAGTATTTTGCAAACATTAGCTGGACGCGTGAAGAGAACGAAGATTTTACTGGCAACAAGTTCAGTCGCAGGCACAGCTGGTCATTTGATGGAGGCATCACGGTGCAGGCCTCTTCTTCACCTCATGTCGTGCCTCTTCCATACTCAACAGAGGAAGCCATTGATCCTGAAGAAGCTTTTGTGGCGTCTTTATCAAGTTGCCACATGCTATTTTTCTTATACATTGCAGCAAAAAAGAAATTCATGGTTGATGAATACATTGACAATGCGGTTGGGGTAATGGAAAAAGGACCCGATGGAAAAATTGCAATGACCAAAGTTACCCTCCGTCCTCAAATCAAGTTCTCGGGCGATACACAACCCACACCAGTTCAAATTACAGAAATTCACCACGAGTCGCACGATCAATGTTTTATAGCAAACTCCGTCAAAACCGAAGTTGTTATAGAAACTATTGCCTAAGCGCATGCAGTCGAACAAACCACTCGGGCTGATGCTACTTTTTCTCCAAAGCTGACACTGAAATGCGCTCGATGAGTTTCGCGGTTCGGCCATAAGCGGACACCTAGCGATTAAATGATATTATGTTATTAGAGGCTAAAAGTCTTTTATCTCTGCAACCAATGAGAGCTGCATATACACACCATATCAAATTATAAGGAGAGCTAACCTGATGTTTATCGTACTACTAAAGTTTTCTGACAATAAAGGGCAAGCAGGCGAATTTATGGATGGCCACAACGAATGGATAAAACGCGGTTTTGATGATGGCGTGTTTCTGTTAGTCGGTAGTCTTCAGCCTGGATTGGGTGGCGGGATAGTGGCTCATAATACATCGTTGATAGATCTTCAAACTAGAGTAAATGATGATCCGTTTGTGACTCAAAAAGTAGTAAGCGCGGAAATCCTTGAGATCACGCCAGCAAAATCCGATGAACGGCTACAATTTCTAGTTGATTAAGCAACTTCCTTCTTTCTCCAAAGCAGACTCCCAAAAAGCTGAGGTAGGAGTCGTTCTTCGACCACAAGCGGATGCCTGGCAACAGTGATAAAATGTTACCAAGTCAAAAACCTTGTGTATCTATGTTAGGAGCCAATCCGGATTCTGATGTATACCAATAAATAAGTTGGAGCAGCAAGAGTGAACGAGAAAATATCTGGCCGCTGTGCTTGTGGTGCAATTAACTACACAACAAATTCTGAACCCGAGTTCACCCTTATTTGCCAATGCAGACAATGTCAAAGAATATCTGGCTCCGGCCATGCCGCTCAATTTGCGGTACCAGTTAGCAATACCTCAATTGAGGGTGATTTAAAGTTTTATGATCAAACTGCGGATAGCGGAGACACAGTGAGTATTTTCTTTTGTCCAACTTGTGGTAGTCCAATGTTAAAGAAAACCACAATGATGCCAGAGATGTATTTTTTCCACGCTGGCACCTTGGACGACCCCTCCACATTTAAACCGCAAGTTGTGGTTTACGAAGGATCGAGACAAACCTGGGACCATGTTGATCCAGAGATTCCGAGGAAATAGAGAATGGCTCCTAACAAGCGGTTGCAGTCGGACAAAGTGCCCGCGCTAATATTTCCATTTCTCCAAAGCTGCCGCTCGTAAACGACACCCAGGCGGCGATCTACGGCCATAAGCGGACCTTCAGTACATTTGGTTTTAGCGATTAATCTGACTTTTTCTTAACCGAACGAAGATCAAAAAACATTATCGCCTGCCTGCTCAAATATATTTTTTCGATTGGCAGAGGAGGCGCCAACAGAATAACCTCATGCAAGGGCTAAAAATAAAATGAATGATTTTCTCCTGATCGGGACATTGTTTGGGCTGGTGGTCAGCTTTTTTCACGCTGTATATATGTACGGCCTTGTCGCAAGCGGCGCAAGTACTACTACCTCCGGCTCTAAACTTTCCGCACTCAATTTCTCATTGTGGACCTGTGCACTGTGGATACTAATGGGTGCCTACCTGCTCGGATTCTTGTTGATCTCTTTCGTTTTTTATATTGTTTTCAAGGCGTTTCGCTAGCTATGAATCAACACACTGAAAAAGTCGCAATAATCGGCGCCGGGGTTGCGGGGCTCAGCACAGCACGACAGCTCTTAGCGGAGGGATTTGATTGTGTCGTGTTCGATCGCAATAGTGAGATCGGCGGAGTCTGGTCCGACGGTTACTTAAATTTCGGCGTGCAGGTTCAGCGCGAATTGTATGAGTTTCCGGACTGGCCGCTACCGGAAAACACACCAAATTTTACACCAGGTCCCATTATTCAGGAGTATCTGCAAGACTACGCCGATCATTTCGATATAAGCCCAAAGATACGATTTAACACTCAGGTGACCCGCCTCGCCGAGACTGAATCATCGGCAGGAGGTTGGGAACTCACTGTTGAGGATTCCAACGGTGTTGACCGGAAGATTTTCGATCGCGTCGTCATTTGTATCGGCCTGTATTCCAACGTGCCGAATGTACCAGAGTTCCCCGGTCGCGATGAATTTCAGGGCGAAGTTATGCATAACTCCCAACTAAAATCTGCTGATCAGCTCATAGGCAAGCGTGTTGCCATCATCGGCTACGGTAAAAGCGCTAGCGATGCCGCTCTCGAAGCCGCGTCGGCTGCGTTAGAAGCCCACATCGTTTTTCGAGAGCCCCACTGGCCAATTCCACGCAAATTAGCAGGAGTATTACCTTTTAAGTGGGGCCTGCTTAACCGGCTTTGTAGTACCCTGATTCCGCCGTACCAAAAGATGACTTCGGTTGAAAAAACCATGCATAACATTGGTAAGCCCATGGCCTGGTTTTACTGGCGCATCGTCGAGGCGTTGTTTTACTTTCAATGTCAGATGAGTTCCAACTTTGGATCCCGGGTAAGCCTAGTTCCCAGGCTACCAGTCGAAATAGATGCATTTGGCGAATCGACACAGGTGCCCAAACCCGATTTTTTCAGGCTAGCGCGCAGCGGTGATATTAAACTCCACCGAACCACTATAACCAAATACTCAACAAGCGGAGTGCATCTAACCAATGGTGAATCGCTTGATGTGGATCTGGTGATATTGGCGACGGGGTGGCAGTCCGATTTCAGTTTTATCGATCTGGATGTCTGGTCTCGGCTGGGCCCGGAAGAGGACGGATTCTATCTGTATCGGCATATCATGAATCCCAATGTGCCCGGATTGTATTTCGTCGGTCGGGCGTCGACGGTATCGAGTATTACGACGTACAGCCTCCAGGCACGTTGGCTTGCGAGTATGCTAACGCAGCAAGTACATTTACCTTCGAACGAGGACATGCGCCAGGACATTGATGAAATGCGGGAATGGAAGCAATCATGGATGCCTTTTAGCCCAGCTCGGAGTGCGCGACTAATTGCTCATACCCAGCATTACCACGATGAATTGCTCAAAGACATGGGTACTAGTCCATTACGAAAAACTGGATTCTTCGCGCCGCTTAAGGAGTTGGTATTCCCATACGAACCAAAAGACTATTCAAGCATTGTATCAAGGGAGCTAGACGCTCAATGAATCCTGTCAACGATTAAAATCTCTGTCTAGCAAATTTTAGTGCACCCAACTCTCTTTAAAGTACTACATAAGGGCCTGAGCTGGATTGATCTCGGAAAATTATATTTCTCGGACAATGGTCTGTATTCTCCAAAGCAGACCTTCGGAAAACTGAGGTGGGCGGCAATCTTCGGCCAGTAGCGGACACTCGGCACGGAAATCAGATCGATCGACACCGACCCTTTTGATTCTTCGATAACTCGAGATATTAAAAATTAGCCTCAAGAAATGACTGAACATGGCTTACCGTAGCTTCGGTTGCCTTCGCATTGTACTCATAGGACGCGCCGAAAGTTTGCGCAGGCCGATGGTGCATATCGAACCAGTGATAAGCACTAGGCATGATTTCCAGAACCGGAACATTTAAATTCAAGGGGACACTTTTTACTAGCCTCTCGCAATTCGACGGTCTTGTGATGTCGTCAAGCTCACCTGAAATAATCAAGGCAGGCGAGAAGAATTGACCAACGCTGTCACACCAGGGGTATATTGCGACTGCGGCCACGAACCGGTCTTTATATTTGCCGGCCCAACTGGATGCATCAATAGCCCCTAGCGCAGTCTCAGCGCCCGTGGACCACCCCATGACGGCGACACGATCGCTGTCTACATACGAAACTTCCTGCAAATATTTCAGTGCCCCAATCCCGTCAAGAACCTTGTTTAGCGGTTCAAAAGTGCTGGGTACCTCGTTTTCATCCCCAACTTCCAGGGTAACATAACCCCAGCTGTTAAGGCGGTTTCGCCAGTGTCGGGGAGTATCCTGCCATCCACCGCCAGAAGGAAACATGACGACGACAGGAAAAGGGCCTTTGCCCTCGGGTTTCGTCAGAGTTGCCTTCACCGGTAATCCTTTAACGCCTTTGGGTTCAGGAAGCCCCTTTTGTTTCGCCAGGCGGATCTTAAACTTGCTGGGTGGCACATCCGCACTGTTAAACTCGACTTCGGTTACAGTAAATCCCGACAACAGGACAACCATCCCCATGGCTGTGAGATACCGTGTAAGCAGGTTAGACGCATTGATCACTGATGTTGAAAGCGAGGAGCTGTTGCTCATCACAGGCTTTCTCCATGCAACTGGCTAATCGTAGCGACTTTATCTCTGGTATCTCACTAATACAATAAAAAAGGATACGCTTACTCTCTGCTGCCGTTTTATATTAAATAACTCCGCTAGTAGCTATTACGCTACCTCAAGTGTAAATAACCACGTTATCTGAGGTGATAGCTGGCCCAGTACTGGGCAATGAACGCCTCGTTGTATCCGCCGCAGACAGGTCGGTTACAACTGTCGTGGGAAGACTGCCCGGAGTCGGAGTCGGAATCAGACCAATCAATGTTGCTTAGAAACCGGTCGGGTCGGGGAGTTTGGTCGGGCTGGGGGATTGATATTCGAGCGACACCAAAGAAGTCGATTATTCTATTGAATACAGTTAAGGCTTTCGGAATCAGTTGATTGGCGTCTACCTGCTGCATAATATTCTCTCCTTTCTCGTTAGCGGTCACTGCGATGTTGCAAACTGCTGCGGTTTAAGTCGCTCTAACAATGTTAATTTAAGTAAGCGTATAATTGACCCGGCACCGGATTTTGTACATGCAGTTATTCGGATAGGCTTATTAGATTTTCAAAAGGGGCTCAATGAAATTACCGCCAATGAACGCCCTGAGGGCATTTGAAGCCGTATCAAGACTTGGCAGCGTAAGCAAAGCTGCCGATGAGCTTTGCGTGAGTCAGGGTGCGGTAAGTCAACAATTGCGGAACCTGGAAGACCATCTTGACCGCGAATTATTCATCCGTACTCCAAATTCCTTCAAACTTTCGGATGAAGGCGAGACTTTCGCTGCCGTCGTCCAACAGTCGCTCGGTGAAATCGCGATTGCGTCACAGGAGGTGGCAAGAAGCAAAACCCGACGTGGGCTTACGATTTCTGCAAGTCCAGGTTTTGCCCAGAAGTGGCTACTACCAAATCTGGAAGCATTTTATGAGTCATTTCCGGACGTTCCGGTCGCTATCGACAATACTAATAAAATGGCTACCTTTAAAAACGATGGGATCGACGCAGCCATTCGATTCTCCGATAGTGGTGGCGGGTTTAATGGTCTTGATAGTGTGCTGCTGTTTCATCCACAGGTATTTGCGGTGGCCAGCCCTGCCTATATCGCCAAACACGGAATGCTAAAATCACTGGCAGAACCAGGTGGACACCATCTTATCGATGGGCGCTATAAATTTAAGGAAGGCAAGGCTTTGCATTTAAAATGGCAGGATGTCGCATCCGACAATCAAATCGATTCCACAGGCCACTACGAGTTCTTCCCTGATATCAATCAGGCATTTAACGCCGCTCTACTGGGACGCGGAATTGCACTGATACCCCATAACATGGTGGAAGAAGAAATTGAATCCGGGAAAATTGAGTACGCTAGTCCAGAATCTGTTCCAGCTCGATATAAATGCTATTTTGTGTCGCCGGCTGATGCCCGTCCGAATGGCGATCTTATCGCTTTCCGCGACTGGTTGGTTGATGCATTAAAGAAATATAAGTGACAAGGGGGAACCAAGGGAGAGTTATTGATACTAGTGACCACTGTGTGCCGTTCCATGTCGCAGAAATTATTTTATCCAGGGTCCGCTTTGGGTCGGTCTCTGCCGCTCACCGTATTTTTTTGAGCGTCCGTTTTTGCGATATTCTGAATTCTACAACACCCATTGTGAACATCAGTTTAAGTTTGAACCGGCATCTTAATGAGCGAAATGTAAATCATCATCAATTTAGCCTGCAACAGAGAATAATTGGTGGGTTAAATGGTGGGATAAAATTATTTGTAAAAAATAAAGCTCTAACTATCAATTAGTTAGAGCTTTGTCTGGCGGAGAGAGAGGGATTCGAACCCTCGATACGCTATTAACGTATACTCCCTTAGCAGGGGAGCGCTTTCGACCACTCAGCCATCTCTCCGAATTAAGTGTATAAATTACAATGCAATAGCCTATTTAACAAGGCTATTACAAGGTATTTGATTGTATGAAAGCGATTGAACCCGCTTTAACTGGAACCGAAATTTATCCTTCGGCTGTATTTCCCAATTCTTCCTGCCCTTCTTCCGCCTTGATGCGATCGTAGATTTCCTCACGATGCACCGCCACTTCCCGAGGCGCATTCACCCCAATCCTTACCTGGTTACCCTTAACGCCGAGAACGGTTACGGTAACTTCGTCACCGATCATTAAGGTCTCCCCGACACGCCGAGTTAATATCAGCATTCCCATCTCTCCAAATCAATATAACAGTAATCTAACCCTGTATCCTCCACAGGGACCTTACTTCTTATTGTTATAAGGGACTTTCTCCGAGCCATTCGCGAGTTTAACCCAACTGGCTTCACTGAATCCAGTTGAAATAATTTATGACTTTGTTTTTAAATCGAAGCCATCATGCAAGGCTCGCACTCCTAATTCGAGATATTTTTCATCGACTACGACCGAAATCTTAATTTCTGAAGTCGAAATCATCAGGATATTAATGCCTTCGTTAGCCAGGATTTCGAACATTCGACTCGCAATACCCGCATGCGAGCGCATACCGACGCCGACAATTGAAATCTTGACGATCCTGTTGTTTCCAGAGACTTCCCGGGCCTTCACGCGCTTTGCCGTTTTTTCAAGCGAACCCAGCGCGGTATCAAAATCATTACGGTGAACCGTAAAGGTAAAGTCTGTCGTACCGTCGGCACCGACGTTTTGCACGATCATATCCACTTCGATATTGGCATCTGAGATCGGTCCGAGTATTTGGTAAGCAACACCCGGTGTATCGGATACACCGTTTATGGTTAACTGGGCTTCGTCGCGATTGAACGCGATTCCCGATATCAGGGCTTGTTCCATAGTTTTATCCGTACCATATTCTGTGGTTATTAAAGTGCCTTCACTCGCTTCGAATGATGAAAGCACGCGTAATGGCACCTGGTATTTTTGGGCGAATTCAACCGCTCGAATTTGCAGAACCTTGGATCCGAGACTCGCCATTTCCAGCATTTCCTCGAAGGTAATGGTATCAAGGCGACGTGCCTCCGGCTCAACCCGTGGGTCAGTTGTATAGACACCATCGACATCGGTAAAAATCTGACATTCGTCTGCTTTCAATGCGGCAGCCAGGGCGACGCCGGTGGTATCAGAACCGCCGCGACCGAGCGTTGTTATGTTGTTGTGTTCGTCGACACCCTGGAATCCGGCAACGACTACAATACGTCCTTGTTTCAGATCATCGGTCATTTTCACATTGTCGATAGATTTGATACGGGCCTTGTTGTGCGCGCTATCGGTCATGATCCTGGCCTGGGCTCCCGTATATGAGCGTGCCGGGTAACCTCTTTTTTCTAACGCCATTGCCAGCAGCGCTATCGTGACCTGCTCACCAGTTGTTAGCAGAACATCGAGTTCGCGTCCGCGCGCCTGTGGATCGACCTGCTGGGCAAGTTCGACCAAACGGTTGGTTTCACCACTCATTGCCGAAACCACGACCACCATGTCGTTACCCGCGTTACGGTACGAGATCACCTTATCGGCAACCGCCTCGATTCGCTCTATCGAGCCTACCGAAGTTCCGCCAAATTTTTGTACCAGCAAGGGCATAGTCTTACGACTGGATCTACCGACTTGAAAAAAAGAGCGCGGATTATAGGAAAAATAGGCCCGTTTGTATAACGATATTCGTATTCGTGGGCTATCACGAATAGAATTCAGCTATCTGTTTTAGCGATATTATCGGCCCATGTTTTCTTTGTTCCAGTTCGATGGACTCGTGTTATTGGCAATTGTTGCGGTGATGCTGTTTGCGGGTTTGATTCACGGTACGCTTGGACTTGGGTTTCCGATGGTAGCTACCCCGATACTTGCGACGATGATGGATGTGCGCAGTGCGATACTGGTCACGTTGCTCCCTACCATGGCTGTCAATATCGCCAGCATCATCAATAGCAAGTCCACCTTGAAAAACACGAAGCAGTTTTTTCCACTGGTTTTTTTTGCATTACTGGGGACATTGGTTGGTACCAGCATTCTGGCAACTGCCGACCCCGAACCGTTTCGCATCGTGTTGGCAGGCTTGATCCTGTTGTACCTGTGGAATAACCTGCGAATCCCCAGGCAATGGCTCGAAGATCACGCATTGCTGGCAATGGCGCTTTTCGGTTTGAGCGCGGGTAT
>Ga0265309_10001230_pt1 | contig 11150 bp, 12 predicted proteins | sample Helome_FD_192492 | JGI IMG/M metagenome (GOLD analysis project Ga0265309, IMG submission 192492) | Marine sediment microbial communities from subtidal zone of North Sea - Hel_20160524 (Illumina Assembly) | ecosystem: Environmental > Aquatic > Marine > Subtidal zone > Sediment ...
GAGCGATCAACGCTTGTACAAACTGAAGTTATTACTATCTCGGGCATCAACGGTGACATCACGATCGAGGTGACTGATGGCGAGTACAGCATTGATGGCCGCGAATTTACCCGGGACGCCGGTACACTAGAGAACGAACAAAGTATTGTCGTACGCCAACTGAGCGCCAGTCACAGCTCTGTTCTGACCTCGGCTACGATTACTGTTGGCGACTTCAGCACCGACTTCCTCGTTGAAACCGGGAAGTTCTACGTTTCTCCAGGGGATTTCGAGGCACTGCCTAACTGCGCTCCGTATGTGGGCAGCGCACAGGCACCCATCAAACTCGTGTTCCTGAAACTGAACAATGCGAGCCAGTTTGATGCCATCGTTGATGACGCTATCAACAATCAGTTCGCTACAACTCCACCGTTCAGTGAGTATTTTTCCTCGCTGGCTTTTTACACACTGGACCTGGGTGATGGCTCGAATTACGACTGCCTCGGTACCGGAACGGACGTTAGCGATCAGGGCTTCGTATGCAACTCAGAACTGGTCAATCAGGAAATTGTGCGTCAATGCGATGCCACGGACCCCAACGGAGTTATCAAGATTGCGATCGCGGAGTCCCAATATTCCGCCAAGGCTGCAGACATTATCTGGCTACCGGACAATTTGTTCGCCATTGAGAATACGACCATTCACGAGGTATCGCACAACTTTGGATTGGCGGACCTTTACGGTGGCGGTTTCAGGTTTGATGGCGAACCGGTCATTGGCTGGACGCCAGAGTTTTCCCGGCGCTGGCTGAATCTCGACAGTCCCGGATGTCCAAGCTGGTGCGATTCAGCCAAGACACCTGTCGAGTATAACCAGTCGATAAGCTCGGCCTGCCCGACGTTCACGACCAGAGACGAATGCCTGGCTTTCAATCGGCCGACAACCGATGACTGTTCCGATGCGGACGGTGACAACCTCGAAGACTGTTGCAGCTGGTCGGATACACCGAGCGATGACTACTTCAATACAAATTGCGCTCCTGTCTGGGGCTCCGAGGACATTGGCCTGTCCTGCCTGGCAGGCGCCGGCTGCTATTTTGGTGGTGCCTACGGCAACAATTCGTGGCGTCCGGTCAAAGGCCATGACGACAGTCTCATGTACGGATTATCAGCGCCGGGCTTCGACGCCGTGTCCGGCGCCGCGCTTACCGAATTCCTGGAATGCTGCACTGATGCGCGAGATGATGAACCTTCCTGCGCGGCGTTTCGGCTGCAGATTTCCGATTTATTGCTGGATAATTTTGGCAAGCGGCGGCTCGGGTCCTGTGGCGTGTACTGACTAGAGCCAGCCAAGGGCTTTTTCGATTATCTCCGTTGCCCCAGTCTGTACGCATTCTCCATGGGCAATCAGCAGTCGCTCAGGTTTCCAGCTGAGCAGCTTCTCGCGTGCGGACCTTGCCTTGCTGCGCCGGAGGAAACTGGCCCGCCACTCCCGAGGCGTACTTCCATTCTCGCCAACCAGCCCATCAAGTCGCATCAGCATGCCTCTCCAGCCCGTCATTGTTGCCTCAGGATGACGCTGGATAAGATCGCAGACGATCGCGGTACGCGATTCGCGATGGAAGAAGACGACTTCTTCCATCGCAAGTGAACCGTGGAAAATTACCTGGTCGATGTCGACCGCCCATGCTGAATCCGGGTCATCGCCAAGTTCTGCGTCGAACTTCAGATCGGGCTTTCTTTGCGCGAGTCCTGGCGGCGCATAGACAAGCGCGTCAGGCCATTGGTCACGCCATTGCGCCAGGAAGAGGTGATGTATCTTGTTTGGCGAAACGATGTGGCGTACCGAATCAAACGTGTCAATGAAGTCGACGATTTCGTCTGTTAAGGCTACCGGCGACCAGACCCAGGCGCTCCCGTCTGACAGCCGCGCCACGGCCATGCGAGTCGGGTACGGAAAACCATAGAACGACACGGTTGGCCCATCGGCGACGTAAAGAGATGGTCCAAATTCGCTAATCATGCAACGCCCCTAGTTCTGCGGCAGGAACGCTCGCAGGATGACTATGCCCAAATAAAAACAGGCAAATCCGCCGACGAGCGTTGAGACGAGATACGAGAACGAATAGAAAAGCTCGTTCTTCTGGATCATTGTATTGAGCTCGAGCACGAGCGTCGACAACGTCGTGAAGCTGCCGCAAAAGCCGACCGCAAACAACAGGCGATACTGATCGGGAATGAGGCCGGCATCATTGAACCACGCCGTGCTGGCAATCAGCTGCGCGAGGATCCCCATCACGAAACAGCCGATCAGGTTGGCGCTGAGCGTGCCCCATGGAAATTCGACATCCCGCTGCAGGAAGACGTTGAGCGCAAAACGTGCCATTGCGCCAAATGCCCCGCCGAGAGCGACGAACAGGTAGGAGTACAGAATCGTGTGCATGCTCAGGCAGCGCCCAGGCGATTCAATGTCTCGTGGTATTCCTTTTCCATGTCCATAACGACATCACTCGCCGGCAGGATGTTGTCAATACTGCCAACTCCCTGACCTGCACCCCAGATGTCTTTCCAGGCTTTGGCGTCGAGCCCGCCGACCTTGCCAAAATCCATGTCTTCCTTTCGGCCTTCCGGGAGTGAGTCCGGGTCCATTCCAACATTGCGGATACTGCCCTTCAGGTAGTTGCCGTGAATGCCTGTGAAGAGCGAGGAATAGACGATGTCGGACGCGTTGCTGTCGACAATCATCTCCTTGTAGCCCGACGCTGCATTCGCCTCGGCCGTAGCGATGAAACGGGTGCCGCTGTAGGCAAAATCCGCACCGAGGGCCCGGGCCGCTACTACATCGCTTCCGTTCGTAATACAGCCGGATAGGATCAGCGCGCCCTCGTATTCCTGCCGGATTTCCTTGATGAGCGCGAACGGATTGAATGGTCCCGCGTGACCACCGGCGCCGCTGCAGACAGCAATAATCCCATCGACGCCCTGCTCGATAGCTTTGCGGGCATGCCGCAGGCTGATCACATCGTGGAAAACGAGACCACCATAGGAGTGCACGGCCGTGACAATCTCCTCGGGAGGACGCAGGCTCGTTATGATAATCGGCACCTCGTGTCGCACACAGGTTTCCATGTCCTCCCATAGACGCGAATTGCTGGCATGTGCGATCTGGTTGACCGCGAAGGGCGCCACCGGCTCGCCGGGATTCTGCTCCCGATAGGCGTTTAACTCGTCCTTGATGCGTTGAATCCACTCGCTCAACACACTCTGCGGCCGGGCGTTCAATGCGGGAAACGAGCCCACGATGCCGGCCCGGCATTGCGCGATGACGAGGTCGGGCCCGGAGACAATGAACATCGGTGCGCCGATCAACGGCATGCGCAGCTTGCCCTCAAGGGCTTTCGGTATCGCCATTAGTGCTCCAGGAAGTTTTTTTTCAGGGAACCTGCTGGTCAATCGAGAGGTAGACCGAGCCGCCGTCCTCGGGACGAACGATCAGGCTGCCGAACCAGTCGCCGCTGCTCGCGGCCGGGCTCCCCGACAGCGATACACGCGCCAACAGCTCGAACTCCTCGAACCCTGAAAGGTCACGACCCGCTACCATGGACTGGGCATCACTGAGCGATACCACCGCCGGCAATTCGGATACGCGTATACGTGATACGGCGATCGGAGGCGAAGGCTGCGCGGGATCCCTGGCTATTACGAATACATTAGCATCCACGCCTATCGACTCAATAGCGCCCTGCGAGAGCGCGACCCTCGCCGTGACCACGGCGTCCGGATCCGCTTCGGGTGCCTGTTGGCTCGTCGCTTCGGTGGCTTCAGCGGCAGGCTCGACGGGCGGGTGATCCGCAGGTAACGCACCGGAATCGATGGCGGCTACAGGTTCGCCGCGCCATTCCGCAACGCGCTGCGCCAGTATCGCCCGTATTTCGGCTGGCGGATTGAGACCCAGCAGGATCTCCCAGCGCTCGGCCGCCAGGTCCGTGTCACCATTATTGGCGGCTGCTATTCCCGAATAAAACAGTGCTCCCGGATTGTTTGGGTCCATCGCCAGTGCACTATCGATCAGTGCCGCCGGCCGCCCCACGATTGCGCTGTTGTCTCGCGAGAGTATGGCGAGCGCCAGGTCAACCAGGGTCTGTGCATTGCGGCCGTCCTCGAGCTCCATGACTCGCTCGTGGGCCGTCACCGCGGCATCGAAGCGCTGCAGGCTCATATTCGAACGCGCAAGCATCTGCCATCCCTTGATATCCTCGGGATTCTCGGCGAGACGCTTTTCGAGCGAAGCCATCACCTGTTGCATGTCCTCGAGGGAATCACCGCCGCGCCCGGACGGTACATTGGGGCTTCCGACGTGGTTATACAGGCCCGCCGACATTACGACCGTGAATACGATAATGCCCGCCAGCATTGGCGTCAGGCGTTTTGCATCGTGATAGATCGGCCAGATTGCGAACAGCAGCGCGATCAGGCAGAGCGCGCTGACAATAATCCAGAAGGTCACTCGGTGCCTCCTTCGCTGCCTGCATCATCGATCGGCAGCGACATTCGGTGGCGGACCACCCGGTACAAAGCGAATCCACCGAACAGCACCAACAGGAATGGCGCAATCCAGAGAATCAGCGTCTTGCCCGAGGTTCGCGGTCGATATAGCGCAAATTCACCGTAACGCGTTACAAGGAAATCAACGATCTCAGGGTCCGTCTTTCCCTCGGCTATCAACCTTCGAATTTCGCGACGCAGGTCGGCCGCGAGAAACACGTTCGAGTCCTTGATGCTCTGGTTCTGGCATTTCAGGCAACGAACTTCGGAAATGAGCTTCTCGTAACGAGCCTGCAACTCCGGGTCGTCAAATGCCTTGCCCGTGTCGATCGCCGCGGCAGGCGCAACACTGAGCGCGGCGACAAGGATGATCAACCAACGTTTCACCGTGACGCGCCTCCACCTTCAATCAAAGGCAGGAAATCCTGCTCCCAGGTTTCCCGACTGAGCGGCCCGAGGTGCTTGTGCAGCACAATCCCGTCGCCACTCACAAGAAATGACTCGGGCGCGCCATAAACACCCCAGTCGATGCCGACTCGCCCCGTCTCATCGTAGCCGGACGCGACATACGGATCGCCGAGCTGGGCAATCCACTGCAGGGCCTTGGGCCGCGTATCGCGCCAGTTAATGCCGTATATCGGGATGTTGTTTTCGGCGGCCAGGTCCAGCAGAAAACCGTGCTCCTGGCGACAACCTGCACACCACGTCGCCCAGACGTTGATGAGCGAGAATTTGCCTTCGAGGTTCGTGCTGCCGATCCTGACTTCGGGGTCTTTCAGTGTCGGCAACTCGAACTGTGGTGCGGGCTTGCCAATGAATGGAGACGGCAGCGCGCGCGGGTCGCCACGCGTCAGCCCGATCACAAGAAACCCGATCAGGAGAATGACAACAACCAGCGGGGCGATATAACGAACCATCAGGCGGACTCCGCTACAGCCGGGGCAGCCTCGGCAGCTTTGCTGGCCCTCAGGCGATAGCGCCGGTCACTGACCGAAATCAGGCCGCCCAACGCCATAACGAGAGCACCCAGCCAGATAAAACGAATGAGCGGTTTGTACTGAATACGCACACTCCAGGCGCCATTGCCGAGCTGGTCGCCCAGGGCAACGAACAGGTCCTTGTTCCAGGACGCATCGATGCCGGCTTCGGTCATCCAGTTCTTCTGCACGAGATACTGCCGTTTTTGCGGCCGCAGCTCACCGACAACCTCGCCGTCATCACGAATCTCGACAACCGCTTCGATAGCTGAGTAGTTGGCGCCCTGTACGTCACGCAACTCGCGTAGTTCGAATTCGTAGCCTCCAACCTCGAGTGTCTGACCTGGCTGCATGGCACGGTCGGTTTCGATACTGAATGCCGAAACCACCGTGACGCCGAGTACGAACAGGCCCATACCGAGGTGGGCAATCGACATGCCGAGATGCGACCGCGTAATACCCGTGCTGCCCTTCTCACGACGTATGGAACGCAGCGGCAGGATGACTGACGTCGCGATGATCCAGAACGCCGCGCCGCAACCAACGACGAGCAACAGGCTGCTGCGGCCATAGAACAGGAGCGGTACGACGAAACCGATAACCAGCGCGATAATGGCGGGAATCCGCAACACACCAAGCCATGACTTCGCATTCTGCGTGCGCCATGCCGTGTGCATGCCGACTCCCAGCAGAAGGACGAGCGGCAATGTCGGCACCAGGAATGCCACCTCAAACCAGGGTGGCCCGATCGAAATCTTGCTGCCGTCAAGCAGCTCGATAACCAGCGGCGCGAGCGTGCCGATCAATACCAGTGCCGTCGCTACGACGAGCAGCACGTTGTTCAAAAGCAGGAACGTCTCGCGCGACAACAACCCAAAACCGACCTCCGAGTCCATCGACGGTGCCCGCCAGGCGTATAGGATGAGCGCGCCCAGTACGACCACGGCCAGGAAGCCCAGGATGAAGAAGCCGCGCGTCGGGTCCGTCGCAAACGCGTGTACTGAGACGATGATGCCGGAACGAACCAAAAAGGTGCCCAGAAGGCTCAGCGAAAACGCCGTGATTGCCAACAGCAGGGTCCAGCTCTTGAACAGGCCGCGCCGCTCGGTGACCGCCAGCGAGTGAATCAGCGCCGTACCGATCAGCCACGGCATGAATGACGCATTCTCGACGGGGTCCCAGAACCACCAGCCACCCCAGCCAAGCTCGTAATAAGCCCACCAGCTTCCGAGCGCAATACCCAGCGTCAGGAACAGCCAGGCAAGCGTCGTCCAGGGTCGCGTCCACTTGGCCCAGCGGCGATCGAGGTCACCGCTCAGCATCGCCGCAATGGCAAAGGCAAAAGCGACTGAGAACCCGACGTAGCCGATGTACAGGAGCGGCGGGTGTATTGCGAGCCCGGGATCCTGCAGCAGCGGGTTGAGGTCGGCACCATCCGCTGCGGCCGGTACCAGGCGATCGAAAGGGTTCGAGGTCAGGATCGCAAACAGCAGGAACCCGATGGACAGCAGGCCGAGAACGCCAATGACGCGCGCGGCGAAGGCCTCGGGAAGGCCCGAGCTAAAGCGTGCTACCGCCAGCGTCCACGCAGCCAGAATCAGGATCCACATGAGCAGCGAGCCCTCATGCGCGCCCCAGACCGCGGATACCTTGTAGACCGTCGGCAGGGACAGCTGCGAATGGTTTGCCACGTACAGTACAGAGAAATCGTCAGTGACGAACGCGTAGGTCAGGCAGCCAAAAGCGACCGCGACAAACAGGAACTGCCCCGTTGCAGCCGTACGCGCGATACCCATCATCGCGGCGTCGTTTCGATGCGCGCCAAGCAACGGTAGTACGCCCTGGCAAATGGCCAGCGACAGAGCCAGGATCATCGCGAATTGTCCAATCTCGGGGATCATTGCGGGTTACACCGAGTCGCGCCCTCACGCAGCGGCATCGTCTTGTCTTCGACGTGCTTGGCGAGGGAATCGGCAACCTCCGGCGCCATGTAGTTTTCATCGTGCTTTGCAAGGATCTTGTCGGCGACGAATACACCGTCATCGCCAAGGCGACCGTGAGCGACCACGCCCTGTCCTTCGCGGAACAGGTCGGGCAATACGCCCGTGTAGCTCACGGGCAATTCGCACGCGGTGTCAGTAACCTTGAACCGCAGGTCCATTGATCCGTCGGCACGCTCGACACTGCCATCGACAACCAGGCCACCGATTCGGAAGTTGCGTTGCTTGGGATGTTTACCCGCAACCACGTCCGAGATCTCGACGAAGAACATCATGTTGTCCTGGAACGCACGCAGCGTGAAAGCCGCTGCGATAGCAATGCCCAGGACTGCCAGGCCGACGGCCAGCATTCTTTGTTGACGAGGCTTCATTGATGCTCCTCGAGCGCTTTGATGCGCACTTCGATATCACGATAAACACGCTTGTGCCGCAGCCGCGCGCGCCAATCCGAAAACAGAACCACGGCCAGTGTCAGTCCGAAACAACTCCAGACGAACATCCCGTATTTTCCCATTGCCAAAACTTCCATTGACTAGCTACCCTCCGGCGACAGGATCATATCCCTGACCCAGCGCGTGCGACGTTCGCGATACAATACTTCGGTTCTCACGCGCCGCAATAAGAATGAACCGAACAACAGCGTAAATCCGAAGATCATGGCGAGCAGCGGATAGAGCATTCCCGGGTCCATCGCCGGCCCGCCTTTCTTGAGCAGCGTCTGTCCCTGGTGCAGCGAACTCCACCACTCGACCGAGAAATGCACGATGACGACGTTGACGACGCCGACCAGTGCCAGCACGGCACTCGCCTTGTCCGCCTTGGCCGTATCGTCAATCGCTCCGCGCAGCGCCATATACCCGAAATACAGGAACAGCAGGATCAGCTCGGACGTGAGTCTTGGATCGCCCCATTCCCACCAGGTTCCCCACATCGGACGTCCCCAGATGGAACCTGTCACGAGTGCGAGAAACGTAAACGCGGCTCCCAGCGGCGCTGCGGCGGCCGCAACGGCGTGCGCGAGCTTCATGCGCCATATCAGGCCGATGCCGCCGCTGATAGCCATGATCATGTAGGCCATCACCGACAGGTACGCCGACGGGACATGCACATAGATGATGCGGAACGCATCGCCCTGCTGGTAGTCCACGGGGGCGAGGAAAAGGCCTGCATAGACGCCGTATACAATCAGGGCGACGCCCGGCGCCAATAGCCATGGGGCCAGCGTCGCGGCAAGGCGATAGAAGTGTGGCGGCGAGGCCAACTGATGAAAAAATTTCCACATTGGAGGTTCTACTCGTTACTGATTCTCAGCGCGGCGGCCGTAGCGTACGGGGCCAGGCTCAGGGAGGCAATGGCATAGGCGCCCAGCGCCCAGACGCCCGTAGTATAAATGTCATTGCCGGCTGCAAGCGAGACCGTATTGGCGCCCAGCAACAATACCGGCATCGCGAGTGGCAGGATCAGCAGGCTCAGCAGCGCCGTGCCACGGTGCAGACCCACGGTCAGCGCGGCCCCGATCGAGCCCAGCAGGCTCAGGCTGATCGTGCCCAGCAGCAGCGTCACCATCATGATCGGCACTACCGACCAGGGCATACGGTACGTTATGGCAAGTATTGGCGAGACGAATACGAGCGGCAGCCCGCTTGTCAGCCAGTGCGCCAGCGTCTTGCCGAGCGCAAGGACTGGCAACGGCTGCGGGCTCACCAGCATCTGGTCCAGGCTACCGTCTTCGAAATCGCCCAGGAACAGCGAGTTAAGCGATAGCAGCGTCGCCAGTAATGCGGCGACCCAGAGCACGCCCGGGCCGCTGAATTCCAGCTGTTCGGAACTGGGGCCGACCGCCAGCGGGAACAGGGTGCAGACCATGGCAAAAAAGAACAGCGGGTTTAGTACGTCGCCGGGCCGCTTCCAGGCGAGCAGCAGGTCGCGCCTCGCAGTCGCCCAGAGTCCCGAAAGAATACCGGGCTCGTGATCGTGCTCGTCGTTCATTGCATGCGTATCCGTGTCTGGGGCGCGTCGATATCGACGTCCTGGTGCGCGGCCATCACGCACATCCCGCCTTTGCCGAGGTGCTGCTCGACCAGTTCCATGACGAGTTTCCTGCCTTCCCGGTCGAGGTTTGTGAATGGCTCATCCATCAGCCAGAGCGGAACGTCGGCGAGCAGCATACGGGCCAGCGCGACGCGACGCTGCTGACCAGCCGACAAGGAGCGCAGTGGCAGCTTGCGGAGGCGTTCAATACCCAGGCGCTCGTAAACCTCCTCGGGATCTCGCCCGGCCTGCTTGCGCAGCGTGCGCTCGAATTCGAGGTTCTCAACCATGTTGAGGTCTCCCTTGAGGCCCGTCCTGTGCGCAAGCCACACGAGCGCACCATGGAATGTTTGCCGCTGCTTACGCACGGGCACGTCGTTCCAGAATATCTCGCCCGCCTCGAGGCTTAACATCCCCGCAATGGCGCGCATCAGGCTGGTCTTGCCGCAGCCGTTGCGCCCTTCGAGCAGCAGCAATGCGCCACTTTCGAGCGCAAAATCGAGACCCTCGAACAGACATCTCTCACCGCGAATCAGGGTGAGATTCTCCCCAGATAACTTTGCCGTCAATGCTTTACACTCTGTCGCCGAACGGAGACGATTTGATTATCACAGTTAAACATCCTTGTTTTACAGATAGTTATTGTTTCTTGTTAGAGTAATTTCGAATAACACGCTGTGTCCCACTGATACCAAAGACATCGCCAGATTCCTGATTTGCAAGGACACAAGCACGGCCGTAGACTGAACGCTGCGGTCGAAATTTCCTATAAGAAAAGACCGAAACCAAGACAATAGCAAACTATACCGCGACATAACGATTGCGAGTTACAGACGATGGATCTAGGGGCTGCAGGCCTTACAGGACAACCTTTCCCCACGCACGGCAAACCGTCGGCAGTTATCAGCTATGGTGCCGAACGTGCGGCACGCGAGGTGCTGGAAAATACGTACTCTAGCCCGACGGGCCTCGCGCTCCTGCAGGGACCGACATTGTCGGGCAAGTCCACGCTAATACGGAGCTTCACCGATTCCCTGCACGAAGACTGTGCCGTTGCCGTCGTCGACGGCAACGGGTTGAACACGACGAATTTGCTGACGTCGATACTGCGCCAGTTTGGCTACAGTCTCGAACAGAGTTCTAACAGCGAGTTACTGGGTCTCGTGCGTGTGTTTGCATTGCAGCAAGCCACCAGGCACGAAGCGCCGTTACTTATCGTCGAGAATACGCACAAGCTCAACCCGAGCGCGCTGAGGACGCTCTGCGAGCTCGCGGATCTGCGCGTACGAATGGGCAGCGCCGTAAAAATCGTTCTCGTGAGCGATCGGTCGCTCAACATGATCGTTAGCACGCCGGCCATGCAGTCACTGTCACGGCGCATCGTGCACGATTTTCACCTGCATCCGCTGACGCAGCAGGAGGCCAAAATCTACCTGCACGAGAAGCTGAGGGCAGCAGGAAGTGATTATCCGGACTTCGTGTTCCCGGACGCAGTCTGTGGTGAGCTGTGGAAAGCCTCTGGTGGCTGGCCAGGAATCCTGGACAGGCTCGGTCTGTTGGCGCTGGCGCGCGCGGAAACGTTGCCGGTGACCGTCGAGAATGTCGAGCGCCCGGCACTA
>Ga0265309_10001233_pt1 | contig 11143 bp, 13 predicted proteins | sample Helome_FD_192492 | JGI IMG/M metagenome (GOLD analysis project Ga0265309, IMG submission 192492) | Marine sediment microbial communities from subtidal zone of North Sea - Hel_20160524 (Illumina Assembly) | ecosystem: Environmental > Aquatic > Marine > Subtidal zone > Sediment ...
ATCGTGTCCGTTTGCATAAGCTCGAATGAGCGCTGCATTTGTGCGATCCCCGACTCGCGACCATCGGTCCAGACCTTCGTGGCCAGGAACAGGTCCTCGCGGGCTGCGCGCGCCTCGATAACGTCGCCGATGACTTTTTCAGAGCGGTTGTACATTGGCGAAGTATCGATAACGCTGCCGCCATGCACGGCTAGTCGATCGACAATCTCGCGACGCTCCGCGATTGCGCTGGAAGTGCTGTCCACGTCGAAAACGCTGTAGGTGCCCAGACCGATCACGGGCAGCTGTTCTCCCGTAGCGGGAATTTCGGTGGTGCGCATCGCGGATTTTTCGTTCGCCAGAAGTACGCCGGGCATTATGCCCAGGACTGCTCCGGTTGCCAGTATTTCCCTGCGGTTCCAGATCGTCATCACACACCACTCTCTTTGAGCGCTTTCGCCTTGCGTTTGTAGTCACGGCCGAGCCACAGAGCAACGACCCCTGAAATAAGTGCGAACGGCAGCATCGCGATCGAGATGGCGGCCATCCCCATGCCCATAACTGACATCAGCTTGATCGCCCAGGTTCCGACGACATCACCGCCGCGATAGACGGCCGTGTCGATCGCGTTCTTCGTCTTGTATTTCTCCTCGGGCGTCACGACCGAATACAACATGTCTGTCGACGGTTTCGCGAACCCGAAACCGAGGCCACGTCGGACCACGTCGAGGACGGCAACGCCGATGAGCGTCGGTTCCATTGCCAGGATCGCGAAGCCGATAATCGAGGCAAACGGAAACAGAAACAGGGAACGCCCGATTCCGAACCGCGTGACGACCTGCTTGACGAGGAACATCTGCGCGACGAGTGCCAGTGCGTTCTGCGCGACGTTCATGTTGGAGAAAAACTGTGTGCGGGCGTCCGGACTGAGGATCGCGGTCTCGATGAGTTCCGCGCGAAACATGTACAGGGCTGTGCCGAGCAGGCTCGCGATCAGGGACATTAACGCGATGCCGAGAAAATAATTTGACGAAAAGAGATGGGTTATTCCGGCGAACGGGTTACCACCCAGTGGCCTGTCGCTCTCAAATGTCTTGTCTATTTCATTTTCGTGCTCGTTGTGAACCCAGTCTCTTAACCGGCCAATGCAGAATACGGCGATCAGCAACAAGCCGGCGGATATGGGCAGCAAATTCTGGAACCCGATCCTCGTTACGAGCGAGCTCGTGATAACGCCACCGATCAGTGCGCCAATACTGCCTCCAGAGGTGATCAGGCCAAACAGGCGGCGACCTTGTTCGCGCGTATAGATGTCCGCCATGAAGCTCCAGAAGACGGACACGACGAACAGGTTGAAAACGCTGAGCCAGACGAAGAATGCGCGGCCCAGCCAGATGTACTCGGCGCCCGTAGCACGTGCCTGGGAGAAGACGAACCAGAAAATCAGGATGTTCGATATGAAGAACACGTATACCCAGGGGAGAAAGCTGCGGCGGGGGAAGCGTGTCGCAACCCAGCCGAAGATCGAAGTCGCGAAAATCATCGCAACGAATGTGCCGATAAAGAGATACGGTATGGTGTTCGGCCCACTGCCGACAGCCATTTCCTCGCGAATTGGCCGTATGATGTAGTAGGAAGACAGTACGCAAAAGAAATAGGCAAATGACCACGTGACGGCCACGTACTCGTGGCGTTCGAGGCCAAATATCCGGTTGAGCAACAACTTGCGTGTATTTTCCAGAGGTGGTTCGGCCATGCGGGTCGCCGACAACTAAGCAGGACTCAATAGTCACAGAAAAATCGGCAAAAGTCCCAGAGAGGAAGGAGTTCCAATGGAGATTCTAGCGATTGTCACGATACTGGCGCTGGGCCAGTTCGTATATTTCTCGATCCAGGTCGGGTCGTACCGGGGCCAATATGATGTCAAGGGACCTGCGGTCACAGGAGCGCCCGAGTTTGAGCGCATGTTCCGCGTTCAGCAAAACACGATGGAACAGCTCGTCGTCTTTCTGCCAACACTTTGGATCTTCGGCCACCTTGTGACGCCGACCTATGCCGCGGGTTTCGGGCTCGTCTACATTGCGGGCCGTTTCATTTACCGGTCCGAGTATCTCAAGGATCCGGCAAGCCGCTCTCCGGGCTTCATGATTTCGTTCCTGCCTTCGGCCATTATGCTGGTCTGGTCGCTGGTCGTCGCGATGCGCATGCTGTTCTAGCGCCGACGTCATTGCATCAGCCCGCGCGCCGCTGCTCGATTGACGTTTCGGGACAAGTTCCTGGTGTCTACGGAATAGTGATAGCGTCGACACCTGCCTAAGCTTGGTTTGTGAGAAGCCACCGTGAATTCGGGTGGTTTCAACGTATCCACAAACGAGGTCGGGCAAGTGATCGCGATCGTAATCACAATATTGATACCGCTAACGCTCGTTTTCGCGAGCGTATCTATTCGCGTAGTTCTCGAAGGCCTTCAAGGCCCCTCCAGCAGTGAAAATCTACTGATCAAACTGTTGGCGCGGGCGGCTGGCCTTGTCATGGTCTTCGGCATGGTGGGCGCGCTGGTCTACTGCGGTCTAGCACTGATCCGGTTCCTGGGGTGGCTCCCTTGACACGCCCAGGCAACCGCGGCTGTGCCAATTCGTTTGGCGCCAGAGGTCAGGTATTTGGCACCTCAGGACGCTTCGCTATGACTGCCGAGCCTGTAAATTGCGTGCGGTTTACCCACCGGAGAAGCTGATGGCGATGTTAATGGAGCGCGAAGGCGTCGATCGCGTGTATTTCGAGTTGAGCAGGCACCCGGAATGGTTGTGGCCACGGGATCCTGCCGCAAACATCCCCGATGGCCATGCCGAGGAGCTGCTGTCTTTCAGTGATCACGTGCCAACGACCGTCTGGCTATTGCTCGTCTGGCAGGAAGCACATGTTGCAAGCGATTTCGTCAGGAACGTGCGTGTCGACAGTGTCTACGAGGAGTTCAGGACACAGGCGAAAACGAGCCGTGCGGCCAGGGAGCGATTGGCGGAAGAGGTCGACGGACTGATCGGAAGCGCCATTGTCTACCGTGATCGAATCTGGAACCTGATCGAGAATGGGGTCATCGTCGACAATGACCAGGTGCGAGACTATTGCTCCGCAAAGCTCGGACGGATGCTGAATGCCTGGCTCGAGTATCGCGAGCGTCTTCAGAAAGTCGCTGGTACCTGGTAAGCGGCTGAATTCGGAAATGCCGCTGACGTCGGCGGACAAATATCCGACGTGTATTGCCAAGAGTCTGCCGCATCAGATTGATAAATTCTCTTCGTCCTGCCGTGCTGTGTTCACGTTTTCAGGACTGACTCTCGAAGCCGCAATGAAAGGAGCCAGAAATGAAGTATTTATCGGGATTAGCGTCCATGGCGCTTGGCGTATTGACCATATGGGCACCAATACTCGGAGTTCCCTTGATGGCCCTTGGGTACTACATCATGGCGCTTGGTGATTCGGAGGAGACGAGCTCCTGACGAAAAGGCCCGCGCGAGGCGGGCCTTTCTTTTATTTGGCACTCCCTAGGGGATTCGAACCCCTGTTACCGCCGTGAGAGGGCGGCGTCCTAAACCACTAGACGAAGGGAGCGGAGTCGGCCGATCCTGTCGAGCCGGGGGCGCTATTATAAGGCCGAGACCTAAATCCTCAAGCCAATTCGGGCTTTTTTTGGCACTTCCGGGGAGTGGCGCTGCTATGATACCCACGCTTCTTTCAATCAAGCGGAATTTCATTTGAAAAATAGCGGTAACCCGGGGTCAAAAGAGCCACAAATAATTCCCCGCGCCGCCCACAACGTTACCCGGGGCGAGTTCTCAAAGAGTGCTCTCAAGGTCCTGTACCGGCTGCACAAGGCCGGATATCAGGCATTCCTGGTTGGCGGCTGTGTTCGCGATGCCATGCTCGAGCTGCATCCCAAGGACTTTGACGTTGCGACCAATGCGACGCCCGACGAGGTGCGCGCCTTGTTTGGCAATTGTCGCCTCATCGGACGGCGATTTCGCCTGGCCCACGTTCGTTTCGGGCGCGAGATCATCGAGGTCGCGACGTTTCGTGCTGCCGCTGAGCATGTCGATGACGATTCCGCCCATGATCAGCAAGGCCGGATCCTGCGTGACAACGTCTACGGGAGCATCGATGAGGACGTCTGGCGGCGTGATTTCACGTGCAACGCGCTCTACTACAATATCGCGGATTTCAGTATCTGGGACTACGTAGGGGGGGTGGAAGATGTCGAGAAGCGCTGTCTCGTTCTGATTGGCGATCCCGAGGTGCGCCTTCGCGAAGACCCGGTTCGCATGTTACGGGCCGTCCGGTTTGCCGCGAAGCTCGACTTCACGATCGATCCGGACGTCGTCGAGGCCATGCATCACCACGCGCGCCTCTTGTCGAACGTTCCGCCGGCACGCCTGTTCGATGAGTTCCTGAAGATGTTCCAGGCCGGGCACGCAGAACTGACCTTCGACCTGCTGCGCGAGCACGGTCTGTTCGCCGAGATGTTCCCGGCGACGGAGCAGGAATTGCTTGAGGATCACGACTTCATGCGTTTCGTCAGGGCCGCGCTGCAAAACACCGATCGACGCGTCGCAGCCGGCAAGTCGGTGACGCCAATGTTCCTGCTGGGTGTTTTCTTCTGGTTACCCGTGCAAAAACTCGCAGCCGATCGCCGCTCCAGGGAGAAGATGTCCGAATCGCAATCCTTGAGCCTCGCGTCCTACGACATCGTTGCCGAGCAGCAGCGCAGGATTTCGATTCCGCGACGATTCACGGTACCGATGCGCGAGATGCTTGCCCTGCAACCACGCTTCGAACAAAGAACTGGTCGACGCTCCATGAAGCTGCTGGAGCATCGCCGATTCCGCGCTGCTTACGATTTCATGCTGCTGCGCTCGGAGGTCGGGCAGTTTGACGCCGATGCGGCCCGTTTCTGGACCGGCGTTCAGACGCAGTCCGCCAGTGAGCGAGCTGACAGTTTCCAGATGCAGGAAAAGCCCGGCAAGAAAAGGCCTCCGCGACGTCGCCGGAGACGCCGCAAGAAGACGCAAGCCTGAGGGCAAGCACGTGACGAGCATCGCTGACACACGCTGGCGCCCGGCCTACGTCGGTCTCGGCAGCAACCTGCAAGGGCCAAGCGGGCAACTCGAAAGTGCCATTGAAGCACTATCGACGATCGACAGGACGCGACTCATCAGGCGCTCTGCACTCTATCGATCGGCCCCTTTCGGCGGCATCGAGCAACCCGACTACGTTAACGCCGCTGCCGCGTTGCTCACCTCGCTGGATCCGTGGCAGTTGCTCGAAGAACTGCAAAAAATAGAACTGCGTCGCGGGCGTCAGAGGGATGGTGTGCGCTGGGGTCCGCGTGTCATCGATCTCGATCTGCTCGTCTTTGCGAACCGTTCGATCGATGAACCGGACCTTGTGGTCCCGCACCCGGGCATTGCCGAGCGAAATTTTGTATTGTTGCCGCTTAAGGAAATCGCGCCAGGGCTCGTGATTCCGGGTCTGGGTCCGGTCGTGAATCTCCCGGTTAGCATGGATGAACCGCATATTGAGCGTATTGCGTAAGGGTAACAGTGTCCATCAGTCAGTTGCAGACCAGGGCGACCCGCTATATCGCCATTGAAGGACCGATCGGCGTTGGCAAGACGGCGCTGGCGGGGCGCCTTGCGGACAGCATGTCGGCAGACCTCGTACTGGAGGAAGTCGAGGAGAACCCGTTCCTGGAACGCTTCTACCGCGACGGGCGCTCGGCCGCATTGCCCGCGCAGATGTTCTTCCTGTTTGCGCGTGCACGCCAGATCGAGGAACTGCGTCAGCCAGATCTGTTTTCGGACGTATGCATATCCGATTACTTGTTCACCCGGGACCGGCTGTTCGCGGAACTCAACCTCGATGCGGAAGAACTCAAGCTCTATGACCAGATTGCAGAGAACCTTGCCGTTGAGGCTCCCGTGCCCGACCTTGTGATCTACCTGCAGGCTTCGGTCGATGTGTTGATGCGGCGGCTGGCGCGTCGCGATGGTGCGAATGATCGTTTCATCGAGCGCTCGTATCTCGAAAGGCTGACGGATGCTTACGCCCGCTTCTTTCACGCGTATGATGACGGCCCATTGTTGATCGTGAATGCCTCACAGATCGACCCTGTAAACAGTGAGGCTGATTACGAGCAACTGTTTCAACAGATAGAGCGGACGACGGGCGGGCGCCACTTTTTCAATCCGGTGGCGGCAGCACTGGCTTAGTCCGCCGAGGAAAACCATGTACACGCAACTCGAACAGCGCGGAATGCCGGAGCCGCCGGTTAATGTCGCGACCTTGCGCAAGATGAAAGCAGATGGCGAACCCATCGCATGCCTGACCGCGTACGACGCAAGCTACGCCGTGCTGGTGGATGCCGCCGGTACCGATCTCGTATTAATCGGCGATTCCCTGGGCATGGTCATCCAGGGCCACGACACGACTGTGCCAGTAACTGTCGACGACATTATCTATCATTCGCGGAACGTCGCTCGCGGTCTCCGACGCGCGTTCCTCGTCGCCGATATGCCGTTCATGAGTTACACCGAACCTGGCCAGGCGCTCGACAACTCCGTGCGCCTGATGCAGGAAGGCGGGGCGATGATGATCAAGCTCGAGGGCGGTGATGGCCAGATCGAGATCGTCGAACACCTGGCGCGCCACGATATTCCCGTTTGCGCACACCTGGGGCTTAAACCGCAGTCCGTGCACAAAATCGGCGGGTTCAGGGTTCAGGGCAGGGAACCCGAGCAGGCCGAAGAGATGCTGGCTTCAGCAAAGCGTCTGCAGGATGCAGGTGCCGATATCGTTTTGCTTGAATGCGTACCCAACGAAGTCGGGCAGATTATTACCCGGACGCTCGACGTGCCGGTTATCGGAATCGGCGCGGGTCCCGATGTCGACGGCCAGATCCTCGTGCTGTACGACATTCTCGACATTACCCAGGGTCGAACGCCGAAATTCGTCAGGAATTTCCAGGAAGGCTGCGATTCGCCGCTGCAGGCCATCGGCGCTTTCGTCCAGGCAGTCAAGGATCGTAATTACCCCGCGCCCGAGCATTGTTTTTCGTAAGCCAGGTTTCAATCACTCGTGAAAGTCGTACACACCAGGCAGGAACTCGGCGACCAGATCGCCGAGTGGCGTCATAATGACGAGCATGTTGCGCTTGTCCCAACGATGGGAAGTCTGCACTCCGGGCACCTGTCGCTGGTCGAGCAGGCGAGGGAGCACGCGGAGCGTGTTGTCGTCAGTATCTTCGTCAATCCGACGCAGTTTGGCGAAGGTGAGGATTATGATGAGTATCCGCGCTCCCTGGATCTCGACAAACGGCGCCTGAAGACCACGGCCGCCGACCTGATCTTCGCTCCCGATGTTGCTACCGTTTATCCGTTTGGTATTGAAAACGCGACAACAGTTTCCGTACCTGGCCTTACCGAGAACTTTTGCGGTGCATCGCGACCCGGTCATTTTGATGGCGTTACCACTGTCGTCGCTCGACTGTTCGCACTCGTGCAGCCCGACGTGGCCGTGTTCGGCCAGAAGGACTATCAACAACAGCTTGTGATTCGCCGTATGGCCGAGGACATGAGCCTGCCGATCTCGATAATTACGGCGGAGACCATGCGCGAAGACGACGGCCTGGCGATGAGCTCAAGAAACGCTTACTTGTCTGACGATGAGCGCAGCGTCGCTCCGATCTTGTTCGGGACGCTGAGCGCCGTGGGTAAGGAACTACAAAACGGTCGACGCAATTTCAGCGATCTCGAATCGAAGGCCGTTAACAAACTTCGGGATGCCGGATTCAACGTTGACTACTTTTCTATTCGACGCGCACAGAATCTGGAAGTGCCGGATCGTGACTGCGATGAACTCGTTTTACTCGTGGCCGCAAAGCTGGGCGCCACAAGGCTCATCGATAATATTGTCGTAACGGTCTGAGCGTGACGAGTCAGCGCGATACGATATTGCGCCCGGCGTGCTTGGCGCGATACAGCGCTGCGTCGGCGTCACGGATCAGGGAGTCCAGCGTGCCGTCCGGCTGCAGCTCGGCAACGCCCATCGACACCTCGATCGGGATTTGGATCAGGGAGTCTGTACCGTCGCCAGTCGTTCCGCAGACGGCTTGTCTTACGCGTTCACCGATGACCATTGCCTGGTCGGCATCTACGCCGGGTAGCAGGACCGAAAACTCGTCACCGCCGTAGCGCACGAGCAGGTCCTTGGGTCGAAACTGGGCGCGCAATACCCTCGACACGGCGGACAGGGCCCGGTCGCCCGCAATGTGCCCGAACATATCGTTGAACTTCTTGAAGTTGTCGACATCGATCATCATTAGTGCGGCGGGTTCATCTTTGTTCACGCAGGCAGCGATCTCGAGCGGAAAGGTCTCCTGCATCGCATGCCGGTTGGCGAGGCTCGTCAATGCATCAGTCGTCGCGTGCCGCTCAAATTTGCGAATCTCGCCATAGCTGTCGGCGATGACACGATTGTGGCTGCGTACTCGTTCAGAAAGTACTACGAGCAGGTTTTTCGCAAACTCGTGAGAGGCATCGACCATGTCCCATAGCACCGACTGATGGATGACCAGCATGTGCGTGTCCTCGGCGCCGATAACGTATGCCGACGGATCGCGGTCTTCGATGATGGACATTTCACCGACACAGGCGCCCATTTCCATGGTCGCCAGGATGGGTGTGTCGGGCGATCCGACATGAACATTCAGACTGCCAGACAGCACGACAAAAACGTGCTCGTTCTTTGCGCCTGGCGACAGCAGCAGTTCGCCTTTCGCGAGATCGCGGCGGTCGCACTGCTGCAGTAACTCATGTACATCGTTGGGCGACACGCCCTGGAACAGCTCAAGCCCTTCCAGCAGCGAGCGACGATAGTCCGAGTTGATCGCGAGTGATTCCTGCAAAGCTACGCCAATCCGCCAAAAAAGTGATTGTCGCGTGTCTGCGGGGCCGAGAAGTACCGACTGGGCCACATTATTGGTTAAATGGCGAGTGTGACCTGCGTCACACGCGGCTCTCAGCCGCCGTCGCCCTCAAGTTCCGCACGCGCTTCGGCGAAGGCATCCCGGTCCTTGTCCGTTGGCTCCGGGTACCGCAGGCCAATGCTGTGTAACGTGTCGATGATGATATCGGCGACGCAACCCCGCATATAGGGCTTGTCGTCGGCTGGAATGGAGTACCAGGGCGCCCAGGGCCGCGATGTGGCATTCAGTGCGTCCTCGTAGGCGGTCATGTAGTCGTCCCAGTGGCGACGTTCGACGACATCGCGGGGCTCGAACTTCCAGTTCTTGTCGGCGTTATCGAGTCGCGCAAGAAATCGGCGCTTTTGCTCGTCGCGTGAGACGTTAAGCCAGAATTTCAGGATAACGGTGCCGTTGCGCGCGAGGTGTTCCTCCTGTTGCCGTATTGACTTCAGCCGATCGTCCCAGATGGTCTCGAGGTTCAGCTCACCCGGAAGTTTCTGGTAGCCCAGGATTTCGGGGTGCACGCGCACCACGAGCACCTCTTCATACTGACTCCGGTTGAAGATGCCAATGCGCCCGCGCTCCGGCAGCCGGCATGTCGTTCGCCAAAGGAAGTCGTGGTCGAGTTCCAGGCTCGAGGGTTTCTTGAAACTGAATACCTGGCAGCCCGACGGGTCAACGCCCTGCATGACCGAACGAATGGTACTGTCCTTGCCGGCCGCATCCATGGCCTGGAAAACCAGCAACACCGCATGCCGGTCGCCCGCCGCGAGTACGCGTTGCAATATGTTGAGTTGCTCCGTTCGTTTTCTGCGATGTTTGCCCTTGTGCGGAAGGCCATCGGTCTGTGGCTCGGTGCTCGCTGTTGCTACACGGAAGCTACCGTCAAACGGTACGAGATATGGCGATTCAGGTGCCTCAAACATGTTGCTGCTCCGTTGCGGTTTCATGTTGTGCCAGTGCCCAGGCCACGTGTTCAGCAACCATGGGGGAGTCCGAATCCTGCCTCGCCCTGAGCTGCGCAACAAGCTCGGGTGTGGTTTTCGCGTTACCCAGTGCTACGGCGATATTTCGCAGCCAGCGCTCGTAGCCGATTCGGCGGATGGCGCTGCCCTCGGTGCGTTTCATCCAGGTTGCCTCATCCCATTCGAACAGGTCGCACAGGTCGGCTGTATCCAGGCCGTGACGCGGGGCAAAGTCGCCTTCGGCTGTCGGCGTTGCGAACTTGTTCCACGGGCAAAACAGCTGGCAATCGTCACAGCCGTAAATCCTGTTGCCCACGGCCTTGCGATACTCGAGCGGTATCGATTCGCTGTTTTCAATTGTCAGGTAAGAAATGCAACGCCGCGCATCCAGCGTGTAGGGTGACACGATCGCATCCGTAGGGCAGACTTCGATGCATGCTGTGCAGCTCCCGCAATGCGACTGCTCGGGCTCGTCGACGGGCAGCGGCAGGTCTGTATACAACTCGCCAAGAAAAAACCACGAACCGTGATCCCGACTGATCAGGTTCGTGTGCTTTCCAATCCAACCGATGCCGGCTTTCTCGGCTAAGGGTTTTTCAAGCACGGGCGCGCTGTCGACAAACGCACGGTACCCAAACTCACCGACCGCTTCAGCAATTCTGTCTGCCAGCTTCTGCAGTCGTCGGCGCAGGACCTTGTGGTAGTCGCGCCCCAGCGCATATCGCGAGACATATGCGCGCGATTCATCGTCGAGCAGGCGCTTTGCGTTTTCCTGGGGCGCGTCGAGATAGTCCATGCGCACCGAGATCACGCGTACCGTGCCGGGCACCAGCTCGGCAGGGCGGCTGCGCTTGCTGCCATGCCGGTGCATATAGCTCATCGTGCCGTGGAATCCCTGTTCGAGCCATTGCACGAGACGTTCTTCGGCGGCCGCGAGGTCGATGTCGCTGACACCCGCTTGCTGGAAACCCAGGTCGGCGCACCATGTCAGGATGTCGGCCTTGAGTTCGGCCATGTCGATCGTGCTGTTCTGCGTAGTGGATAGTGTCAATGTCTCACCTCGTCGCGTTGACAGTATAATCTCAGGAATGCAGACCTTGCCCGCCAACATTTACTCGGTCGAGTCCGTTCGCGAGATGGACAGGACAGCAATCGAAGATCACGGAATTCCCGGTTACACGCT
>Ga0265309_10001234_pt1 | contig 11137 bp, 10 predicted proteins | sample Helome_FD_192492 | JGI IMG/M metagenome (GOLD analysis project Ga0265309, IMG submission 192492) | Marine sediment microbial communities from subtidal zone of North Sea - Hel_20160524 (Illumina Assembly) | ecosystem: Environmental > Aquatic > Marine > Subtidal zone > Sediment ...
TGCCGCGCCCAGGGGTAAGACTGCCACCAAAACGGTGGCGGGCGACAGCCGGCTTTCGCTGCTGCGCCTGCCGAAGACGGCTCCTGGCCGAGGCATCCGGTATCGATACGTTTACGACTGGGCACTGGGTAGCCTGAACCCAAGGCACGACGATACTTATCTCTATCGGCTACCCTACGCCAGGGGGAAGACCTATGGAGTATTGCAGGGCTATGGCTCCAAGTTCAGCCATACCGGGCTCGAGGAGTTTACGATCGACTTCAACATGCGGGTCGGAACCCCTATCTATGCGGCCAGAGAGGGTGTGGTCGCCAGGGTGGAGGAATCGCACAACATCGGTTGCTGGGAACATGGCTGCGGAAGGTATGCGAACTTCGTCATGATCCTGCACTCGGACGGCACGACCGGCGAGTACTTTCACCTAAGGCAAGACGGCGTTCTGGTCGAGCAGGGTGCCTATATTGAACGCGGACAGCTGATTGCCTATTCCGGTAATACCGGTCACACCACCATGCCTCACCTGCATTTCGGCGTGTACAAGGCGAGCTCCTGGGGCAAGACGGAGTCGCTACCGATTCAATTCGAAACCGCCGACGGCGTGCTCACCAAGCCCCGGGCGGGTCGGCGCTATCGTGTCAAATGAGTCCGTACAACTCAGGGCGGGCGGGGCTCATTCGTCCCTCAAGGCGCGCCTCAAGATCTTTCCGACGTTGGTCTTGGGCAGTTCGTCCCTGAATTCCACGAGCTTGGGGACTTTGTAGCCGGTCAGCTCTTTCTTGCAGTATTTGATGATCTCTTCCGCCTTCAGGTTCTCGTCTTTCCTCACCACGAACAGCTTCACAATTTCGCCTGCGCGTTCGTCGGGCTGGCCGATGGCGGCTGCCTCCAGAACTCCCGGGTGGTTGACGACCACGTTCTCGATCTCGTTCGGGTACACGTTGAAGCCGGACACCAGAATCATGTCCTTCTTGCGGTCGGCGATGAATACATAGCCTTTCTCATCCATGTATCCGACGTCGCCGGTTCGCAGCCACTCGCTATCAAACATGACCTTTTCGGTCTCGTCGGGACGGTTCCAGTAACCCTGCATGACCTGGGGGCCGCGTATGCAGATCTCTCCGTTCTCTCCTATGTCCAATACATTGCCTTCATCGTCGCGAATCGTGACGTCGGTGGAAGAGATCGGCAATCCGATGGAACCGTTGAACTCGGTGAGGTGCAGCGGATTGATGCAAGCGGCGGGAGAGGTCTCCGTCAAGCCGTAGGCCTGAACAAGTGTGCAACCGGTGGCTTCCTTCCAGTTCTCTGCCACCGCTGGCTGGACGGCCATTCCCCCCCCGAGCGTCAGCTTCAGACGGCTGAAATCAAGTTGATCGAAACCCGGCGTGTTCAGCAGGGCATTAAACAGGGTATTGACGCCGCTGAAGTAGGTGAACTTGTGCCGCGAGAGTTCCTTGACGAATCCGGCGAAGTCTCTGGGATTCGTGATCAGTATGTTGTTGCCGCCGGCGCGCATGAATAAGAGGCAATTGGCTGTAAGGGAAAATATGTGATACAGCGGCAGAGCAGTGATGACCACCTCCTTCCCGGGACTGGTGGCCGAGCCCAGCCAGTCCATGGACTGCTGGACGTTGCAGACCAGATTGCCGTGACTGAGCATCGCTCCTTTGGAGACACCGGTGGTTCCGCCCGTGTACTGGAGGAAAGCAATGTCGTCGAAGTTGAGGTCCACTTTGTCGAGTTTTTGCCATTTACCCTCGTTGAGGGCGCGTCTGAATGGGATCGCGTCCGGAATGTTCCACTCGGGAACCATCTTCTTTATTTTCCTGATCGCGAAGTTGATCAGCATCGATTTGGGGAAGCCGAACAGGTCTCCGACCTGAGTCGTCACGACGGTGCCGACAGAGGTCTTGTCGATCACCTCCTGCAGGGTCGTGGCGAAATTCTCGAGTATCACGATAACCCTGGCGCCCGAATCCTTAAGCTGGTGCTCGAGCTCCCGGGCGGTGTAGAGTGGGTTGACGTTGACCACAGTCAGGCCCGCTCTCAGGATGCCGAAAACGGCGACGGGGTACTGCAGGCAGTTGGGCAGCATCACGGCTACACGCTCGCCCTTTTTCAGCCCTACATTTTTCTGGAGGAAGGCGCCGAAATAACGGCTCGCCTGATCGAGTTCTCCATAGGTCATCACCCGCCCCATGTTCGTGAAGGCGGGCAGATCCCGGAATTTAGTACAGCTTTTCTCGAACAGATCTTTGAGAGACGAAAATTCGCTTTCGTCTATGGTGTGAGGCACCCCTTCCGGGTACTCTTTCAGCCAGATCTTCTCCACAAACTTCCCCACCTGCCGCGAAAGGTTCGTTGAATCCATCCTCGCCGCTTATTTTACCCTATTCAGAACCTCGACAGGCTCGCTGCGTGGGCTGCGGGTCGGGCCAGGACGGGCAAACCGCTTGCCAAACATTGTCGAGTAGTACCGTTTGAGCCGCAACGTTTGGGTGAATGCCGTCGGCCTGCATCAAACCCTGGTCGAGTGCGATGCCGTCGAGGAAGAAAGGCACGAGCATCAGCTCATATTCCACGGCGAGCTCCTGGTAGATCTGATGGAACCTTTCGCTGTAGTCTCTGCCATAGTTAGGTGGTATTCGCATGCCGGCCAGCAGGACTTGAGCGCCCGCGGTCAGGCTGTGCCGGATCATGGTATCGAGGTTTTCCTGGATTTTGTTCAAGGGCAAGCCTCGCAGACCGTCGTTACCGCCGAGGGCGATGATGACGAGTTCCGGTGAGTGCTTGTCCAACGCCCGCGGCAGGCGCGTCAGGCCGCCCTGGGTCGTATCGCCGCTGATGCTGGCATTCACGACCCTATATTCGTAACCTTGATCCTCCAGTTCTTTCTGGAGCAGCGACGTCCACGACTTGTCTGTCGGCATGCCGTAGCCGGCGCTGAGGCTGTCGCCAACGACGAGCACCGTAGGCGTGGCCGCCCAAGCGGTTGAACTCGCAAACAACAGGGTGAGTAGGAAGGTACTTCGCAGCATGACTTTTGTGTTGAAGGCGCAGGGTCTGGGCAAACAGGTTAGCAGTCCCGAGGGGGCACTGACTATCCTCGCCGACGTGGATCTCAAGATTCCCCCGGGCGAGTCGGTAGCGATCGTGGGTCCGTCGGGGGCAGGAAAGTCTACGCTGCTCGCACTTCTCGCTGGGCTCGACGAGCCGAGCACCGGTAGCGTTTGGCTCAACGGCACGCAGCTCGAGAGTTTGGACGAAGATGGGCGGGCCGCTGTTCGCGCGGCGCACGTAGGTTTTGTGTTTCAGTCTTTTCATCTCATCCCGTCCCTCACGGCTATCGAGAATGTGATGCTGCCTATAGAGCTTGCCAATGAGCCCGATGCTCGGTCAAAGGCCCAGGCGGTGCTAGAGCAGGTGGGGTTGGCCAGGCGGCTGGGGCACTATCCCCGGCAGCTCTCGGGTGGGGAGAAGCAGCGCGTGGCCATTGCGAGAGCGTTCGTTACTCAGCCCACATTACTGTTCGCCGATGAGCCGACAGGAAACTTGGACGGCCAAACGGGCAAGCGGATCATCGATCTTTTGTTCGAGCTCAACTCTCAGGCCTCAACCACGCTCGTGCTCGTTACTCATGATCAGGAGTTGGCAACACGCTGTAATCGGACTCTGCACATCGACGCAGGAAGGCTCGTCGCGTGAGCCGTGTGCTCTTCGCGCTACGTGCCTTGGGCAGGGATTTCAAGTCCGGTGAGCTCGGCGTGTTGCTATCGGCCCTGCTGATTGCTGTCTGCGCCCTGACTGCGGTCGGCTTCTTCACCGACCGTGTGGGTCAGGCGTTTCGACAGCAGGCGGCGGAAGCCCTGGCAGCGGATCTGCGGGTGTCCTCGGCCTATGCTCTCGATGAGGGCTACCTGGCGCTCGCTCGCGAGCGCGGGCTTAAGAGCTCGCGGATTCAGTCCTTCCCCAGCGTGGTCGGCAGTGACGACAGCACGGCGCTGGCCGGGATTCATGCGGTAGCACAAGGGTATCCCCTGCGTGGACAGCTCCGAATCGCGGATCAGCCCTTCGGAGAGGCGCGCGAGGCAAATGGGATCCCAGCTCCCGGGGAGGCCTGGGCACGGCCACAGCTGCTGGCCCGCCTGGGCGTCTCGGTTGGCGCCCAGATCAAGGTTGGTGCGCTCACTCTGCGCATCAGCCACGTATTGGCTTACCGGCCCGACCAGGGCGTGCAGTTTCTCGACCTGGCGCCCACGCTGCTCATCAACTTGCAAGACGTGCCGGCGACCGAGCTCGTGCAGCCTGGGAGTCGGATCAAATACTACATGCTGTTCAGCGGGACGCCCCGCGAGATCGCCGGATTTCAAGCCGAGCTTAGGCCGCTCCTCAACGATCGGGAGAGCCTGAGCAGCCTCGACACCGCCAGTCCCCAGCTCGATGCGGCGATAAAGCGCGGCCAGAGTTTCCTCAACCTGGCGGCCCTGGTCAGCGTGCTCTTGGCCAGTGTCGCCGTTGCGATGGCGGCACGCCGCTATGTAACGCGCCACCTGGACAGCGTAGCTCTGATGAAGTGTCTAGGTGCCGGCCAGGGGCTAATCATCAGGATAAGCTTGCTCCAAATGGCTATCCTGGCAATCGTTGCCGGGCTGCTCGGCGGCCTGCTGGGGTATCTGGCGCAGCTGGGACTCGGGTTCCTACTCGCCGACCTCGTTGGCGCCAACCTGCCGCCGCCAGCTTTGGGGTCTGCCGCTGTCGGCCTGGTCATCGCCGTCGCCATACTCGTAGGCTTCGCCCTGCCGGCGTTTCTCAGTCTCCGCAGGGTGCCGCCGCTTAGGGTGCTGCGACACGACCTGCCGCCCCCTCAGCTGAGGTACTCGGTCTCCTACGGGATGGCTATCGCCGTCGTCATCTTGATGTTGTGGTGGCTCGTGGGTGATCGTCAGATGCTGTTCTCGGTTATGGGCGGTATTGCGGTCACGGTACTCATGCTAGTGGCTGCGGGTTGGGCGTTGGTCGGGGCTCTGTCAGGGCTGAGAGGAGCCGCGGGCGTGGCATGGCGTTACGGCCTCGCCAACATCGCTCGGCGTGACAAAGAGAGCATCATTCTGTTGATCGCTTTCGGCCTTGGACTCATGGTGTTGCTGCTGCTGAGCGTGGTGCGCGTGGATCTCCTGAGGACCTGGGAAGCCAGCCTGCCGCCTGACGCACCGAATAGCTTCATGATCAATATTCAGCCCGAAGATCGTGCGAGCCTCCTTGAGTTCTTCGAAGACGGGGAATTCGCAAAGCCGCGGCTGTCGCCCCTGGTGCGCGCCCGGCTGACCGAGATTAACGGGACACCGCTGCGCGAGCTGGAGCAGCTTGGCGAAGCCCGCATCGATTGGGAACGACGAGATGCGAACCTTACCTGGGCAGCCGAGATCCAGGTCGGCAATCAAGTAGTCGCAGGCAGCTGGTGGCCCAACTCGGTCGCCGGGCCGCAGGTCTCTGTTGAAGAAAAGATGGCGAAGGACATGAACCTCGCTCTGGGGGATTCCGTCACCTTCGATGTAGCAGGAGAGCCCATCACCGCCGAGGTAACGAGTCTGCGCACCGTTCAATGGGATTCGTTCCGGCCCAATTTTTTTATGGTGTTCTCGCCGGGTTCTCTGGATGACTATCCGCATACCTACGTGACGAGCCTTCATGTTCCCGACACCGGCGGGAATGTGTTGTTGAGGCTCATGGAGAAGTTCCCGAGCGTTACGATTATCGATCTCGATTCCATACTGACTCAGGTTCGCGATGTGATGAGCAAAGCTGCAGTAGGGGTCCAGTCGGTCTTCGTGTTTACCCTGATTGCCGGCGTCGTCGTGCTGTTGGCGGCCGTGCAGGCCACCCGCGACGAACGCCTGTACGAAAGTGCAATGCTGCGGACGCTGGGCGCAAGCCGGCGGACCGTTCTGACGGGCGTCGCGGTGGAATTTGCGATGCTTGGTGTGCTGGCGGGAGCCCTCGCCGCCGCCGGCGCCAGCCTGGTGGGCTATCTGCTGGCCACGGGCATTTTCGAGCTCGAGTATACTCTCAGCCCTGCCCTATGGCTCGTTGGCCCGACGTGCGGGGCTGTGCTGGTTGGGTTGAGCGGTGTGCTCGCAACCCGAGCCGTCGTCACGCAGGCACCGGTCAAGACACTGCGGCTCCGCGCTCCGTGACGGCCCTAACCCTCGTTTTGTCTTTCTGCGATGTTGATTACTTGGGAGCGGGGAAGTAATGCTTAAGGTTTACGGAGATGTCGACTCCGGAAATTGTTACAAGGTGAAATTGCTCTTGCACCTCCTCAATGTGCCCTGCGAATGGGTGAATGTCGACATACTCAAGGGGGAAACGCGCACGCAGGAGTTTCTCGCCATGAATCCCAACGGCAAGATCCCGGCTCTGGAGTTGGACAACGGGGAATTCCTGTCGGAGTCGAACGCGATCCTGTGTTACCTCAGTGACGGCACTGAATACGTTCCTGCCGACAAGCTGCAGCGCGCGCGGGTGATGCAGTGGTTGTTTTTTGAGCAGTACTCTCACGAGCCGAACATCGCAACATCCCGGTACATCATCCGCTACCTGGGAAGGCCGAAGGAGCGCGAGGCGGATCTCCATGCCCGGAGCAAACCCGGCTATGCGGCCCTCGACGTCATGGAACAGCATCTCAGAACGAGGCACTATTTCGTTGGCGGTCGCTACAGCATCGCCGACATCGGACTCTATGCTTATACCCATGTCGCCGAGGAGGGAGATTTCGATTTGTCCAGATTCGAGGCCCTGCGCTCGTGGCTTGGGCGGGTGCAGTCACATCCGCGCCATGTCAAGATGAACGGCTGAGCGCTACGATGAAGTTCTTGAGAATCGTTCATGAGCCAAGCGAGACTCTGATCGCCGAAGGGCCAGTGGGCTGGGGTATCACTCCATTCGAAGGGAATCTCTACGTGCGCAAGCGCTATCTGCGGACCCCGGGGTTCAAGGTCAACTTCATTCCCGGAGTTTGCGTCTATAAATTCTTGTATGTCTGGCTGGATTTGCATCTGCCAGAGGGTGATCGAGTCTCGAGCCTCGGCTGGATGTATTTCCTGGCGAACCCTCTGTTTCCTTTCATCTGGTTTCGCGTGGGCGTGCCCCGCTCCCATCCGGAGCTCAGGGTTGAAGAGTTCGATGCCGAGGACTGACGCCCTCAGCTCCGCCCCGGCGGGCGGAGGCACGCTCAAGGCATGGGCTTGGCTGGGCATATTCGGCGTCGTTTTCGTTTGGGCTGCGATTCACCCCAAGGATCGCATGATCTGGTTCCTGGAGGTCTTTCCCGCAGCCGTAGGGTTCGTGGTCGTGCTCTGGTCTTACAAGCGATTTCGTCTTACGGAGCTGACTTACTGGCTGATACTGGTCCACTGCGTCATCCTGATGGTGGGGGGGCACTACACCTACGCTGAGGTGCCGCTCTTCGACTGGATTGCAGAATCCCTGGGGTCGACGCGAAACCAGTACGATAAGCTGGGGCACTTCGCGCAGGGATTCATTCCTGCGATCATCGCCCGTGAGATCCTGCTGCGCAGGAGCCCGCTTCGCCGCGGCCGGTGGCTTTTCTTTCTCGTCGTGTGTGTGTCCCTGGCAATCAGCGCCTTCTACGAGCTGATCGAGTGGTGGGTGGCCCTGGCAGCGGGGGCGAGTTCTGAAGCCTTTCTCGGGACTCAGGGCTATGTCTGGGACACGCAGTCTGACATGGCCTATGCGCTCCTCGGCGCGATCTCCGCCCAGCTCATCTTGTCCAGGTTTCATGACCGGCAGTTGGAAGAATTCTGGGCGGATCGGTAGGGCAGCGCGGTGCCAGATAGAGCCAAGAAGCTATCCGCCGGTGTGGTCGTAGTGAGGGACACGTCGAGGGGAGTGCAATTCCTGCTGTTGAGGGCTTTCAATCATTGGGACTTCCCGAAGGGACTGATGGAGGCTGGCGAGGAGCCGATGCAAACGGCACTTCGCGAGGTCGAGGAAGAAACCACTCTGCACGACTTGGAATTCCCCTGGGGCGAGGTCTTCATCGAGACAGGCCCCTACAGCCGCGGCAAGGTTGCGCGCTACTACATCGGGAGAACACGCCAGGAAGCTATCTACCTTCCGGTGAACCCGGACCTGGGCCGTCCCGAGCACAGCGAGTATCGATGGGTCTCCTACGGCAAGGCGATGGCGCTGACTTCGGCACGAGTCAGGCCCGTCGTACGATGGGCCGCGGAGGCCATGAAAGGGCTCTGACCCCTTTCTACACTACACGGCCCCGCTGCCCCCCGTGTTGGAAGTCACGTATGTTGGCGACGATTTCGTCGAGGGCGCGCTGTCTCGATTCCCTCGCCGCCCACGCGATGTGCGGCGTGAGGATTAGATTTGGGATGTCTTCGTCCACCAGGACGTTTCCACTTATCGGAGGTTCTTCACCCAGGACATCGATGCCGGCACCGCCCAATGCGCCCAGCCGCAGCTGCTTGGCGAGTGCCTCTGCGTCAACCAGGCCGCCGCGAGCGGTGTTGATGAGCAGGGCGTCCGGCTTCATTTGCTGCAGCTGCGCGGCGCCCAACAGGCCCGCGGTTTGCGGTGTTAGTGGGCAGTGCAGGCTGAGCACGTCGGCCTCGGCCAGCACCTCGCCGAGGTCGATGCGTCCGTCCCGGGGCGCGCCGCCGGGCCGATTCGACACCAGGATCCGCATGCCGAACGCCTCTCCCATTCGTGCGACTGCCTGACCCAGCTCCCCGAACCCAACGATGCCCAAAGTTCTACCCTCGAGCTCCCTGATGGGGTAGTCCAACATGCAAAACTGAGAGCTGTCCTTCCAGGCGCCACCCTTCAACAGGTCATGGTACTTCCCGAGATGCTGAGTCAGGCTGAGGATCATTGCGAACACATGCTGCACGACCGAAGCAGTGCAGTATCCTCGGATGTTACAGACTCCAATTCCGAGGCTTCGTGCCGCTTCGAGATCGACGTTATCGGTGCCCGTCGCAGCCAGGCAGACGAGTTTCAGTTGAGGAGCGTGGGCGAGGCTCTCGCGGTTGAGGCCAACTTTGTTGAGAATGACGAAGCGGGCATCCTTTATCCGCACCGAGAGTTCGGAGTTCGCCGTGGAGTCGAATAGCTTGGTACCGGGCAGCACATGCATGAGTCCGGATACATCGATGTCTCCCCGGTCGAGGGTTTCGAAATCCAAGAAGACTGATTCCATCTCCGCCTCGTTGTTCACACGAACTTCGTTACTATACCTTCTGTTCTCATCAGCGCGGGGTGAAGCTTGGAACTAACGGGGCAGTACGCGCCGACTCCGGAGCGAGAGCGCCTTGGCAGTCTCGATCTCATCCGTGGCGTGGCGTTGTTGGGCATCCTGATCGTCAATATCCAGGCCTTTGCCATGCCGGCCGCAGCGCTCGCCAATCCCAGCGCCTACGGGAACCTGGACGGTGCCGATTTTGCTGCGTGGGCAGCGAGCCACTTGCTCGCGGAACAAAAGTTTCTCACGATTTTCTCGCTGCTGTTCGGTGCGGGCGTGCTCTTGAGCGCGAGCCGGGCAGAGGCGGCGGGCACGAGCTCGGCGTCACTGCACCGCCGGCGCATGATCTGGTTGATCCTATTCGGCATGGCACATGCGTATCTCCTGTGGTACGGGGATATCCTGTTCCTGTACGGGATTGTTGGCCTGGCCGCATATCCATTGCACAAGCGCAGCCCCTCGGCATTGCTCAGCATAGGATTCGTGCTGCTAAGCATTCCCAGTTTGCTGACCCTCGCAATGGGTTATTCCATGCCCTACTGGGATGCGCCGAGTCTCGAGGCCTTTCGATCTGAGTGGCGGCCGGACGAAGCTGCCACCGCTGCCGAGGTTGACGCATACACGCGAGGCTGGTCCGAGCAGCTGCGGGCCCGCGTGCCTCAAGCACTCTATTTGCAGACCGTGGTGGCCTTGCTCTGGAGCTTCTGGAGAGTGCTCGGCCTCATGCTGATCGGGATGGCACTGACGAAGCTCGGAGTATTCGCGGCGAACCACAAACCGGAATTCTGCCGGCGCGTGATCGCGGTCGGACTTCCGATCTCTTACGCGCTCATTGGCTGGGGTATCTTGCGCAATAGTCAGGCGGCGTGGTCGGCCGACTACTCGCCGTTCTTCGGCAGTCAGTACAACTACTGGGGCAGCATGATCGTGGCGCTCGCCTACCTGTGCATCCTGGTTTTCCTAGACCGCCGGACACGACCGGGGCGCATCCGCAGGGCAGTGTCGGCGGTCGGACGCACGGCGCTCAGCAACTACCTGTTCCAGAGTCTTCTATGCACCGCAATTTTCTACGGGCACGGCTTGGGCTGGTTCGGGGAGGTATCCCGAACCGGCCAGCTGCTTGTCGTAATGGGAGTTTGGACTATCCAGCTGGCCGTTTCGCCGTGGTGGCTCGCCCATTTTCGTTACGGCCCTGCCGAATGGTTATGGCGATCGTTGACCTACGGTGTTTCGCAGCCTTTGAGAAGGTGAGCTAGGTGATCTAGCCGGTGTTCTGAAGGCCGAGGGCGATGCCGTTTACGCTGGCCATCAGGGCGCGGAACGTGGTTTCGTCCTGGCGGTCGCCATAACGCCAGCTGCGCAGCAGGTCGATCTGCAGGAAACTCATCGGATCCACGTAGGGATTCCTGAGCAGGATGGCCCGCTGCAGGGTTGGATCATCGTCCAGCAGTGCGTCTACTCCCCGGAGCTTGATCACCAGCCGTACGGTCAGGTCATATTCTTCGTGTATTTCCCGGTCGAAATGGGCCAGGTCGGGATCGGCGAGCGAGCTGTAGTGACCGGCGATGTTCATGTCGGCCTGCGCCAGCACCATTTCAACGTCCGCCACCATCGCGCGCATGAAATACCAGTTCTTCACCATGTCGTGGAGAATGTCTTCTCCATGCTGCTCTATCGCAGCCGCGAGTCCCGTACCGAAGCCGTACCATCCGGGTAAGAAGTGCCGGCTCTGAGTCCATGAGAAAACCCAGGGAATCGCCCGCAGCCCTTCGATGCCTTCGGCGGTCTCCCGGGAGGGAGGTCGTGAACCGATCTGCATGCGCTCGATCACGTCTATCGGAGTGGCCTGCCGGAAATAGTCGT
>Ga0265309_10001236_pt1 | contig 11126 bp, 10 predicted proteins | sample Helome_FD_192492 | JGI IMG/M metagenome (GOLD analysis project Ga0265309, IMG submission 192492) | Marine sediment microbial communities from subtidal zone of North Sea - Hel_20160524 (Illumina Assembly) | ecosystem: Environmental > Aquatic > Marine > Subtidal zone > Sediment ...
TGGTCTCGTTCAGACCGTGCGCGAGCTCCTTGTCGACGACGACCAGGACTGCATCTGGCTGCGCGTCGATGTGGCGGGCGGCGCAAGCTGCCACGTCGGTTACCGTAGTTGCTTCTACCGCAAAGTACCCATCGGCGCGGATTTCGAAACACAGCACGTAGACGGTCACGTACAACTCGAGTGGACCGACACCGAAAAGGTCTTCGATCCCAAAGACGTTTACGGCAACGCACCGAACCCCACGGTTCTATAGTCAGCACTCGCGGCTACGACCCACGCTTCAAGTCAGGCAGTGGGCAGCGGCGTTGATTCACCCATCCGGTCCGACAATCGGCCGATACCCCTAGGGCACCTGGCATACTTTGTTGGCGGACTGCCTCGCTGCGCTCGCTTTATGTCTCGCCAACAAAGATCTCCTCCACTTGCCGGATCGGCACGACTGGGACAGCGGCGGTGAGTGCGGGGGTGTCTCATGAACGTGGGAGCGGCTTCCAGCCGCGATCAGGTATTCATCGGGCCTGGAAGGCCCTCCTACGGACACCCCCGGGCTCGACGCCGCTGTTAGAAAGATGGGAGGCTGGCCGAACGGGTGTTGTCAGAATTTGCCTTCGGAGTCGTGGCGCCGCTTGTCCCGTCGTCGTCGTGCTGCAGGCTGCGGCTCCCGGTAGGCGATGGCCCGCGCCTGAAGTGCATATTCGATGGTTCCGATCATCCACAGGAAGTAACCCATCAGCTCGATGAATTCTTCGATGGCGAGCTTGATCACGCGTTGATAGGCGTCACCCAGGATCGACATCCACAGCGGTTCGTGACCGACCAGGGAAACGAAAGCGAACAGAATGACGGCGCCGGCAAACAGCAACGTCAGTCCGGGCGATGGCCAGGTACGCGCGAACGCCACGTTCAGCCGCTTGCGGTGCCGATAGGTATAAACGATCAGAAGCGATCCCAGAATTGCGATCAGCACCTGCCACAAGTTGTCGGCCACAAAACGATCGAGAAAATAATCGGATTCGCGAATCAGGAAGATGAGCGCCAAGCCACCGAACAGGAATGCGATGGGTCGTTGCGACGGGCAATACTTAGCAACCCAACCCATGATCAGTCCGCAGGCGACGAGGATAATGGCCTGAATAATCTCGACCGGCGAGAATTCGCTGGTGCCATAAATATCGGTTTCGGCAACGACAACGTGCAACTTCAGGCTACCGGGAGAGGCGATTTCCAACTGAGTCAGCGCCCAGGTCACAAACGCGACGGCGATGAAGTAGGAAAGATACCGGAACCAGCCCATACGAAACTATACACCGCCGCTTCGCGCTAGCGACGAAGGGCAAAAGTCGGTTCGCTCGATTCCGCCAAAAGGCGCTGATTAATAAGGAATTCCCTCGCGTCATCCGAATCATGCTCGAACCACTCGCGAGTACTGCCGAGGCGAAAACTATAGCCCCAGGCATCCATGTCTTGCATGAGGCGATCGCGCCCAACACCGCGGAGGTAATCCGCCAGGACGACTTGCAGATAACAGACAGCCGCTTCTTCCAGGTCATCACCACCCGCATCACGATTCAGCTGCAGGCGACGGTCCCGACTCATACAGATGACATGGCAACTCTCGTGCAACACCGAGTGGATCGGCGTGTCGCCACGAACATACACGGTCTTGCTGACGATACCCGCCTCACTCTCACCCCAGAAGCTGCCCGTTATCGGCTCATCATCCTGCTGCACGACGAGTTCCAGAGTGTACCGGTCGAGTAGTGAAACGAGGTCCTGGACATCGACGTCCGCAACCGCAAGCACGGTGTCTTTCGTCGCGGCGACCACCGGCTAATTACAACCTCGAGATTTGTTTCAGGACGATGCGCACGAGGTCATCCGCGATCGCTTCGCGCATCAACTCTTCTTCATGGGACTTGCCTAGCACGAGTTCCGGGTCGTAAGTATAGTCGCGGGTACCCGTGAGCATGCGGGCATCCAGCAGTCGTTGGGAAGCGCCGTCGATTGCGTACTCAATCGTATAGAAAACCTCGTACTCCGTCGGTACATTGCGCGCCGATACCGACAATACGCGCTGGTCTGTTTCATCGCGCAGGATCGACAACGTGGCAGTAGAGTCCGCAGCCGCGTCGACAAGACTGACTCCCGCCGCCTGCAATTGCACCCGGAGTTTTCGATAGAACAGGCTGTGACGGTCGTCGGTCACAACGTACATCCGCTCCATCTCGGGTGGAATGGTCAGCGCGCCCTGAAGCTGGAATCCACACCCGGCGACGAGTGCCACGATCGCTATGATCAGAATTCTAGACAACGATATTTACCAGTCGGCCCGGCACGACGATGACCTTCTTGATATCTTTGTCCGCGATAAAACGCTGCACATTGTCATCCGCGATCGCCAGGCGCTCGATAGTCGTCTTGTCGGCTTCCACAGGCACCGGAACACGCGCCCGGAGTTTGCCATTCACCTGTACTACCATCTCGATCAGGTCGAGTTCGAGGGCCGACTCGTCGACCTCGGGCCATGCCCGGTCGATCAACGGATTCTGGTGACCCAGTTTCTGCCACAAGGCATGGCAGATATGCGGCACTATTGGCGATAGCATGAGCACGACCGACTCCAACGCTTCGTGCTCCACGGCCCGACCCGTGTCGCTCGTGTCCTCGAACCTGTTGACAGCGTTCAGAAGTTCCATCGCGGCAGCTACTGCCGTGTTGAAACTGCTGCGGCGACCGATATCGTCACTGATTTTCGCAATCGTCTGATGCGTTTTGCGCCGCAGGCCTTTTTGCGGGTCATCCAGACTGTCGCGATCGATAGCAACAGTCGGTCCGGCCGCAGCGTGATCAACGACGGCGTTCCAGAAACGTTTCAAGAACCGAAAGCTGCCTTGTACACCATCGTCCGACCATTCGAGCGCTTGCTCCGGCGGTGACGCAAACATCATGAACAGTCGAACCGTATCGGCGCCATATTTACCGATAAGCTCCTGCGGGTCGACCGTATTGCCTTTCGCTTTGGACATTTTTGCGCCGTCTTTGAGCACCATTCCCTGTGTCAATAGATTGGTGAAGGGTTCCGAAACGTCAGTCAAGCCTTCGTCGCGCATGATGCGCTGGAAAAATCGCGAATACAGCAAGTGCAGAATGGCGTGCTCGACGCCGCCGGTATACTGATCGACCGGGGTCCAGTAAGCAGCACGCTCGTCGAGCATTGCCGTATCGTTGTCCGGGCACGCGTAACGCGCGAAATACCAGGATGATTCGACGAATGTGTCAAACGTGTCCGTTTCGCGTCGCGCATCCTTGCCGCATTTCGGACACTTGACCTCGTAGAATTCGGGCATTTCGCGCAGCGGTGAACCGACGCCCGTGAACTCGACCTCCTCGGGTAGCAGCACCGGTAACTGATCTTCCGGCACGGGCACGGCGTCGCAGTCATTACAGTAGATGATGGGAATGGGCGTTCCCCAGTATCTCTGTCGTGACACGCCCCAATCCCGCAGACGGTAGTTGACCGTGCGGCGGCCGCGACCTGTCGCCTCGAAATGGTCCGCGATCGCGTTGAAGGCATCCTCATACCCGAGGCCGTCGAACTCCCCGGAGTTGACCAGCACTCCCTTGTCAACGAATACAGCTTCTTCGATATCGATCTCGGTACCGTCCGCGGGCGCGATGACCTGTTTTATCGGCACGCCGTGTTTCTTGGCGAATTCCCAGTCGCGGGCATCGTGGCCCGGAACCGCCATGACGGCACCGGTTCCGTAACTCATGAGGACGAAGTTCGCGACCCAGAGCGGTACGTCTTCGCCCGTGAGCGGGTGGACTGCGGAGATGCCGAGCGCCATGCCCTTCTTCTCCATCGTTTCGAGCGTCGCCTCCGCCGCATCAGTCTTCATGCATTCCTCGACAAAGGCGGCGATTTCCGGGTTGCCGGCCGCCGCCCTGGTCGCCAACGGGTGTTCGGCCGCAACAGCCATGTATGTGACGCCCATCAGTGTATCGGGCCGTGTCGTGTATACGGTCAGCGGCTCACCTTCACCGGCCACATCGAATGACAGCTCCACACCCTCGGAGCGCCCGATCCAGTTACGTTGCATGGTCTTGACCGATTCCGGCCAGCCCGGCATGCGATCGAGCTCATCGAGCAGTTCATCGGCGTAGGCCGTGATCTTCATGAACCACTGTGGAATCTCGCGCCGCTCAACCAGCGCGTCGGAACGCCAGCCACGACCGTCGATGACCTGCTCGTTCGCGAGCACCGTCTGGTCGACCGGGTCCCAGTTAACGACCGAGTTCTTTCGGTACACCAGCCCTTTTTCGAACATCCTCGTGAACAGCCACTGCTCCCAGCGATAATATTCCGGTCGGCATGTCGTTACTTCGCGTGTCCAGTCGTACGCATAACCCAGGCGATCGAGCTGCCCGCGCATCTCCTCGATATTGTCGTAGGTCCACTTCGCCGGCGGGACGCCGCGTTGAATAGCGGCATTTTCTGCGGGCATGCCAAACGCGTCCCAGCCCATGGGCTGCAGAACATGCTTGCCTTGCATACGCTGGTAGCGAGCGAATACATCGCTGATCGTGAATACCCGAACATGCCCCATGTGCAGCTTGCCGCTCGGGTACGGAAACATTGTCAGGCAATAGAATTTCTCTTTGCCCGGGTCTTCCTTTACCTCAAAGCTCTTTGCATTGGCCCAGTGTTGCTGGGCCGCCTGTTCGACAGCGTTGGGTTGATACGGGGTACTCATCGGGTCGCTTTACAGTGTGTGACGTGAAACCCGCAAGCCTACATGAACAAGCCGCAATTCGCAGCAGGCGGGCTTTACAGACTGGCGGAACTGCGAATCCAGAAGAGGCCGATAATCACGAAGCAGAATCCGATAACGGGCCAGTTACCGATCTGCCCGTAAGGCGTTGCACCACGCCGCGATTCGATATCAGCCGTCATGACCTGGGGCTCGAATTGTTTGCCGACGGTGAGCAACTCACCCTTGGCGCCAATGAATGCGCTAATTCCTGTATTCGTGGACCGAATTGCATAGCGCCCCACCTCAAGGGCGCGCATTCGTGCAATTTCGAGGTGTTGATGTGGCGCAATTGAATCACCGAACCAGGCGTCGTTACTGACATTAATCAGCAGGTTTGCCTCTGGAAACGCATACAGTTGTTCAGCGCCGTAGGCATCTTCGTAACAGATTGCCACCGCGAGTTTCGCCCCGTTCGCCGCGACCAGGAGCGGCTGAATCGCCTCGCCGGCCGCGAGGTCCGAATGCGGCAGGTTTTGCATCTTCATCCACTCGCGCACACCGGACGGCACCGGAAAGTACTCGCCGAAAGGAACGAGGTGGCGTTTACGATAGGACTGTCGCTCAGGACCACCGAGTATGACGACGCTGTTGTAAATCTCTGCCTCGGGACCACGTTCCAGGATACCGAAGACAATGCTCTGTTCGCGACCCGACAGATCGCTCTGAAGCAACTGAATATAGTCGGCGACCCGATCGTCGACGGCCGGTATCGCCACCTCCGGCCATACGACAATTTCTGCGTCCGGGAGGCGTAACGTCGATTTTCGATAGAAGTCCATAATCGCCTGCCGTTGATTGGGCTCCCACTTCTTGTCTTGCGACACGCCTGCCTGGACAATACTCGTTCGCACCGTCTTGCCGTCCGCTTCGGTCCAGTCGACCGTTTGCAGCATGCCGCCTGCCAGCCACGGGAGAATGAGCGCCGTCAGGCTCCCCATTCGTGCTACACCGCTCGACATGAAGAATACGATGACCGCCGTCGTGCTGATCATCAGCATGAACGAGACACCATAGACACCAAGTACCGGCGCCCAGCCAGCAAGCCAGCCGTCTATCTGCGCATAGCCAATTGCCAGCCACGGAAACCCGGTGAAGACCCAGCCGCGCAGCCACTCGATTGCTACCCAGGCCGCGGGTGCCACGAACAGCAGCAGCCAGGGCTCGCCGTGCGACATACGGCTGATGAGCCACCCCGCAATCGCGAGGAACGCGGCCATGATCACGGCCAGGCCGATCATGAGCAATAGCGCAATCCAGAGCGCCGCATGGCCGAAAACATGAACCGAGATATAGATCCAGTACGTACCTGTCAGAAACATACCGAGGCCAAACCAGAACGCGTGCCCGCCCGCATCGCGTGGCGACACCGTCATGCAGATGTACAACAGTGGCAACAACAGCAGTGGCGTCATTACGGACCAGCCGAAGGGCGCAAAAGACAGCGACATCGCCGAGCCCAGAACAAACGTGATCAAGCGACTGATGGCTGGCCGGTCGGCTGGCAGCAGCAGGATCGAGTGCCGGTCGCTTGCCACGTGGTTTTACTTGTCCAGCCGCTGCACTTGCAGCGCGTCGATACGACGCTTGTCTGCTTTGATGACAGCGAATTCGAAACCACCAAATTGCAGCTTTTCGCCACGTCGCGGCAGGCGCCCAAGCTCATGCATAACCAATCCGCCGATCGTGTCGTATTCTTCGTCGGCCAGCTCGCACTCGAAATAGTCGTTAAAATCTTCGACCCGCGTCAGTGCGCGGACAGCGAAGCTCGGCTTGCCATTGCGGTCGCCATCCGCACGAATAAATTCAGCCTCTTCCTGATCGTGCTCATCATCGATCTCACCGACAATTTCCTCGAGCACATCTTCGATCGTGAGTAATCCGGCGACACCGCCGTATTCATCGACCACTATAGCCATGTGATTGTGACTTGCACGAAACTCTTTCAGCAACGCTTTGAGGCGTTTGGACTCCGGGATAACAGACGCCGGCCGCAGCAGTTTCCGGACGGCGACGTCCTGTGTCGCGCCCGTGCCAAAGTAGCGCAGCAGGTCCTTGGCCAACAAAATGCCGAGAATCTCATCCCGATCTTCGCCAATAACGGGAAATCGAGAATGGCCGGATTCGACGATTAACGCGAGGATTTCATCAAACGCCTGCTCGATATCGATGACGACCATCTGCGAGCGCGGCACCATGACTTCCCGGACCTGGGTTTCAGAGACCTCGAGAACGCCCGCGAGCATGCTCTTCTCTTCCGCATCGAGTTCGACTTCGGTTTGAATCAGGGATTGAATTTCGTCGCGGCTCCAGGGTTCGCCCGTGAACGCGCGCTTGATGCGTGCGACAAGTCCGGGGGTTCCCGAGCCGCTGGTACTTGGCGGTTTGTCGTTCATAATCTCTGAGTCTATCAGGTCTCTAACGTGACGTTACATAGGGGTCGGCCAGGCCGAAATCTCTCAAGACACGAGCCTCGACACTCTCCATCTCCGCCGCATCCGCATCTGTCTCGTGGTCGTACCCAAGCAGATGCAGCGTGCCGTGGACCAGGAGGTGTGCCCAATGGTCACCAATGGCCTTGCCCTGCTCGGCGGCTTCTTCTCGAACGACGGCCGCGCAAATCACGATGTCGCCCAGCATCTCGGCCGCGTCCGCAGGAAGTCCGCTTATTGCGCCACCAGCGAAAGACAGCACATTGGTTGTCGCATCCTTCTGCCGATAATCACGATTCAATCGCCGCATTTCATCGTTATCGACCAATCGAACCGATAATTCAGTCTTGTTGCCGAGCGCTCTGCCGGACCCCGCCACGGCTCTCGATACCCAAGCTTCGACGATGCGGGACGTGGGGATGTCCGAATCGTCACATGCGACCTGGACGTCAACGACGAATGCAGTACCGGTATTCACTACACCGAGTCAGCTGGCCTGCTCATTGTCTTCGTAAGCCTTGACGATGTGCTGTACCAACTGGTGCCGCACAACGTCTTTCGGCGTGAAGTAAGTGAAAGCGACACCTTTGACATTCTCGAGAACGGCAGTCGCGTTCTTCAGCCCCGAAGTCTGGCCATTCGGCAGATCGATCTGCGTGATATCGCCCGTAACCACTGCGCGCGAGCCAAACCCAATGCGCGTAAGAAACATCTTCATCTGTTCCACGCTGGTGTTCTGTGCCTCATCGAGAATGACGAACGATTCGTTCAATGAACGTCCTCGCATGAATGCAAGCGGTGCAATCTCGATGACGTTACGTTCGATGAGCTGAGTCACACGCTCAGCACCAACCATATCGTAAAGCGCGTCATACATCGGCCGAAGATAGGGATCGACTTTCTGTGACAAATCGCCCGGCAGGAATCCCAGCCGTTCGCCCGCTTCGACCGCAGGGCGCACCAATACAATTCTGCGAACGTCATCTTTCTCAAGCGCGTCGACGGCACAGGCAACGGCAAGATACGTTTTCCCGGTACCGGCTGGCCCGATGCCGAAGGCAAGGTCATACTGTTGAATGCTCTTCAGGTATGCCACCTGGTTCGCACCGCGGGGTCGAACCAGCTTGCGTCGTGTCTGTATCGAGACGGCATCATCGTCGGCTTGCTGTTTGTTCGTGTCCGCGTCATTCATTAGAGACTCCTGCAACAGCATGTGCACACGTTCCGGATCCAGCCGTTCTTTACCGGTCATTTCAAACATCGACAACAACAGGTCGCCACCCGCTTCAGCCGCGCCGGGACGGCCGGTCACCCGAAACCGGTTTCCACGGCTGGCGATCTCCACGTCGAGCCGGCGTTCGATTTGTCGCAAGTGTTCGTCGAATTGGCCACACAAATTGGCCAGGCGAGTGTTATCGGCAGGCTCGAGGATAATATCCCGAGATATCTGGACAGCATTCAAGATCTGTTTTCAAAACCTCGGCGCAGGCGGCCGCCTGTCAGGAAGACAGGCACGGTGCCATGGTCGCTCGACGTCACGGCAGGAAATCTATCAGGGCAATAGACCATCGACTGACAGACTACCCTGAAGCACGCGCCTTGGGAAGTACCTGCCGACCACGTAGTGAATTAGGCAGCGCTTCGGTGATGACAACGTCAACGAAACGGCCGATGCACGACGGGTCGGCGTCAAAATTTACCCAGCGATTATTCTCTGTTCGACCGGCAACCTGGCTCTCGCTTTTCTTCGATGTCTTCTCGACGAGCACTCGCTCCGTGGTCCCGACCATGCGCTGGCTTATTTCCATCGCTTGCTGATTGATACGGGCCTGCAGGATCTGCAAGCGCTGTTTCTTCACCTGCATCGGCGTGTCGTCGGCAAGGCTTGCGGCCGGGGTGCCGGGTCGGGCGCTGTAAATGAAGCTAAAGGACTGGTCGAAGCCGATTTCAGCGATCAGGTTCATCAATGCTTCGAAGTCCTTGTCAGTCTCACCGGGAAATCCGACGATGAAGTCAGACGACAAAGAAATCCCCGGTCGTGCGTCACGCAATTTTCGAATCTTCTGCTTGTACTCGAGAATCGTGTGCCCACGTTTCATGGCCGCCAATATGCGATCAGAGCCATGCTGTACCGGCAGGTGCAGGTAACTCGCAAGCTTGGGCACCTCAGCGTACGCCTGCACAAGGCTGTCCGTGAATTCGACGGGATGCGACGTTGTGAACCGAATTCTCTCGATGCCTTCGATGGCGGCAACGTAGTAAATCAAGGTCGCGAGATCGGCTATGGCGCCATCGTGCATCGGGCCTCTGTAGGCGTTGACGTTCTGGCCAAGCAGGTTTACCTCGCAAACACCCTGTTCGGCCAGGCTTGCAACTTCCGCAATCACATCATCGAAGGGCCGGCTGATCTCCTCGCCACGTGTGTAAGGCACGACGCAGAAGCTGCAGTACTTGCTGCAACCCTCCATGATAGATACGAAGGCCGTCGGTCCTTCGGCGCGCGGTTCGGGCAAACGATCGAACTTCTCGATTTCCGGAAACGAAATATCGACCACCGACGCGCTGGCCTTCGCCGCGTCGTCAATCATCTCCGGCAGGCGATGAAGTGTCTGGGGGCCAAAAACGACGTCGACGAACGGTGCGCGCCTGATAATACCGTCGCCTTCCTGGCTGGCCACACAGCCGCCAACACCGATCTTCACATCGGGGTTCTTTTCCTTGAGCGCACGCCAGCGTCCGAGCTCCGAAAAGACCTTCTCCTGCGCCTTTTCGCGAATGGAGCAGGTGTTCACGAGCAACAGGTCCGCATCCTCTGCGGCATCCGTTCGTTCGTAGCCGTGCGACACGCGCAAGATGTCTGCCATTTTGTCCGAGTCGTACTCGTTCATCTGGCAGCCCATTGTCTTGATGTACAGCTTCACTGCGAAAGTGTCGACACTCAGGGAGCGTTTCGTCTAGAACGGAATATCGTCGTCGAAGTCGTCGGGACCCGGTTGCGGTGGTGCACTACCGCCACCGCCCTGAGCGCCGCCACCGCCCTGAGCGCCGCCACCCTGACCGCCGCTGCTGGCGCCGCCGAAGTTGCCTCCGCCACCACCACCGCGGCCGCCGAGCATTTGCATTTCATCGGCGATGATCTCCGTCGTGTAGCGGTCATTGCCATCCTGGCCCTGCCACTTGCGCGTGCGCAGCTTGCCCTCGATATAGACCTGCGAGCCTTTGCGAAGATACTCTGCCGCGATTTCGGCCAGACGATTGAACATCGCCACACGATGCCACTCGGTGCGATCCTTCTGCTCGCCTGTCTGCTTGTCTTTCCACGATTCGTTGGTCGCGACGGTGAAGTTCGTAACGGCTGACCCACTGGGCATATAGCGCGTCTCGGGATCCTGCCCGAGATTACCAACGATGATGACTTTGTTTATTCCGCGGGCCATATTGGTCCCCTGTCTGTTGCTCTGTTATTGATCGTCACCCGCTGCCTGGGCAGCGAGGGGGGAACTATTGTAGAGCCTGATGGGGCAAAAGCTAGCCCGATTTCTCGAGCGATAGCCCGAATTCGGATCAGAGGTTCCCTATTATCGCCGGAATCGCCCGAAACTCTGCAATGCCAGCCAGATGCCGGCCAACAGCGCGCAGACGAAAAATACATCCGCAGGCCGACCATGGCCCAGGAATCGACCGCCGATCAGGCCTCCGGAAAAGGCGCCAAGAAACTGCGCGCTGGAAAATACGCCGAGAGACGCACCGCGCACGTCATCCTCGGCGAGCACGGATAAACGAGCGGGCAGCCCCGCCTCCAGAAAATTGAAGCCACCGAAATAAATCACAAGAGCCAGGAACACCGGACCGACGGAGAAGCCGAGAAACGTTAGCGCCAACT
>Ga0265309_10001237_pt1 | contig 11124 bp, 11 predicted proteins | sample Helome_FD_192492 | JGI IMG/M metagenome (GOLD analysis project Ga0265309, IMG submission 192492) | Marine sediment microbial communities from subtidal zone of North Sea - Hel_20160524 (Illumina Assembly) | ecosystem: Environmental > Aquatic > Marine > Subtidal zone > Sediment ...
TGGCCTTTAAAATTAAGATTAAGGGCAATCGAAAACTAAGTGGCCTTACCTTAGGGTTTGTCATTTATGATCAATTTTCTGTTCCAATTGGAAATGTATTCAGTCGAACGCCTATAAACATTGATGAAGCTGAAGAAAAGGAAGTACTGCTAGAGTTAGAAACCTTTAATATCGCCCCGGGACATTATCATTGTGGATTTGGTATTGGCTATGGTGATGAACGCTCTGGGCAAACTTGTTTAGACCAAGTACGTAATCTAGCTCGGTTCGAAATACTTTCATTTAACGATAAAGGCGAAAGCATTACCAATTGGAAAAATTCTACCTGGGGAAATATTGTTTTCAAGGAATCATTCCTGAAGGAACTTTCATAAGTGTATGAGCAAAGACGAACCATTAGATTTTATCTTAGCGGGATTCCCCAAATGTGCGACTACCAGCCTAGCTCATATCTTGTCGCAACACCCACAAATCAGTTTTTCACATCCTAAAGAACCTAGTCTTTTTATAAATAAAGAAGATATAAATCCTAAACACAAATTTACTTATGCAACAGCATTTTCAGAAGTAACTCCCAACACCCTGCGTGCGGAAGGAACTCAACGTTACACTACTCGTGATCGCTACCCGTATGTCGCTGAAAATATCGCCGCACATTCCCCTAATGTTAAGTTGATTTTTATGGTCAGGGAGCCCCTTGAAAGAGCGCTATCGCACTTCAAAATGATCGACCGTGATATCAATGTAAAGATTAGCATCAATCAAATATTTGAACATAAATGGTTAGTTGACTCTGTGGTAAATACTTCAAAATATTATTATCAACTTGAGCCTTATCTGTCGTTATTTCCAAGAGAATATATACATCTCTGTTTTTATGAAGATTTTACACATCATAAAAATCTCTTTTTTGAAGAACTCGCTCAATTTTTAGAACTCTCTCCTTTTATTATTGAAGAAGAGGTGAAGTTAAATACCGCAGAAACGCGTCCGCGAACTTCAACCCTTTATAATGGATTAAATAAAATTTATTTATATAACCTCGTTAAAAAATGTTTACCTCTGCAAATTCGTGATAAATATCGCTTCATTGTTCGTAAACGTTTTAATCCTGAAAAAAATTGGCAGATGAGTGAAGAATTTAAAGACTTATTTTATTCCGAGATCAAAAGTGACCTTAAATCTTTTCTAGAGCTAACGGATAAACCTTCTTCTTTTTATGCATGTAATCAGCCCCAATAATTTAATGTGCAAGCCTGTTATTATAGTCGTACATTCTAAACACGAGCTATTTAAAAATTTAACCATTGAAACGTAATTAAATATTTATCAAAACGAGATAAGCACCATGAACAATCTAATTAAAAAATTAATACCGAGTGTGATACGTGACAATAAACGTGCAATTCGTTTTGAATATCTAACTTGGAAAAAAAGATTGTTTGCTAAAAAAACGTATTCCTATCCTGATCTAGCCTATGTGCAGTTTGGCTGCGGTGAACATCTTTTTGAAAACTTTCTAAACACCGATTGCTTTGTGAATGACAATGCAGATTTGCACATAGACTGTCGCTTCCCCATACCCTTAGAAAATAATGCATGGAAAGGTATCTATACGCATCATTTTTTAGAGCATATTGAATACCCACACGCTTTAAACTTTTACTCAGAGTCATACCGGATTTTAAAACTCGGGGGTGTATTAAGAATTGTTGTCCCTGATGCTGAAAAAATTATTAAGCTTTATGCATCTTCAGATCCTGCTGACAAACAAAAAGTATTTGAGTTCTACCCCCCCTGGCATCGGCATGAGGAGCACAAAACGGCGATGGAGGTAGTTAATTATATATTTCGAGATAATATGTATAACCAACATTATTTTGCTTTCGATTTTGAGACCTTAGAATATCGCCTCAAAGAAGCTGGATTTAGTAACGTTAATCTTTTGGGTCTGAATGAATCTGCTGATCCTATGCTTGCAAATAAAGACAATGAAACATGGGAAAATCACTCCCTCTATGTCGAAGCCATAAAATAATTTTCTAACAGCTTAACTTACTATCGGAGATATAAGTTTTTCAACTAAGCCGCTTCGCACTAACTGTTGAAGTTCAGCTTCTTGTAAATAATAATAAGATTTATATACGTGTTCTAATTCCTGAGTAGATTTGTTTTTTGCATCTAAATATTCCTCAAGCTGCACCCTTCTTTTTTTCCCATTCTGTGCCATATATTCTGTAGCAGTTACTCGCCAATCCCACTTTTTACACCAATTTTTAAAACTTACACAATCATAATGCAAAAGCCTGATATCATCCAGCACCATCGGTTTTAAAATATCATTTCCTGAGTCTATAAATCGAGGTATATGTACACCAATGAATTTAATGTCGTCTGTTATTTTTGTAATTGATTTTGAATTACTATGCCCATTTAAAAACTCACGCTGCTTTAGCTTTTTAAGTAAACCTGTTTTCTTAATTTGCTTTATACTTATAGGATCCACTACTCTTTTAAAATAAATGATTTCTTCGTATAAATTACTCTTGGGATCTAATTTTGCAGGAATAGCTTCGCGCAGAGACATTTTAACAACACTTACTTCCTCAGGAATCTTGTTTATCGCTGCGCTCAATGACTCTACAGGTGAAATAAATTCGTCAGAATCTATATGTGCAATCCAATCACATTTCAGCTCCCGTGCTAATGACAGTCCTGCTGTCGCATTGTGTTTTTGTTTTTCTAATAAATTTGAGTCCGCCTTTAATCCAACTTTAGCGTAATGCTGTTCATCACATAAAATACAATGAACCAGATCCATTTTAGAAATTTCTTCGTAAACAGGATCCTCTGGTGAATCAAAATAAATAATAAGTGCTTTAGCCCCAATATTTAAATGATGCGTCACCCAAGCTCTGATTTCATCAGGTTGAGCTTTAACAGTCGAAACAATGGCTAAAGACGTAGTTTTCATACTATAGGGAAAGCAGATTAAATTCCTCTCTTATCTTTTTAGTTAACGCGACCCTTTTGAACAACCATTTTAACATGGTTCTGCCTGATCTTAAACGACTCACTTCAATACCTGTATGATTCTCAGAAGTACCTGTCATGTAAATCACTCCCCTAAAAGGTAAAATTTCCATAGGAGCACCCAACTTTTCAAAATATTCATCTATCTTTGTATGCCCATGACTAAGCATAAAATGATGGCATTCCTCCTCCTTCGTTATGGGTAAATCTGCTTGGTGTAGTCGAATGATCGAACTTGTCCCACAAATTTTGCTTAAAAGACTTCGGGTGTATAATTGATTTAATCCCTCATCAAATATATAACCTTTATCAACCAGCCATCCTGAAGGGTTTAATCGTTCTTGATTTACAAATTCGGCTATCTTATTGGTAATTAAATCATCTGCATCTACAACCATTACATAGTCAGTGAATTCATGAGCTATTTCTACCAGAGCCCGGTGAACTTTCTTCCACTTATCAAGCATTCGCTCCTCCGGCGTTTCCGGAATCTTAAATTCATCTACCACAACTTTCACCTGTGGAAACTCAGGCTCTTGGGTAAAAGGGCTTTCGTTACATACTACAACAACCTTAAAACCCGCATTCGTCTGATTTATCACTGACTGATAAGTTCTGAAAAACAATGCTTTAACATGCGTCCATGATTTAGATGCTTCCCGGGACTGTAATGGTATTATAAACGTAATCATCTTTGTTGGTTTTATCTTATTCTTCTTGAATGATGAATCTTTATAACTATGTATTTTAAGCAATCTAACAAGTAAATCATTTATGGAAAATGGGAATTATATACAATATGGCTGCGGTTTGTCAGCCCCAACTAGCTGGAGAAACTTTGATGCTTCGCCTACCTTGCGTTTTGAACGGATCCCCCTCTTGGGTAAGCTCTATTCTAAAAACGAAACGCGATTCCCACACAATGTAGAATTTGGAGATATTGTCAAAGGCTTACCGCTGTCTGAAAACAGCAGTGAAATGGTTTATTGTTCACACGTCCTAGAACATTTATCCTATACCGACCTACAGGCAGCATTGATTAACACCTACAAAATTCTAAGGCCAGGTGGCACATTTCGCTTTGTCTTACCCGATTTAGCCCACGCTGTCGAAAATTATAATACAGGCTCTTCAAGCCATAAAGCATCTTTGTTTATGCGCGAGACACTGCTTGGTCGAGAACAACGTCCCCGCGGATTAAAGGGGATCATTAAATCACTACTTGGTAATAGTGAACATATGTGGATGTGGGATTTTGAAGGGTTAAAATCAGAACTAGAAAATGTGGGGTTCCAACATGTCCGCAGAGCTCAGATGGGTGATAACCCAAATCCTAAGTTGAAAGACGTTGAAGATGAAACTCGCTGGATAGATTGTCTCGGCATTGAATGCCAAAAACCTAATCCATAATCCTCTTATATTGTTCGAGGATCTTCAATACAACTTTATCCCAGGTAAAGGAATCAGCGTGAGCCATAACTTTATCACGATCAAACTGAATTTCTTTTTCAAGGAATCGGTTTATCTCATATGAAATATTTTCTGCAGTAGGTGCTTTGACAAAGTAACCTGAAATATTTTCTGACACGGCATCTAAACAACCTGCGGCCTTTGTTGCTAAGACCGGCACTCCATGACAATTTGCTTCTAGATAAACAATACCAAAACCTTCAATGCTGTTTTCTTCAATGGTAGGAGTAAGAATAAATAAATTAGCATTAGCATATAATTCATTTAAACGTTTATCACTTACCCGACCTTCAAAAATAATTTGCTCTTCCATCCCAAGCGTTCTCGTTAAAGATTCCAGCGCGGCTAATTGTTTACCTTCACCCACTATGAAATATATGACATTGTCTTTTTTGAGTTTTGCAATAGCATGTATTATAGCTTCAATATTTTTACGTGGCTCATCTAGGCGGCACACTGTTAAAAGATTCGTTTTCCAGGAATTGTCTGAAAGAATTTTTTCTTTGTCAAATGGAGGAATCCCTACTGGAATCACATCAATATCCCCCTTAAGAAAAGGATATTTATCTTGTGCTATAGATTTTGTTGCATGACTTATAGCTATTACTTTTTCAACATGCTTTAGACCCTTTCGTTGAAGACGTCCTGTGCGAATTTTGCTTGCCCAAAATGAAAATCGATCCCCCCGCTTTAATATGCTGTTATTTCGAAGGTCGACTTTTTGAGTGAATAAGTATGGTGCAATAATATCATTTCCAAAAATAGTAATTACCGTTGGAGCAAATAGGCCAATCCAGGAATACGATGCATTGCAAACATGCCAAACATCAAATTTTCCCCAGTATGAATTCAACGCAGTGCGATCCTTTTTATAATCGATGGATAATACTTTTATAACGTTAAAATATTCAGGACTTTCTTTGTACTCAGAATCTTTTCTTAAAACAACAGTGACCTCAACATCAGCACTTATTAAAGCCTTCACAAGGCCTTCAGCATAGCGCTGAGTCCCACCAATTTCAGGCGGGAATTCCGGAGCTACTACGGCTATTTTCAATCTAATATCCCCATGTTACATAAACGTTTAACGCCGCTCGTAAAAAAATATTTTCGGATAGGTCCTGTATAATGTTTAACCACTCCTTCTTTTCTTACTGCTTTCTCAACATCATATTCTTTAGGTAAAAATTCAAAGCCTGCATTTGCACAGGACAAGGCCACTAGAGTTTGTTCTATCCTATGCGGATGCCCAATCATTTCCGGAATATTCAGAAATTCTTCGTAATCAGCAAGATGCTGATTATTCTTATGAATTAAACCAAGACCAGAATTAATTAAATCCGGTACGACCAAACCCGTTTCTTCAGACAGCTTTTCAGCCGACAACGTATAACCATGCACCCAGTCTTTATTTAAAGTATTAAGTTGATAATTCTTATCGTTGATACAATTAAGTAAATGGACGGGTTTTTCGAAAAAAAGGATATCGCTGTCTAGTAAAAACATCCGTTCCGCATCCAAAAAAGTTGCAAAATCAAACACCTTTAAAGACAAGTTATTCCATGAGCGGAGCTCTTTAGACAACGGGAACTCTTCTAAACGTGCATTTACCGCCGCGTCTGATTCGGCACGATAGATTACCCGGGCCCCGGGAAAGTGCCATTTCAAGGTGTTGATTTCTCCATCATTTAAACTTCCGTCTTCATGTATACAAAGCTTATAGGGCTCCTCTATCACACGGTATAAACTTTTTAAGACCCAGATTAAATTTAACCAATCACCTTTTGAGGTAAGTACATGAATTTCAGCTTGGGGGTTATCCCAGCCACCGCAGGGTTTAGTTAATAATATTTTAGGTATAAGTGTATTTTGGAGGTATCGAGCATAAACTCCATATTTAAAATAAGTTCGCGTTTTAAGGTTAACCCTGCCAGGTGAATATTTGCCCATAAAACCAAACATATCAGCGGCCTATGCTTTTCTTAAACCGTTCTTTGAATAACGGGGAGTGTTTTAAACTAGGATATTTTAGCAACGCGGTTAGCCCCTTTAACTGCCGTCCCAACTTGCCGGACATCTTAAACCCGGGTTTATGTTCCAATGAACGTATTTCTTTATAAAAATAATATTGGCCCAATAAATAATTCTGTTGCTCTGTATTTAACAGGGGCTGCATTTTATCAAAATTAAATTTCATTGCGTCTAATAAATTGTTTTCTACTAGCAATGCATCGTCGGTCTTTTGACCATCTATTCGGCGAAATGCTGCCAAGGGTGTATTAATTTGTTTAACCCGCATCCCCGCCGCAAAAAAGCGGCACCATAAATCATAATCCAGTGCGATAAACCATTGATTATCAAAACAGGCCCCCGTCTTTTCCCATAAGGCTTTACTCCAAAACGTTTCCGATTGCATCCATTGGCGTTTTTCCCACCAGACACCCCATAGGTCGAGAATCTCAAATACATTATTTATATCTGCGCATTGATTAGAAATATAAGAACCATCTTCTTTTACCACATCACAGGAACCTGCAAAAAAATCTATTTCATTGGTCCAATGTTCACGCACGATTTTAAATGCTTCCGGGCGATAAAAGTCATCTCCATTAATATAAGCTAAAATATCCCCTGTAGCTTTTGCAAAACCTTTGTTCAATGCATCGGCTTGACCCTCATCCTCTTCAGAAACCCAATACGTCAATTGGCTTTCATATTTTTTGATGATGTCTACCGTTCCATCCGTACTCCCTCCATCGATGATAATATACTCAAGATTAGGGTCATTTTGAGATAGGATCGATGTAATGGTCTCCTCTATCGTGGGGGCACAATTATAACACGGTGTTACTATAGATAGTTTCTTTAATGTCATGATTTGTGTTTATTTATCCTAGCAATTATTTTGTAGATCATACGTTTACTGGAACTTAAATTTTGCAGGTAGGCTTGCATCCAAACACCGCTTTTCTCGCCCTTGGGGTCATTTCTCGCAATGCTGTATAACTCCTTAGCAGAAAATATTTTATTGTAGTCATCATCATAGGAGTCTAGGGGGCTACTATTAAATTTAAATATTTCCAATAAACTATGGGCATTATCAGGTGGATTGAACCACCATTCATGAATTATTCTAAAAACAGAGTCCTTTAACACCTTTCCAGCATTTAATAGTTCTCCCTCATACTCAATCAATCCATCCACATAATTATCAAGCTGTCCTTCTAATTGTTTGGTAAGGTGAAGCTGATTATTATTAGGGTCATTAAAGACTGGGTTTAATAATCCACCTGCCTGCTCAAATGCAATCGTCATACCATGCGGACATGGGCAGCACATTTCCACAAAACGATTAAAGTACGTGTTTACCTTAGGCCCCTCCCCTGTAATTTCGTCGAATAAAAAGGTTTTGATGTTTTGATTACTACCTGGAAATGCTGTTTTCCTACGGCCTATAAAATATATTGATACAGATTCGCCTGTTTCGTTTTGGATCGAATCAGCTATTGCTGAGTGCCATCGACCCGACCAGCCGGTATCAACCAATGCTTTTTTAGCACTTTTATCTAACAGACCGATCTGTTTGAAATAGGTGAAAATTATATTTTTCTGTTTTTTTATCTCTTGTTCAGAAATATCTCTATACTTAGCAGAAGAAATCAATTCCCTAAATTGACCTTCGTATACCTTTGTTAATCTGGAGTGCATTTGCTCTGTACTCCAACCTAAATCTGATTGTATTTGCAGTTTCACAGCTTCGTCAGAAAGCCCTAACAATCCAAGTAAAGTGGTTGCATTCCAATCTTTCAGCTCGGTACACATGCGAACGTTGTACCAGTGTTGTTCATCAAGCAAATCCCCGCTCATTAATAACGGTATCCAAGTTTTCCGACTTCCGTACATATAATGTGCTTCAACACCTTCAAAGAACCCGTTTTTTTTCAACCGTACAAATAACTGGTAACTCAACCAGGCATCCCTTGCATTAAAATATAGATGCTTAACTCCATCACGCTTGGCTTCTTCAAAGACCCAAAAGACATATGCAAGATGAAGCGGTAAAACTATAGAAGTATAAAATCCCCACACAGCTTCCTCTTCATGGTTTAATGAGCTGTTCGCTAATCTTAGCTGGCGACTTTTACCAATAATTATCGAATTGTATATCTCGTGGTCATCAGAACCTTTTCGACTCCACCATCTATTTTCCATTTTTGAGAGATTGCCGTCCCTCAGTTGCTGAGCTTGCATTCCTAAAGATACGGGGACTTCTACATCTGAATGGAGGTCATTTCCATAATGAAACATCTTGCTTAATGGTTGCCCTTCACTTTTAGAAATATATTTAAACAAATTCCCTGAAACTTTTTGCAAACCAATTTCGCTAGAGCAGAATAATTTATCTCTGTCTTGAAAAAGACCTTTTTGGATTAGTAGATTTTGAAGCCAAGCTGCGGGCAGATAAGTATCACTTATAAACCAACATACTTTTGCGTGCTTTCTGACTTCATTCAGCTTGTTCAATCCTTGAGGAATAACCCGTAACAACTTAGTTTCCGCCTCTAATTCTAATCGTATAAGTTCCGAGCGAGTTTCCTCTGAACAGGGATGCAGCTGATTAAATTCAACAAAGATACTCGTTAACGTGATTTCCTCCGTATCGGCAAGTAACTTTTTACGTGCTTGCTGCATCGCTGCAATTCTAAGCTTAAAATATTCCTGTGGGCTTAGTTTTAATAATTCATGAGGGAGTTCTTTTCCTACCAGATATATAGCAGAACGAGGGCTTCCCGTACTGCGCATCAATAACGTTTCGAAAATATCAAATGTATAAATTATAGTCGGAGAACTATTCATAATTTCATTTCGTATAGTCAAAGAATTCTAAAATATCAGCAAAGAGTTCATTGCAGAAAACAATGGTTTCGTTTGCGAGTTTCTCTTTGTAATCGCCTGATATTCCTTTTCGAACATGTTGACTTGCATCTTCATCTTTCGGGCGTGAAAGCTCATGTTTTTGCAGAATGTCATTTTTTAAGTTTTCGGTCATTTCCACGCCTACAAAGGAAATAATACGATTAAGCCATCCTTCAAAATCATGGAGCATGTCTTCGTATTTAAGTACAAGTGTATTATTACTGCCTTCGCTTACAACGGCTATATAGCGCTCATAATTTAATTTTAATTTTTCAGCCCTAATTCTCACAAACTCATCTAGCGTGTTGGACTGGGCCAGTTCTCGTTTAGACATAAAATCTTGGTATTTTGAAGTATGCTTAGGGGGACTTGGATGGCTGATTCCTAACGAGAAATAAGAAGATACGAGAATATCTCGAGGATCACGGATACATATTATTTTTTTGTACTCCTCTATATTATCTATCCCTTCTACCCACCCACTGAAGGCGCCGTAAAAAAAACCCTTTGCTTTGAAGGCTGCTTTATAAGGTTCCATTTGGGCCGCAGACAGTTCATGTAAATAGGGTAATTCAGATTTGAATGAATATTCATTTAACGCAATTGGTTTAAGCCCTATATCCTCAGAGTAGCAGACAAGAATATTTTTTATGTATTGAGTCGCTGCTTTATTAAGAGAGAAATTTATTATACTTGGTACATCTATTCTTTTAAGTTCGTCTCCTTGCAGTAAAGCCACTTCATCAGCATACACACGCTGTATACGAGACTTTTGAATAGAATCTCCTACCACAGGCACATTAATCAACCTTGAGTTTATCACTTTTTTTAACCGACTAAACATAGTAGTAAGCTATTGCAGAACGAAGGTAATAGTTAAACATTAAACAGAGTATTCATTTAAGATTTCTTCTATCTCAACATAATTAGTAATACGGTCTGATATCTGATCTGTGCTGACTTTTTTATAGCTCGTAGATAACTTCTCTTGTGCTAACCCTAACAAGGTTAAAAGTTTTTCCCCTGTTGCTGAATATAATTCCTCTCGCTGTAAGTCTTTTTCATATTCTAAGGAAATGTGCGGAACATCATATACCAATCTTAATAGATCATGGCGCTCTGCTTCTGTGTATGTTATAGCTGCTCTAAACCTTTCAGGTTCGATTGTGACCTTTTCAAGGTTCTCCGAATCATGAGTTTGATTGTGATAGCCCGTTTCTCTCTTCCAGCCTACTAGTCTCGACAATGCTGTTTCGGCAGAATTTTTCCGTGTAAGGCATATAATCTTAAAACCATCGTCAATTAACTCATCTACAAATACTTTAGGTGAAATAGACAGTCTCTCCAATTGAGCGTATTTGACTTTGAAGCCCCAGGCTTTGGCACCCTTAAAAAAATGGTATGCATAGAGCCCTTTGATTAAATGGATAGGTCTGCGAATGCGGCGTGTAAATATTTCTGATTCACATTTAATATCTGGATGGCTATTCAACAAATCCACCAGTAACGTACTTCCTGATCGACCTTCCATAAAAATGACAAATTTCTCATGCCCTTTTCGTGAAATAAACAGGCGGTAATAGGGCAAAACCCAACTCGCAATATTGAGCATCGCTACTTCACTTACACCAAACGCCTTTAATCTATGAAATAACTTTTGCATCTTATATCAGTATACACTTCAAATTTAATTTAAGTAAAACT
>Ga0265309_10001238_pt1 | contig 11117 bp, 5 predicted proteins | sample Helome_FD_192492 | JGI IMG/M metagenome (GOLD analysis project Ga0265309, IMG submission 192492) | Marine sediment microbial communities from subtidal zone of North Sea - Hel_20160524 (Illumina Assembly) | ecosystem: Environmental > Aquatic > Marine > Subtidal zone > Sediment ...
TCAGTGACAGCAGAGCCGATTTCAAGAAAGCTCCGGAACCACGCTCCGTATTTGTCGGCACTGTCGGGAAAGTGTTGTGCGTGAGCGTGTCGGGCCTCATAAGCGCAGATCGGGAACCAGGTATCGCCAATTTCACGTGTGCCATTGGGCATTTTCACTTCGACGATTTCGGCCCCGAGTTGGCGCAATGTTTCCAGCGCCCGCTCGATCGCCGCCACCAAACCTGCATCGATCCCCTCGCCACTGAACACAGGATCGTACCCGACGGTCATGCCCGAAATGCCCAAATCCGAATTCTGCAGCATGTCAGGCACCGGTTCCTTAAGCGAAGTCGGGTCATTGCTGTCGTACCCGGCCATGGCTTGAAGCATGATCGCGGCGTCTGCTACCGAACGGGTCATCGGCCCCACATGGTCCATCGTCGGCGCCAGCGGCAGCACGCCGTGCCGGCTAACCCGACCGTAGGTGGGTTTCAGCCCGACAATGCCGTTGGCCATCGAGGGGAAGCGAATCGAGCCGCCGGTGTCAGAGCCCAATGCGCCAAAGCACAGTCCAGCCGCAACCGCGACGCCAGACCCACTGGAAGAGGCACCAGACCATAGGTCCTTGCCCCAAGGATTGCGGGGAATCTCAAAGTCCGGATGGTAGCCAGCCATTGCGCCCTCGGTGAGGTTGAGTTTTCCGACAAGGGTGGCGCCGGCGGCTTCCAGGCGTTCGATCACCGTTGCGTCGAATTTCGGTACGAATTCCCGGTGAACCGCAAGGCCACCCATCGTACGCGTAGCCTTGGAATAAAAAAGGTCCTTGGCCGCGAGGGGGATGCCGTGCAACGGACCTCGATAGAAACCCTCTGCCAGTTCTTTTTCAGCTTTCCCAGCCGCTTCCAGGGCACGATCGGCAGTAACAGTGGCGTAGCTCATCAACTGCTTGTCCAGGGTGCCTATCCGATCAAGAATTCCCTGTGTCAGTTCAAGCGGAGAAATCTCTCGAGATTCGATGAGTTGGGAGACTTCCTCCAGGCTCAGGAAGTAGAGATCACCGGGCGTTCCCAATTGGGATTCAATGGCCGCCTCCTGCCGCAAGTCATCCACCCCGTATGGACTTTCCTTGCAGCCAGTCAGCAGACCAGTCGTCGCACCTCCAAGTAGCGTGATCAAATTTCGTCGCGTCAATTTGCTACCAGACATAGATCACTCTCTCTTTTGTCGAACTGCAACTCTGGCACCCAACGGATTCACAGTCAATAAACAAGCATTGGAAATAGAATCTCTTGGGATTTGGATAAGGTTGGGGTGCGACACGAAAAAGTATCCATTGCCTGGCTCTGGCCGGTAAGCGAACATCTCGACCCTGAAATCAGTGCTGGTTTCGGTTCTGCTGTCGGCTGGAAAGCGGAACCAGGCCTCTGACTACCAACAATCTTCGTTAACGACCCACAACTGAACTCTGTGACAAGAGAGTCCGATGCGGAACGCACCGCATGGCTGAAAGTGTAGGAAACGGACAAGTCCCCGGTAACCGCCCTATGGCCGCGGGGAACGAACGTACAGTATATACTTTGCCAGGTGGAAACCGGCAGCCCCTCAATCATTCATTCCCTGTATCTGATCTTTGCCGGGGCAGCCCTTGCAGCCACACTGGCTCTGTATATGCGCCAAGCTTTGATCATCGGTTACATCATGCTGGGCATTGCATTGGGGCCTTGGGGTGCAGGCTGGGTGGACGACACCCGACTCATTTCCAATCTGGCCGAAGTGGGCATTATTTTCCTGTTGTTCCTGCTGGGCCTGCACCTGACACCACAGAAACTCTATCAACTGCTCAAGCAAACGCTGCTGGTTACTCTGATGACCTCGGTCATTTTCGGGCTTAGCGGCTGGTCACTGGCACTGGCGTTTGGTTTCGGCCAGGCCGAATCGCTACTGGTTGGAACGGCCGCCATGTTTTCAAGCACCATCATGGGCATCAAGCTGTTGCCCACCACCGTGCTGCACCATCGCCACACCGGCGAGGTGATCATCAGTGTCCTGCTGCTGCAGGATCTGATCGCCATCGTGGTGTTGCTGGCGCTTCAGGGGGCGGACACCGGCTTTGAATGGTCCGCATTCACCTGGCTGCTATTGGCCTTTCCACTGTTGATTGGCGTGACCTTCCTGGCTGAACGCTACATGTTGTTACCGCTTTTCAGGCGATTCGACCGGATCCAGGAATATGTGTTTCTGCTGACCCTGGCCTGGTGCCTGGGAATTGCCCAACTGGCGCATACCATTGGGCTTTCCTACGAAATCGGGGCATTCATTGCCGGCATCATTGTGGCAACCAGCCCGATTTCATTGTTCATCGCTGAAAGCTTGAAACCCTTGCGGGATTTCTTCCTGGTGATGTTTTTCTTTGCGCTGGGTGCCAGCTTGAATCTCGACGTGGCGGCGGGCGTCTTTGTCCCTGCTGTGATGCTGGGACTATTGTTGCTGTTGATAAAACCAGTGGTTTACCGTTTTGCCCTGGGCAGGGTTTCCGAATCACGGAAGCTGGCCTGGGAGACCGGTTTCCGGCTTGGCCAGATGAGTGAATTTTCCCTGCTCATTACGTTCCTCGCCGTGCAGCACATGGCCATAGGCGAGCCCGTTGTTTACATGATCCAGATGGCGACCCTGATTACCTTTATCGGATCGTCAGCAATAGTCGTACTTCGCTATCCCACGCCGGTCGCGGCCTCGGAGCGCTTACGCAGGGACTGAGAAACCCAGTCTAAGCAGCCGAAAAAAGTCAGGACACCCAAAATATTTGGGGTGAGAGTACAAACAAATCAGATAGAGAAGGTCTCCTCCTGGCCGAGGCTGTGTGATAACTCAGATTCTGACTTCAAACACTTAAACAGACCGTGCCAGATGAGTTGTATTGGGGTCAGGCCCGGATCGCCTCGATCAGTGGCTTTGCGCCGACCAGGTTGAGCATTCGCTTCATGTTGTACGCCAACACGTGCAGGCTCATTTCCGTACTCACCCGGGGTAGCGTCCGGGTCAGGAAGTGGGTCGAACCCATCCAGGCTTTCAGTGTCCCGAACGGATGCTCGACTGTGGTTCTGCGGCACCGCATCATATCCGTACTGCGTTCCAGTCTGTCACGCGCCCTTTCCACAACCGCCTCATGCTCCCAACGCGTCACCCGCCGCTGTTTGCCGGTGGTGCATTGTGCTCTGAGGGCACATTCACCACACTGATCGGACCAGTATCGATGGAGTGTCATGTCCTTCTCCTCGCTGGTCAGACGCCGGGCCAGTCGCTGCCCCGCCGGGCATTCGTACTCGTCGTCTGCGGCGATGTAGCGGAACACACTGCGGTCGAACTTGCCCTGGGCTTTGTTGGGCGAGGTGCTTGAGTTGGGAACGTAGGTCGTGATGCCAGCCTCTTCGCAGGCCTTAAGTTCCAGGTTGCGGTAATAGCCGCGGTCCGCTACCACACTGATCTGGTCCACCGACAAGGCCGACTTGGCCTGCTCTGCCATTCGGGTCAGTTGCCGCCGGTCACTGCCGGCATTGGTGACCTCGTGTGCCACGATCAGGTGGTGCTCGGTATCTACCGCCGCCTGTACGTTGTAGCCCACCACACCGGAGCCCCGATGGTTCATCGAGCGGGCGTCGGGATCAGTCAGTGAGATCTGCTGGCCCGGCGCTTTGAGCATCCGGGCCTCGACTTTTTTTAGGCGCGCCATCTCCTTCTTCAAAGCCACGATCTTGTCCTCCAGTCGCTGCGTCTTGTCCTCGGCCGGTTCCTGGCGATCGGCTTCAGCCAGCAAGTTCAGGTAACGCTCGACGGTCGCGTCTACCTCGGCAATGCGCCGCTTCATCTTGGCCCGGGTAAAGTTACGGTCGCGGTTGTTGACCGCCTTGAACTTGCTGCCGTCGATGGCTACGAAGGCGTTGGCGAACAGGTTGAGGTTGCGGCACAGGATGACGAACTGGCGACACACCAGGCGAATGGCGGTGCCGTTGTCTTTGCGAAAGTCGGCGATGGTCTTGAAGTCCGGCGCCAGACGACCCGTCAGCCACATCAGTTCCACGTTGCGTTGCGCTTCACGTTCCAACCGACGACTGGACTGCACCCGGTTGAGATAACCGTAAACGAACAGCTTCAACATCGTTGACGGGTGGTAGGCGGGACGCCCCGTATCGTTCGGTTGAGTCTTGAAGCCCATGCCAGACAAGTCGAGTTCATCAATGAAGACATCGATGACTCGGACTGCGCTGTCTTCGGCAACGTAATCATCGAGACGTTCGGGAAATAAGGTGGCTTGGGAGCGATCCTCACCCTGGATAAATCCGCTCATTCCGTGGTCCTTCAACGGGAAAGTAAGATTATATCCGGTGGGGAGTTTTCACACACCCTCGGCCAAAAGCGGAGATCAAGTCAATCAAACCAACCTGCCTTACCGTGGTTAATGTGAGCGTCCAGAAATGCTCTGGGTACCCGAAGTCGCTCTCAGTCGCAAGCAAGTCCCGCAATAGGTGCTAGAATCTGCACCGCCATGCTGGTCTCCCCGTCACTACCTGATAGAACAGCAGTACCCGACTTGCAGGAGTCGAAAGTCAGATTCAGCGAACCCCACTCAGTCAGCTGGGGATTTGGTTGAGTAAACCTCCCCTCCTGAGCACCGTACATGGTCAATTGATAGGTGCTGCCCAGTTCAACCTCATCTTGAAATAATTGACTGATAAGCCACAGCGGCTTGCCTGTACTTTCCCCGTTCCCTGGTGCGCTATACCCATAGAAGTATCCGATCAACCCTACGGGGGTCAGCTGCAAATTGAAGCCCTGGCCACTGGTGGCTGGTTCAAACCATGTGCCGGAGACTGCAGCAATTGAACTGGCCAATTCAGGGGATGTGCAATCGATACCTGAAACGGGCGCCAGACGCTCCAGTTTGAACGTCTGTTTGCCATCAGTACCATCCAGTGTGGCAGTAGCAGAAGAGCAGTGCGTGAACTCAATGGTCAAGGTACCCCAATTCACGAGATCCGTGTCGGTACCTTCCACGTTAGGATTCCCAAAGGCACCATTGGGCCGCTCATACACAGTCAATTGTACTGGCGTGTTAAAGCGAATCTTTTCGGAAGTCAGATCGCTGAGTAACCACAGATTACCCTTGGTGCGCACACCTGGATTCTTGTGGCCGAAGTAAAACGCCAGGAAGCCGGATTCAGTCATTTGAAAATTAAAGCCCTGACCATTGCTTGCCGGGTCATACCAGGTTCCGCTCAAACCCGACGCCTCGAAAACGGGTTGGGTGTTTTTTACGCCCAATCCATACAGGTATCCCTGACCAGTATTGACTAGTATTTGGGGGTGGCCAAGGCCTGCAACATCGGCAATTACCGGGTTCGCCAATGTGAAGCTTCCGAATTCATCACCAATAGTCGCCTGCCATCGAATAACCGGTTGCCCTGCTTCTTCTGCCAGCGCGAATATTCGATTGAGCTTGATGAACAACAACTCATCCCGACCGTCGCCATCAATATCCCCGGCCACGGGAGCGTGATTTTCGGACCACTGGCACACAACATCGTTCGCCATCGTCCAGCGCAGGGAACCATCAAGCGAGTTGTAGGCCCTGATTTCACTGCCAGGTGTACCGCAGTGGCTCAATACAACGACTTCCTGAGTTCCATCGCCGTCCAGGTCCGCCGTCTGTGGCCAGTAGGGGCCGGACAAACCGGAATTTGGCTCGGTCATCCAATCAACATTTCCAGTCCTATCGACCGAAGCCAGCGTTGCTGAATTCCCTCCAACGATGAATCGGGTGTCTCCATCCTTCACTTCAACAGACTGGCCAATCGTTGGGCCAAACCCAAGCGACTCCCCATAGATGCTTCCATGACAAGGCCGACCATTGCCCGGAGGGTTGTAGAGAATATCGCCATTTTTTCCCGAATACACAGCCATCGTACTATTGACAAATTCAGACAAGTCGTCGAGCTCATCTCCATCCCAATCGAACAGGCCGGTTTGAACAGCAGTGGGTCCAAACCGAACTTCCCGCGGACACCCAGGCTGGACCTCGTTACCGTCATTTCCCCACACGATACCGCCCGTCGTGCCGTTGAGGAGATAGCTCTTTTCCGAATGCATGGTGCTGTGGCGAGTCACGACATATAGGTCCTCGCGGTCTTTCGACATGAAGTTGCCACCCACCCAGTGTGTAATTCCGGAAAGGTTCCACTTGGGTGGCTCCGCACGAACACCAAAATCTCGTTGCCACAGTAGCGAGCCGTTTTGCCTCAGTACCGCCATGGCGCCACTTCCCGTGGAAGGGCTGGTGCGTGCGACAGCCAGGTGGTGATTACCATCGCCCAGGGAATCGAACGCTGCGATGCTGGCCATGGAAGCCGGCCCCAGCTCAACGAATCCACTCTGACTTACCATGCCCCGCCCAGCCTGAATCCAATCGAGCTCGGGTACAGATTGCCCTGGACTGAATGAAAATGCCCGGACTGTTTCTCCATATCCTTCGGTCACGATCAGGGCGGTATCCTTCGACCGCGGGATGACTACGGTCCCCGTCGCCAAAGTGCCCCCGGCAACGTCCGGTCCTGTGCCTTCTCCCATTCGGTCAGCATGGAGCGCGCTCAGAGCCAGACCTTCCAGTGAGATGCTTCCGGCGTCAGTTGAGCGAAAGGCCGATCGTACCAGGAATGCATCACTGCCATCGTCCGGTTTAGACCCCAAAACACGCAACCCAGGACCGGCTACTGAACCCGCATCAACTACGGTTGAGCCATCGTACTGGCGAAGCGTTAGTCGAACTGATCCGTTCTGTTCCTGAGCTTGAGTGATGAATACATCGGCTTCGCCCTGCCAGTTTTGAAGTATGGTTGGATTGCGCTTGAACAACGCTGTATCACTGTTGACGTTGGCCGGGAAGCTAAGGATGCTGGACCACGCAAAACCTTGAGCTTCAAAGCGATCTATTTCACTGAATTGACCCCCTTTTACCGAAGCCAGGATGGCTGGTCCTGCCTCGTTGACGATTTGCCCCTGGGTCGTATTAACGAGCAGTTCCGTTACCCCATCGTGGTCAAAATCCCAGGCAGCGGAAAGGTAGCGATCCGGCAGGTCCGCGATTGGGCTGCCTGTATCGCCATCAAGCACCAAAAGGTGCCAGCGATTGTCGTCATTTTCATTAAAGACACTCAAAAGCACTTCGCCGAACCCGTCACCGGTAACGTCCGCCACCGAGTTGGCTGTAGACATCAGGATTTTTTCGTTCACACGAATCGAACCTTCAATGATTCGGTCCCAAAGTTGAACCAGTTCACCTTGATCGTTCCAGCCGAGCACCTGGATCGTTGGTAGAAAGTCCGCGAGGATGACAACTTCCAGACGTGGATCGTCATCAAGTTGGAAAACGCCTTGCCACCCGTACGGCCGTCCTGAAATACCCTCGATCTCAGGGTCGGTAAATTCGCCTGTGGCTTCCAGTTCGCCAGTCTCCAGATCCAAAACATGCACCAGGTACCAAACGCTGACAACGACTTCGAGTTTTCCGTCGTTGTCCACGTCCGCAACCACTGGTTTGGTTACAAAGCTCCAATTGTAAAATTCCGCAAGCGGCTCCGACTTCCAGACCTCTTGCCATGCATTTCCATTCCAACGTTGCAAGAAGCAACTACCCGGATCATAAGTGGGGTCGCTGGCCGGGCCATTGGCAGTCGGGCTGCACCAAATGCGCTCGTAACCCGGCACAGAATCCAGAAAGTCACCGATTTTCTCTTCTCGGCTACCCTCATGTACGCTGTGCCATCCATCATCATTGAGGTCAATTTGAGCACCGCCTTTGTTGTATACGGTTGGAATGTAACCAGGATCACCCTGCGGTGTGAGCGTTAACGCAACGCTGTCGGAACCCTCCCCAGGGTTAAGTTCCAGCCACATGCCATGATCGGAGATGTCCACGGCCCAAAGGGCCTCAGGACATGAGATAGCACCGATAATTGGGGTTTGACCCGTTAATCCTTTGTCCCGTCTGGGGCGATACCAACCGCCGTCCAGTGTTGGATCACTGCTGATCAAACCGGCTGAATCAGAAGAGGAGAAACACTCCACTTTCACGGCAGGGAACTGTTCTGGCAAATCTTTAGCGACAATCGTGCCAGACCAGGTACAAGCGATGATGAGAAGAAACAGGAAAACTGGGGGGCGAAAATGAATACTAATAGATTTAAGATTACACGATGTTTTCAATCTTTGACTCCCCGATTTTGGAATTAGAATTAGTATTTATTAATGTTATGTTGTGAACTAAAAATAGTTCATGACCGACAAAATGACAAGTTGACTTGGCCGCGAGGGCTTGTTCCGTTGTGGACCCTATAGCAGAACTCCCCTGGAGGTGAATCTCAGGGGAGTTTATCTCCGAGTTCGGCCACAAGGAGACATTCGCAGTGAAGAAAGAGCCGCCTGTGATTGACGGCTCTGCCAGAAGCAATGGACATTGAAAAGTTGGATCCGACCCCTTTATTGGTTGGCTTACTCTCGCCTCCAACAAGTGCCAGCTTAACGACTCTAGAGTCGTGGCTGGCCTTGCTCTTTCCTGACACAGATCAACATCCGGCAGGCTCCTGGGCGCATCGACCGTAAGGGGAAGACATTTACTTCCTCAGTCTCACAACATACGGTTCGACTTCGGCTGGATTGCCAAAGACGATATCGAAGAAGTTCGTATTGATGGCATAGATGCTGTTGCCGAAACCGATGATGGTCGTGGCGATGTTCAACGGATTGGGTTCACCCTCGCCCGGAATATTCTTGATGAACTCGCCTCCGCTGAGGTCTTCCCAGAGTTGGACCACAGCGATCTTGTCCTGGAAGTTCTGCATAATGTAAAGAGTTCGGCCGTTCAAGTAGAGCCCGTCGCCGTCCACAAACAGTTGCTCAGCGCCTTCGATCTCGATGGGGGATGCCTCACCGCTTGCCGTGTCCACCAGGAAAAGCACTCCGGTGGAAATATTCACGATCACGAGTTGTTTGCCGTCATAATCTCCGACGAGACCGTTGGCGGCGAACCCCGCCTCCCCCATCACGAAGCCAGGCATAGGGATCACTTCGACCTCAGGGATCGAGGGAAGACGTCCGCCCTTTTCAAGGACTACCTTGTACAAGTCAGGATTGAACGAGTCCGTGCAATACACGGCCCTCCTGGTGACCAGACAATCGTTTATGGCAATGCCAGCGCCGAACGGAATCTCCGTGATGGCGTCGCCGCTGCTGGCGTCATAGACGGTGACGCCTTGATCTAAGTCGTCGAAGATTGTCGCGGCGTAGAGATAATCGGTGCGGGGGTCGTAGGATAAGCCGCTGACCGGTTTGCCTGTCGGCGGGACCAGAATAACGCCTTCTCCAGTGCGCAGGTTCCCCTTGTAGATGGCGCCGGCTAAAGCGGAATGCTCGGGAGCACCCAAGAACTCGCTGGAATAGGAAAAGGCGCCCACAAAGAATTCGTGCCCATTGCCCAGTTCGATGCCCTCCGGTTCCATTCCGGTGGGCATCGCGATGGCTTCGGGCCAGTTCTGCTCCGCCACCACGTTTGTAGTTGAAACACACAACACGAAAAACGAAACCAGTAATAATCTAATTGCTTTCATAAGCAAATCTCCTGACAAAGTTTTGGTTCCTTCCCCCCCAGCAGAATGCTGTAGGTACTATATAAACATAGTACAAATTTCAGGTATTGCATTGATTTATTGGAATTAAGTCGGTTTTAGAAGAACCAGCAAACTGAATCGCACCCGCCTTACTAGGCGCTTTTCAGCCATACTTTGGACCGCTTGTGGCCGGTTGTGGCGATCCACTCTGAGTAAGCAACAATGGCTGCTTTGGGTCCAGACTGTGTGAAAACTATTTCATTATTTTTCTAAGTGGGTAATCGTTCCATAAAAAGTATTTTTAGCCAATAGTTTGCCCCTTTAACTCACCTTTGAGCTAAAAAACTAAGCTATCCGGCAGCAATTTACCACTCGGATTTTTGGAATTTGAGTTTTCACACAGTCTGGGTCGAACTCGGTCCAAGTAACTGTTTCAGCGACTGATTCCGTTGTGGAGCGGATAGCAGAACTCCCCTGGGCCTGAATTGCAGGTGAGTTTATCTCCGAGATCGGCCAGTAGCATCCATTCAGCCAAGGTATACTCAATGGCTAGACGTGACCCGAAGCAGACGCTCGCGATTTCTCCGTAAATCACCTCAATCAATATTACAGTGACCTCTCGTCGTGAGAGGCTGTACCAAAGGACACAGACAATGGATCAGTTTGAATACGTCATGGTGCTCATGTCGATTGTCCTCGGCTTGGGAATCGCACATATTCTCCTCGGTATTGGCGGCATTATCGATCGACTGTCGCGTAAAGATGACCGCCTGGAACTCAGCTTGGCCCATGCTGCGTGGTTAGGGGCCTGCTTCCTGTGGTTGGTTATGTTCTGGTGGTGGGAGTATGGCCTTTCGACGACCATAGCGGACTGGACCATGGGTTTGTATTTGTTTCTGATTTTTTACGCCGTAACCCTTTTTCTGCTTCAGACCGTGCTCGTACCCAGAACCTGGGACGGTGTCACCAGCTTGAAGGAGTATTTTCTAGAGCGACGAGTGTGGTTCTACAGCCTTCTCGCATTTGCGACAATTCTGGATACCGTTGATAGTTATCTGATGGGTGGATTTCATTACATACTGGACACTGGGTATCTCGGTATGGGTATATCCCTTGCGACAATCCCGATTGTTATCATTGGAATAACAACAACCAATATTCGCACTCACAATATTATGGCTACAATCTATTTCGGTTGGCAGATTCTGATCGGATTTGGCCATCTCGAAATCTTGTCGCCCTAGTCATTGTCGGCGGACTATTTAAAAGTCCGCTCCTGGCCGAGAGCAGTCATCGACTGCCATTAAGCACTGAGTTCTCATTCGGGTCGATAGCAGAGATCAGTAACCCAGCCAGCCTATCTCCGCTCTTGGCCAGAAAGCAGCCATAAAACGGGTGTAAATTTCACTGCTATTAATCTCGGCTAACGGCCAATATAGGTATTCCGTCCTACTTTCGGCGATAGTTATTGCAGCTGACA
>Ga0265309_10001240_pt1 | contig 11111 bp, 8 predicted proteins | sample Helome_FD_192492 | JGI IMG/M metagenome (GOLD analysis project Ga0265309, IMG submission 192492) | Marine sediment microbial communities from subtidal zone of North Sea - Hel_20160524 (Illumina Assembly) | ecosystem: Environmental > Aquatic > Marine > Subtidal zone > Sediment ...
ACCGGGTCCGACGCTTTGCCTGACAGCCGCCGTACACGGTGACGAGCTCAATGGCATCGAGATGGTGCGACGTGTCCTGCATGAGATCGAACCGCAGAAACTCTCCGGCGCCGTCATCGGCGTGCCAATTGTAAACGTACAGGGCTTTCGCCGCGGTTCGCGTTACCTGCCCGATCGTCGCGATCTTAACCGCTACTTTCCGGGCAACCCCAACGGCAGCGCCGCCGCTCGCATCGCACACGCCTTGTTCACCGAGATCATCGCTCATTGTGACGCACTGGTCGATCTGCACACGGGCTCTTTCGAACGCGCCAACCTGCCACAGATTCGCGCCGACCTGCGAAACCCGGACGTCGTGACACTGACGCAGGGCTTTGGCTCGATGGTCGTGCTGCACAGCAAACCGACGATGGGCACGTTGCGACATGCTGCAACGCGCGCCGGAATCCCGGCAGTTACCGTCGAGGCCGGCGGACCCTCGCAGCTCGAGCTCGCGGAGGTAAAGCACGGCGTCAAGGGTATCGAGACCCTGCTGACGACCCTCGGCATGGTCAGGAAGATTCGTTTCTGGGGCGATCCGGAGCCCGTTTATTACCGGTCGTCCTGGGTACGTGCGGACAACGGCGGCATCCTGCTGGCCGACGTTAGTCTCGGCAGCACCGTCAGGAAGGGCGACTTGCTCGGCACAATTACCGACCCAATGAGCAATGCGCGGACCGAGCTTTACTCCCCGCATTCGGGCCGCATTATTGGCATGGCACGCAACCAGGTCGTTATGCCCGGGTTCGCGGCATTCCATGTAGGCATCGAAGCCGATGAGGTCGCCGTGCAGGAAGAACCGATCGATGTCGCTCGAAAACCCGCAGCTGGTGGTTACGTAGACGGCATGTCCGAGTAAACTGCGTTCTCGATGAGTCGCGAACGCAAACCCCTTTCCAGTTACTGGAGTCCCCGCTACTGGCCTGTCTGGCTCGGCATGGGCTTGTTGCGCATGGTCTGCCTGTTGCCACACCGTATAGCACTCGCCGTCGGCAGCGGCCTCGGCCGTTTGATGCATGCTTTGGGTGGCCAACGGCGTGCCGTCGTGCGACGCAACATCGAAATGTGTTTCCCGGACCTGTCCGTGCGTGAACGCGACACGCTTGCTCTTGAGCACTTCAAGGCGCTCGGCATGATGCTCATCGAAATGGGCCTCGGTCGCTGGGCGAGCGACAGGCACCTGCTGTCCATTATGAAGCTGCGAGGACTCGAGAATGTACATAAGGCACTCGATTCAGGCAGAGGCGTCATCCTGCTGAGCGCTCATTTCACGACGCTCGAAATCATGGGCCGCGTCCTGGCGCTGAATATGCCGCCCTACGATGCCGTGTACCGCAAGAACCGCAGCGAATTCATGACGGAGCTGCAACGCTCGGGGCGCGAGCGCTCCGCCGAAACGACGATTGAAAAACGCGATATCAAAAAGATGGTGCGCAGCCTGCGCAGTGGTCGTGCCGTCTGGTATGCCCCGGACCAGAGCTACAACCGCAAGGGGGCAGAGATCCTGCCGTTTTTCGGCGTGCCGGCGCTGCATACGACCGCAACCTCTTCCCTGGCGCGCCTGGGCAACGCCGCGGTCGTGCCTTTCTTTCCGCGTAGACTAGAAGACTCGACCTACGAACTCACTCTGCTACCGGCCTTTGACGGATTTCCGGGCGACGACCCCGCCGAAGATACGCGCCGATATATCGAGGTGCTCGAGGCGCATATTCGTCAATGCCCTGAACAGTACTTCTGGGTGCACCGCAAATTCAAAAGCCTCCCCGACGGCTATCCGGACTACTACTCGGACCTCGATGCGCTGAAATAGCCTTCGAGAAGCTGCTCCCAGCTCGCCGCATTGAAATTGAGCCTGGTATCGAGGTTCTTGATCTTGTGCAGCGAACGATGAAGACGACTCAGCGTCTTCTGCTGCCAGGGACCCGGCGATTTGAGTGAACCCTTGTCGAAATCCAGCATCCACAACAAGCCGTCCTTGTCGATTTGCAGATTGTAGGCGTTCATATCCGCATGATAGACACCGGCTGCATGAAACTCCTGGATAGCCACTCCGACCGATTGCCAGAAATCCTCGTCAGGGTCATTGACGGCAATGTAGCTGGACAGGGGCTGGACGTCCGGAATGCGCACCGTGATGATGTCCGCCTTGTAGAAGGTGCCGTTGCGACAATAGCGCGCGGCGGCTGGACGCGGCACGCGCAGGTTGTTCGAGGACAGCTTGTCCAGCAGGCGCCACTCGCGGAACGAGCGTGTCTTGTCCGGGCCCGAAAATACGTAACTGTCGCGGACGAGTTTGCCGACGAAGCCGCCGCGCATATAGTGGCGCAGCACGAACTGGCGCGGCACGTTGCCTACGAACAAGGTGTTGCCGCGGCCGCCTGAACCCAGTTCGCCCGTCAATATCTCGGCATGCAGCCAGCCCCCGGGCGTAAATCGCTCATCGGATATCTGGTTGATAATTGCCTTATCGTATAGGATGGCGCCGGTCGCGGTTGTCTCGACGGTTTCAGTCAAACTTCCCGTCCTTTATTGTCGACTGGTGTGATGATGCCTGAATTAGCCGTTCAATCGAAGCCGCAGAGCATATGCGTCGTGCGCGTTTCCGCAATCGGTGATACCTGTCACGCGCTCGCGGTCATTCGACGGCTGCAGGACAACTGGCCTGACGCGCACATCACGTGGATTATCGGCAAGACCGAAGCGTCGCTGATGGCCGGAATCCAGGATGTCGAGTTGATCCTGTTCGACAAGTCCAGGGGCCGCCAGGCTTACGACGATGTGCAGTCGCAGCTCGAGGGCAGGCAATTCGACGTGGCGCTGTGTATGCACGCATCGATGCGCATCAACCTGCTGTGCCGTTCCATACCTGCCGATATTCGCCTGGGCTTTGACCGCGCCCGCGCGCGCGACTTCCAGTGGCTCTTCACGAACAGGCGTATTCCGGCAGCGCCCGGCGAGCATGCGCTCGAAGCCATGATGGGGTTTGCCACGGCGATAGGCGCCGAGCAACGACCGCTGCGCTGGGATCTGCCGCTGCCGTCGGAGGCAAGGGCTTCTGCGGCGCGACATGCCGACCCGGATCGGCCGCTCGTTGTCATCAGTCCGTGCAGCAGCCAGCGCAGCCGCAACTTCCGCAACTGGAGCATTGCCAGTTACTCCGCAATTATTGACCACCTGCAGAAGCAGCACGACTGCATGATCGTACTGACCGGAGGCAAAACGGAGCTCGAGCAGGAATACGGACAGGTGCTGGCGGCCTGCGCTGAACCGGGAGTAGTCAACCTGATCGGCAAGACATCGCTGACCGAAGTTGCTGCCATGATTGAGGCTGCAGACCTGCTGATCTGTCCGGATTCGGGTCCGGCACATATGGCGACGGCCCTCGGCACGGCGGTAATCGGCCTTTACGCAACATCCAATCCGGCGCGCACGGGTCCTTACCTGTCGCGGGACCTGACCGTTAATCGTTACCCGGACGCGGTGCAGCAATACCTGCACAAGAACGCGGAAGATATTCGCTGGGGTCGCCGTGTTCGCCACCCCGACGCGATGGACCTGATCACGGTCGTCGACGTCGTGGGCGCCATCGACCGGTTCATGACCGGGCGTTGACGATGCTGTCGTGGATCGACTCGGCACGAATGCCGTTCAGACAATCCAGGTGCCCGAGCGGACACTCGCGCTTGAAGCATGGACTACAGTCGAGACGCAGGTAATGGATATCGCGCCGGTCGGTCAGCGGTGGCGTGAAATCCGGCGACGACGAACCATAAACGCCATGGACATGAATGCCGACGGCAGCCGCGACGTGCATTAGTCCCGAATCATTACTGACGGCTTGCTCGCAAAGACCCAGTATGTCGATAACGTCCTCAAGCGACGTCTCGCCGCAAAGATCGACCGCGGCGCTACTTGCGGCAATGGCACGGCCGGCCTCGGCGTCTTTTTCGGAACCCAGCACCCAGACCGCGTAAGCACTCTCGTCGAGTCTTTTGGCGAGTTCGGCAAAGCGATCGAGCGGCCAGCACTTGGCCGCACCGTATTCGGCCCCGGGCATCATCGCGATAACAGGACGCCGTGTGTCCAGCGCAAGCCGTTCCGCGAGTTTGCGCTGGCGGTCCGGGTTGACGTCGAGCGCCGGTTGCGGCGCATGCGGCAGCGGTTCACCCTCCCCGACGCCGAGCGCAACGAATCGCTTGACGGTCTGGTCGAGTACTTTGCGATCCAGCGTGCGCACGTCATTGATCAGCCCGAACCGGGCTTCGCCACGAAATCCGGTGCGCCGCGGTATGCCCGCGATCCATGGAATCAGAGCCGACTTGAACGATCGCGGCATGACGATGGCACGGTCGTAGGCCTTGTCGCGCAGCGACCTCGCAATGCGCCGACGCTTGCCGAAGCCCAGTTCGCCGTGGCCTGTCTCGGAAGCGATGCCGTCCCGTACTTCGGGCATGCGCTCCACTATCGGCAGCGACCATGCCGGGGCCAGCACGTCGATGACGTGCCCTTCGGCCGCGATGAGTTTGAACAGGGCCTGGGCCATGACCATGTCACCGACCCAGGACGGTCCGACGATCAGCGTTCTGGACGTTTGCAAAGCTGGTCCAGGTAGTCCCTGACGCCGTCTTCTACGGGCCGGAACTCAACATCGCAACCCGACTCCCGGAGCTGCGTGAGATCTGCCTCGGTATAGCTCTGGTACGCACCTTCGAGATGGTCGGGGAACGGGATGTAGCGAATCTTGCCCTTGCCGTGCCAGTCTATGACGGCCCCGGCAACGTCGTTGAAACTCTGCGCACGCCCGGTCCCCGTGTTGAAAATACCCGAGACTCCGGGATTGTCGAGGTACCAGAGATTGACGTCACAAACATCATCGACATAAACGAAATCCCGCAGCTGCTCACCGTCGCCGTAACCATCGGTGCCCGTGAACAGTCGCGCTTCACCGTCATCGCGCACCTGGTTGTTGAAATGAAACGCAACGCTGGCCATTGCGCCCTTGTGCTGCTCCCGCGGTCCATAAACATTGAAATAGCGCAGCCCGACCACCTGGCTTTCAGGGTTGGCCGCCACGCGCCGGACATATCGATCGAACTGCAGCTTCGAGTATCCGTAGACATTGAGCGGATTTTCGAACAACGGGTCTTCGACGAACTGTTTCGAGTCACCATAGACGGCGGCAGACGACGCATAGATGTAAGGCGTGCCGTGCTCGACGCAGTGATGCAGCAAACGCTGGGAGTAGCCGTAGTTGTTCTGCATCATGTAGCGCCCGTTCCACTCGGTCGTCTCGGAACAGGCTCCCTGGTGAAAAATCGCATCGATGCTGCCAGCGAACGGCTTGTCGGCCTTGATCTTCTCGAGAAAATCGTCTTTGTCGAGATAATCGGCGATCGCGAGATCGGAAATATTGACGAACTTGTGGCCATCCTCGAGATCGTCGACGACCACAACGTCACCGCGGCCGCTTTCGATCAGCGCGCGTACGAGATTGCTGCCAATGAAACCGGCACCGCCGGTGACGATATACATACTATTCGTCAACCTCGGTCATGTGATATTGCGCGCCGCAATACGGGCACTTGGCCTCCCCGGTCGACTCGATCGGCAGGTACACTTTCGGGTGCGAGTTCCAGAGGTACATCCCCGGCATCGGACAACTCAGGGGCAGGTCCGCGGGCCTGACCGCGTACTGATGTTGTGCGTTCGCCGGAATCAGGTTCTGGTCGACGGTTCCTGCTTTGGCTGCCACGGCACCCTCGTATCACTGTATCGCTGGACGCTGGATTATAAGCACTCTCGGCAGTGGCGGCCACGCTCAGTCAAGCCACTGGCCCCAGGTGGCAGTGACGAATTGCCGTTGTTCGCCGAATTCGTCAGCGCCGACGAGCGGATCCTGCTCATCGAGAGCGAGATGGTGCAGGCGCAACCTGTAGGTTCTGTAATGGTCCTGCAGTCGATCTCCGAGCGCCGTCTCGAGGCAACCGGAACTGACGAGCGCGTCGAGCTGCCGGATATTGTCCGAGAAGTGGATCACCTCGGGATGTCGCCCAGCGTGTTCGAGGACCAGGTATTGCACGAGGAATTCGATATCGCCAATACCGCCCGCACCATGTTTGAGATCGAATCGATCCGTGTTGCTGCGATCGAGCTGTTTGCGCATGCGGCGCCGCATGGTAATAACGTCATCACGCAAGGAGTCGCGCTTGACGCGTCTTGTCAGCGTGTCACGGCGAATGCGGGAAAACTCCGTGGCAATGGCGTCGCTGCCGGCCACAGGCCGTGCACGTAGCAGTGCCTGGTGTTCCCAGGTCCAGGCATTGTCTTCCTGGTAGCGCTCGAAGGCATCCGTGCTCGATACCAGCAGGCCCGAGCTGCCATCCGGGCGCAGGCGAGTGTCAATCTCATAAAGTTCGCCGGAACCGGTCTGGGTAGTCAGGAAAAGTACGAGCCTGCGTACGAGGCGGGCAAAGAAGCGCGTGTTGTCCAGCGCGTTATCGCCATTGGTCATGCGCTGGCTGCCGCACGAATCGTGCAGGAACACGATGTCAAGGTCAGAACCGTACGAAAGCTCGAGTCCGCCGAGTTTGCCGTAGGCGACAATGCCGAATCCTGCTTCGTGCTTCTTGCCGTCGACGACATAGCACGGCACGCCATGGCGCTCCGTCATGTCTCTCCAGGTAATACTCAGCGCCTCGTCGAGTACAGCCTCTGCCAGCCACGTCAATGCATCACTGACCTTCATGATGGGCAGGTCGCCATTGAAATCCGCGACCGCTACGCGGAACATCGTCGATCGCTGGAACTGCACGATCGAGCCAACCTCCGCCTCGCTGTCACCCTGCTCTTCCAGCGAGACCCGCTGCCGCAGCTCGGCAACGATTTCGTCCTTCGTGACAGTCCCCGAGAAAACGCGTGGGTCGAGCAGTTCGTCGAGCAGGACCGGCGATCGCGCGATCTGGGCCGCGATATAACGACTGCGAGCGCACAGGTCGACGAGACGCGTCAGCGCCGAGCGGTTTTCGTTGAGCAGAGCAATGTAGGCGCTGCGCCGCAGAATTCGCTCAATCACGCCGAGGGTGCGTCGGAGTGCGGCAACGGGTTTATCGGTGGTCATGATTTCGGTTAACAATGCCGGCACAAAGGTCCGCAGGCGCTCACGTGCCACCGTGTCGATCTGCCTCGTTGCGGGCACGAAGGACGCCAGTACCCCGGCGACCTGTGCTGCCTCGGCACAGCCCTCATCCTGCAGGAGCCCGGCCCAGTCGGCTTCATCCGCGTCCGTTTCCCAGGCCCGTTCCGCCAGGCGGCGAAACGGTGTGTCGTCGCTGCGGTCACGGAAAGCAACCGCGTCGAACTGCGAAGCGATCGAGCTGCGATGCCGGTCGAGTTCGGTTTGCAGTGCCGACCAGTCGGGATGACCCATTGCGAGGCAGAGGCGCGCCCGATCGGTCTCTCCCCCGGGCAACTCGTGGGTCTGCTGATCGCGAATGGCCTGGATGAAGTTTTCGAGCCGGCGCAGGTACCTGTAGGCCTCGAGCAATCGATCAGAGTCTTCGGCGGCCAGACCACGCGTGCCGACGAGTCGTGGCAGGACATTCTGCAACTCCCGTTGCTGCAATGCGGGGTCGTTGCCCCCCCGAACGAGCTGCAGGGACTGCACGATGAACTCGGCTTCGCGAATCCCGCCCGGGCCGAGCTTTATGTTGTCCTTGAGTTCACGACGCTTGACCTCGGCCGCGATCATCGAGTGCATGTCGCGCAAGGACTCAAACACCCCGTAGTCGAGGTAGCGGCGATAGACGAACGGCCGAATCAGGTTGTCGTACAGGTCCGACGTCACCTCATTGCCAGGTTGCAGGCCGACGACGCGGGCCTTCACATAGGCGTATCGCTCCCAGTCGCGGCCATGCTGCAGCAGGTAGGACTCGAGCGCCGCGAAACTGACGACGGGCGGACCACTTTCGCCGAAAGGCCTCAGTCGTGTGTCGATGCGGAATACGAAACCCTCGACGGTGACCTCGTCGATGAGCGCAATGATCTGTCGTGTCAGGCGGCCAAAGTACTCCTGCGCACTGACGCCGCGCGCGCCGTCAGTCTGACCCTCTTCCGTGAACAGGAATACGAGATCAATGTCCGACGAGAGATTGAGCTCCCGGCCGCCGAGCTTCCCCATGCCGAGAACCACCAGCGGTATTCGCTGCCCATTTGCATCTCGCACGATACCGTAACGTGGCTCGAGCAGGCGCTCGGCACATTGCGTCGCTACTCTCAACATCGCGTCGGCCAGCGCCGAGAGATCGGCGAGCGTGTCGTCGAGATCGGCAAGGCCGTGAACTTCGCGCCAGACTATGCGCAGCATTGCGCGTGCGCGGATAAGCCGTAGCTGGACCTTGAGCTCGTCAACATCGAGCTGCAGCGCGGCATCGAGCTCCGCCTCATCGCACAGACCGGCGGAATCGAATGCGGCGACATTGTCGAGCATCCAGTCCCAGTGCCGATGCATGGCGTTGCCGGCGAATTCGCTGCATGCAGCGACCCTCATCATCGGCTCGAGTAGCCCTTCGGGAATGTGGCGGTCTTCGCCAAGCCTGTCCAGCCAGCGGCTGACGGAATCGTGCAGCTCCGCTGGCAGTGATGCGACGGCTTTGCGCTGTTCGGGCGTGATTCCCATGGCCCGAAGTCTATCGAAAAAAGGCCGTGACTCCGGCACTATTCGCAAGGTGTCGAACAAACACCTGCTAATCGTCTACCACTCGCAGTCAGGAACAACGACTCGCATGGCCGACGCGGTAATCGAAGGTGCGCGCCACGCTGACATCGACGGGGTCGACGTTCGCGTCAGGTCGCCGCTCGAGGCCGAGGCCGACGATCTTCTGTGGGCAGATGCATTCATCCTCGGTACACCCGAGAATTTCGGCTACATGAGTGGCGCGATGAAATATTTCCTCGATCGCGCCTACTATCCCTGCGAAGGCAAGCTCGACGGCCGCCCCTGGGCGATGTTCATCCGTGCCGGCAACGACGGAGGCGGCGCCATCTCGAGCATCCGCCGCATACTCAAGGGGCTTGCCGTGCGCGAGGTGCAGGAACCCGTCCTGATAGTGGGTGACTTCGACGAAGCACGCCTCGACGAATGCCGCGAACTCGGCATGACGTTAGCTGCTGGCCTCGAGGCCGGAGTTTTCTAGCTGGCGGCGGCGCGCGTTTCCTTGTCGAGCCCCGCCAGCACCGACTCGAGTTCGACGGGCTTGCCGATGATGTGCCCCTGTGCGTAGTCGACACCCATCTTCCTGAGCAGCTTGCAGGCTTTCTTGGACTCCACAAACTCGGCGACCGTATCGAGCTCCATGACTTTCGCGACCTGAGTAATTGCCGCGACCATGGACTCCGAGATTCGGTTGTCGGTGATATCGTGAACAAAGCCACCGTCTATTTTCAGCGTATTGACGTTGAAATTCTTGAGGTAGGCAAAAGAACTCAGCCCCGCACCGAAATCGTCGAGCGCGATTGTGCAACCCAGTTCCTGCAGCCTGTCGATAAACAACTGCGCCTTGCCCAGGTTCGACACGGCGGCTGACTCGGTGATTTCGAAGCACAACGACGAAGCAGGTAATTCGCTGTGGGCGAGCTCCTCCTCGATAAACTCGAGTATCTGGTCGTCGCCCAGCGACTGGCCCGACAGATTGATAGCGAAAATCGCTGCGTGCTCCTCGACGAACTCGCGAAATCGGGTCAGCTTGGCTAGCACCGAGGACACGACCCAGCGATCAATCTGCGGCATCAGGTTGTAGCGTTCGGCGGCCGAGAACAGCGCCTTGGTCGGCAGGCGATTGCCGTCCGCATCGTTCATCCGCAGCAGCACTTCGAAGCGCGGCACATCATCGTCCTTGTGAAGGCTCTCAATCGGCTGCGCCCGCAGATCGAACTCGTCACCGTCCAGCGCTTGCTGGATCTCGGCCACGAGCTGCATGTCGTCGAAGCGGCGAATGATGCTTTGATTACCCCCGTCATAAACCTCGACGCGGTCCCGACCGTGATCCTTGGCGGATTCGCATGCCATGCGAGCCGTCGTCAGTGCGTTGGTCTCATCGCCGCTGGCGTGCGAGAACTCTCCAATGCCGACGCTCATCGTCACCTGCAGGGACTTGTCGCCTTCGAGATAGCGCAGGGCCTTGCCTTTCGCTCGTACCCGGTTGGCGTACTCGAGCGCCTCTTCGGAGTCGGCATGCGTCAACAGCATGCAGAAGTCATCGCCCGTCAGGCGTGACAGGACGGCACTCTTCGGCAGGTCCTCCTCGAGCAGGCGGGCGAAACGCATGATTACGGCGTCACCGGCCTCATGGCTGAAGCTGTCGTTAACGAGCTGCAGGTTGTCGAGATCGAAATAGATGAGCTGATGCTTGTCCTCCCTGGACGACAATGCTTTCCAGGACTCGTGCAGCTGCGCTTCGAATCCGGCCCGGTTCATTAGCCCTGTCATCGCATCGAATGACTGCTCGATGACATATTCGACCTTGCGCACGATGTGCGACATGAAGCGCCTGTCGTTACTCGTAAACTCACGTTTGTCGACGCGACCCAGCTGCGCGAAAACGCCTTCGACATTGCCCTGCTTGTCAACGATCGGACTTAGTAGCGCCTGGTAACCCTGCTCGGCGATATTGTCCGATCCGTCGATTGCGGGAATATCGAATATGACCGACTGCCTCTGGCCGTCAAGCTTGGGAAGCAGCTGGTCGACGAGGTAACGATCCAGCACCTTTCGGTTGACGGTTTTCCAGCTCGAGTGCGTCGCACTGATCCGGATGCGCTTGGACGGGATCAGCAGCACGCTGTAGTTTATGCCGAGATAGCGACCACTCTGCCCCACCAATTGGGCGAGGTTTGAGTGGCGCCGCGAGGCGCCGTGAATCTTCTCGTCGATCTCGTAGACAAGCTCGAGTTCCTTTTCTACGCCGTCGACGCGCTGACCGGCCTCGGCCAGCTCCTGGCCTGTGCGCAGGTTCTCGCCAATGAGCTCCACCGCCGGCTCGAGAATGGTCTTCAGCGAACTCGGATTAAATGACGAA